>JAABUW010000715.1_pt1 | contig 61925 bp, 117 predicted proteins | sample 5560081 | NCBI WGS metagenome assembly JAABUW01 (sample SAMN10711882, study PRJNA513363) | rock metagenome | isolation source: Antarctica rocks | place: Antarctica: Victoria Land, Knobhead sud | reverse complement strand
GTGTTTGGCAGCGGCGCAGCGCAGCCAACGCAGCAGCCGGTGGCTACCGACACAGCGCCGGCCGCGGCGGCGGAGTGCGTCGACCCCGACGCATTCCCGAACTCGATCCTGGCGTGATTTTTTTTTTCGACTGCTGGCTTTTTCAGCTTCTTCGTTTGAATTTTGTCGACTTTTCCCGAGGTGTTTCAGCTTCAGTGGCGGTCAGGAAGGGATTAGTAACATGATTAGTAACATCGTGTTATTAATTAATTAATTACAAACACACCGAGGGAATTAATCTGCCCACACTGCACAGGCCACATCGCCAATCGACTCACTAGGTGTGATTAACTAGGTACGTGGCTGGTACGCCCCTCGCTTGATGTGGCAGCCGAACTCAGAGCTGCGACGTGTTTTTGGAAGGAACAAGGCCCGTGCTCATGCACAGTGCACGGAACGTGCTTTTGGAAGCGTCAGCAGGGTATTTCCGAGCTTGGGGAAGGACATTACGGCAGATTTAGGGTTTCGCATCCATGCGAAACGTTTCGCCGACGGTACTTTAAGTTTCGCGTTTCGCATTTTACGTTCGAGGTTTAAGCACGAACCCTGGATTTGCCGAACGATCAACCACGGGGGCCCCGCCTCGGGGCAAAAAAGAGAAAAACTGCTTTCACAGAAGCACTGTTTCGTGTGGTAGAGCTCATTGGATGTTGCCAAGCCTTTGCTTTGGTGCAAGGAGCAGTGCAGTCAGGTCAGGTGTAGAGTCCCTGTAGAGTCCCGAAACACGAGACACCTGGAGACTCTCAGAGTCTGCCGCCGATATGACCGCATTGCAATTTTCGCGAAGACGACCATTTTGCAAGCTCGCATGCCTTCCTGCTGCCCAGCTCTAACGCCATGGCGCGTGCACGGCAGCGACCGTGCTAGTGGCGTCCGGGCGAGTGCGCAGCAGCAGGGCGCAGGCGTGGAGTGCAGTCTGCAGCAGTTTCAGTCTTCCAGAGCGAAGTCGCCTTCGACTCCAGGACCGCCAGGCTGGTGGGCTCCATCTGTCGCCAGCGTGGCCTGCGCGAGCTGCTTTGGTGCTGCGCTGCCGCTATGGCGTCCATTCCAGGCGCCTCAAGCTGCGTGAGGCGCTGCAACTTTGGCCAACCTGCTCCCTGGCCTTCCAGGTGTGAGACGGCCACTGGGCGGCACTATGAGCAGGCGGAGCTCACGGGTGACGAGGGCGCCGGCTCGCCTCGAGGTGGACAGCCATGACACGGCGCTGCAGCAGGTGACTGTGCAGTGGGCTCTGTCCAGTTGGAAGCCACGCTTTCACCCGGGTTCAAGGTCCCGCCCTTGGAAACAGCCCAGGCTAGGTCGGCAGTCTGCCCAACGCACTCTGCCTGGCTCGCGAGTCGCTGTCAATCAAGCCTGGTGCTGCATGCTCGAACCACTTGCTGCCCTGTGGCCTACTGTCCAGTCGCCCTTCTCACCAATAGTTGCCTCCACCAGAGCCTCTCCCGCGGCCAGAACGAAATTTTCATCTCCCTGAATGCAATTTGCGAATGAGCTGCAATGTGCGACACCTGCAGGCGATGCGCAAGTCGCTGCTGGAGACGACGCGGGTGGTGGTCGCAGTTCCTGAGGCGCCGGTTTTCCGGCCGACGGCAGAGGAGTTTGAGGATCCTCTGGCGTACATCTCCAGCATCCAGGCTGCGGCGGCGTCGTCTGGCATCGCTAAAATCGTCCCGCCGCCAGGTCAGCGTGTGACACAGTGGCGCCAATGTTTCGCCACGTTGGCCATGGACCGCTTGTCAGCATGCATAAATGTATAGCTGACATGCATGATTGTATCAAGGGACCCTGGCGCTTTTTCTGCCTAACATGCATTGGTGGTGGTGCGCACTGCAACTCACCAAGCTCCAGGATGCGCACGGCAAGCTTATTAACTCTCACACAATGAAGGTTGGAAGCATCCGGAGGTCAAGCTGGATGTGAAGCAGCTCTTCAGCACCAAGCGGCAACAGATACACGCCCTGCAGGAGGGCCTGCCTTTTGCTGAGGCGCGCTCCATGCTCATATCTTTATGCCTGACGCAAAAGACAAAATCTGCAAAAGAAACCTTGTGCGACGCATGTGCATATCTGAGTGAACTGACTCTGCTGTCTTTGCATGCCTGCCGCGGAATCAGCAAGCAGAGCCTCTTGACATCACACTGTCCATCCGTCGCAGGGCCACAAGTACAACCAGCAGAACTACAGGGCGTATGCGGAGGCATTCTCCAGCGCCTGGCACCAGCTGCACCCTGAGGCGATGCAGGCAGCAGACGCTGCGGCGCAGGCCCAGATCCTGGAAGACCAGTACTGGTGAGCCTCTCATTGTGGACTTGGAACATGTTGCTTTGCCATGAACCCCGAAGTGTCTGGCAGCGGCGGTCACGGCAGTGATTCGTCTGCCATTGAAATGGACGCGGGTCGCTGCAGTGCTTCTGCTCTCCATCACAGACGATCCGCAAGGCGGCACGCTGCGTTTCACCCCTGAGCGTCCCTCCAGCAGGTGCTTTGCTGCATGATATGCCAGTATGAGGGTTTGAAACAAGTGTTTTGTCGTGGCGCAATGCAGGCGCATTGTGGAGCGTGTTGGCGATGAGCAGGTCGTGGTGGACTACGCAAACGACATCGACACCCAGACGTGAGGCTGCCGCTGTGTAGTGTCTGCCTGTCCCGAGTGCACTCTGCCAGCAAGCTCTTGAGCATGTGATGCACGCAGATGGATGCGCGGAATCGACTTGATCTTCGGCGCCTCATCACGGCGCTGTGGCTCAATGTTGATCTGGCTCATTGTGTGCGGCAGGCACGGCACAGGTTTTGGCTCCTGGGCGGGCAAGTGGGACCTGTCCAAGCTGGTGTCGGCGCCGCTGTCCGCGCTGCAACAGCTCGGCTTCTCGGTATGCTGCTACAGCTGCTACTGATTGCTGCGAGCCTTCGTTTCACTGTTGTACTGTTGAATACTGTAAAGATGAGGGAGTCCTTACACTTCCAAAGCGTAAGGAACTTGCGATGGAATGGCCCCAAGCTGGCAATGAGCGGCAGCATAATCTTGACCACATTGTAACGATCCTATTGTTTACGCTGCCGCAGGTTGAGGGGCTGACGCACCCGTGGCTGTACTTCGGGGCGCTGTTCGCGACGTTCTGCTGGCACACCGAGGACCACTTCCTGTACAGCCTCAACTACCTGCACGCCGGCGCCTCCAAGACCTGGTGCGGCTTGCGTCCCCACTCTTGAGTTGCTTGAGTCTGCTCGAGATCAACGCTGCTGCAGTGCTGAGCATAAACCTGAACCGCAAGGGCGAGGCATCACAAACGCAGTGCAGGCGACCCTTTGATCAACCACAACATCACACCTTGTTGCCGCGAGCACAGTCCATCGCACCGATGTGCGTTTCTCGCATGTCAATCGATTGGTTGATTTTGTCGAGGGCTCGTTGCACAGACGTCTCTGCGGTACGCGGCAGGTACAGTGTGCCGACCAGCAGTTCGCGGCGCTTCAAGGACGTGACGCGCCAATTGATTTATCCAGAGCAACCTCGTCTGAGCCGAGTTTGTTACCCTCTGCTGCAGGTACGGCGTGCCGAGCAGCAGCTCGCGGCGCTTTGAGGACGTGATGCGCACCAACGCGCCGGAGCGCTTTTCCGAGGACCGCGACCTGCTGCATCAGCTCATCACGCTGCTGCCGCCCGCCCTCCTGTCGGCGCAGGGTGCGCTCGCTCGCTAGGCTGCCTGCCTCGGTGCTTGCGGCGTGTGGCAGCTGGCGCGTCCTGCATCGTCCTGGATGCCCTACGACAGACAGACCTCTTGACGCAAACGACAATCGAACCGTGCAGAGCTCTTCTTTTTGGCATTCGCTCTAGTCATGACAATCCCTGCCGGCTTTGCTCATGCTGACTGCTTGGCTCCGTGCTGGAGCTATCTGCTGTGTGCGGGCGGCTTGCGGTGCATATGGTGCCGGCTGCTCTGGTACAGATTTCACACTGTGTGCCAGCAAATCGCAGGCATCCTGTCGAGTCGAAAGACATCGCGAAACTTCTTTTGTGGATGCAGGCGTGCGGGTGGTGCACACGGTGCAGGCGCCGGGGGAGTTCGTGGTCACCTTCCCGCGCGCGCATCACTGCGGTTTCTCGCACGGCTGGAACGTCTCAGAGGCCGTCAACTTCGCCACCCTGGACTGGCTGCCCTTCGGCCTGGAGGCGGTGCAGCGCTACGCCCGGGTGCGGAGTAATGCTCTGTCCAATATCCTCTTTGCTGAATACTGTCCTTGATTGCCTCTTGCTGCCTTTCATCGCCTTTCATTGCATTCTGCAACAGTGCCTGCAATGCAGGAGTGCATCTGCACCTTGCCAGTCCTGCAGAATGCTTACGGGTGCTCGTCTGTTGACCGGGTCACTCTGCATGCATTCCCTACAGCGGCTGCTGCTCCGCTAGCTGAACCTCTGAGTGTAGATGCCCTTGTGACTCACAAGAACATTGGAAGCAATGTCGCTGCTATGTACAGGGGCCCGGCAAGCGGGCGGCGGTCTTCTCACACGACAAGCTGCTGTGGGAGCTGTGCGAGGATGCGCTAGAAGCGGCGCGCATCGAACGCGGTGCGCCATGATCTCAATATGAAAATGCAAAACTATATGTACCAACAGAAGTGCATTTAGCTGCTGTGGGAGCTGTGCGAAGACGCCCTGGGAGCGGCGTGCATCGAGGGCGGTGCGCAGCGATCCTCAATTGTTGTGACAAGAGCTGCTACACATTGCCTGGTTCTGCCAGAGGAGGCACAGATCCGTGTGGTACATGCCCTGCCCCCAACCCCCTTCCCTTGCAGCAGAACGCTCTTGCCAGCGGCCTGACAAGCTGGGTGGTATGCAATGCAATGCAGGCGGCAAGCCAAAGCCGCTGCAGAGCCACGCGGCCGCACTGCCGCAGCGCTCCACGCCACAGCAGCGGCCGCAGCCGCAGCAGCCCAGCAAGCCTGTCAACGCGGTGGCCATCGCCAACTTCGGGCTTTCGCTCGCGCCGGCGGCGGCGCCTGCCACTTCAATAGTACCCACCCAGGTACGAGCTGTCTGAGAAATTAACCCAAGATTCGGCCGCTGCCGGGAGGGCGGACCGCCGCTGGACGGCGGCTTTCTCTTTGTGGAAACACTGCGTGAAGAGCGGTCCCTGTCCTTGCTGCTTCTTCTCACATCCTTGGATGGCCTTGCGCAGGCGAAGCCGCGGCCGCTGCCGGCGCCGCACGGCCGCCGCGTGGCCAGCTTCAGCCCGCAGCAGCTGGCCCAGCTGTCGGACGCGCTTGAGGCCGCCACCAAAATCGAGCTCAAGGTTCGCCCTTTGCCTGCCTCATCCAGCAGAGTGTTTGCTTTTCAGCCTGTCTGGGCTTAGGGATGGGCAAGGCGCAACCCAGAATGCTACACAACCAGGAATTCCGAATGCTATGCCTCGTTGGCTTGATGCGTGTGCTGTCCGAAGTCAAGTCACGAGCCATACTTGCCCATGGCGCAGGCGCGGGCGGACTATCGGAGGGAGGGCGTGCGCGACTGCAGCTGGCTGGGCAGCGGCGCGGCGGGCGGCGCGGAGGGCCAGCTGGCGGCATGCCATGAGTGCGGCGCGCTGCCCTACCTCTCCGCCGTCAGCTGCTCCTGCAGGTACAATTCAGGGTTGATTCAATTGCTGCAACCTCCTTGAGAAGACATCCCTGTCCCGGTGCAGCCTGCCACACTCCGCATGGTTTGCAGCTCCTCTGCCGTGCCACCCATTTGCACCTGGTGGCCGCGTGGGCCGGCACCGTCTTGGCGACATCAAGCAGATGTTGAGGGGAAAGCGTCCTGCCCGCACGTGTTCAGATTTTAACACCCTCGTTTTGTGTTGCGCAGTCCTACGCAGCTGCGCTGCCTGGCGCACGCGCACATCGGCTGCACCTGCGCCTGGGGCCACAAGTCGCTGCTGCAGCGGCTGCCGGACCCGGCGCTGCTGCACACCCGCCGCGAGCTGAAGGACATTGCGCAGCAGGTGTGATATACACTCTCGTGATAACCCCGTGATGAAACCCAATAACCCTGATGTTGAAATCATCGCTGCTTGAACTTTGACCGTAGTGTTTTCCGGCGCATGGTAGTTGCCATGCTTTGCTGCGGTTGCTGTCCGTTTAATGCTTGACAACTGAGAGGACAATGCTCAGCGTCGATGATCTACTCCTCGACAAATCGAAACTCGAAGCTCAGCATGCTGAGAGGGCTAGAGCTGCTGTATCAGCTTCCGTCACAAACACTTGAATGTGTTATTCATGCCTGGTCTCCGCCTGCAGGGGCGGGCGGTGCGCGCGATATTGGCGAGGCGTGCGGGCGTGCAGTCGGTGCCAAGGGCGGTCGCAGAGGAGACCCGGGCGCGGCCGTCCGTCAAGCCGCCAGTGGAGCTTGCGGCGCCGCTGAAGCACAAGCCGAAGGTAGCGCCGTGATTGTCAAACGCATGTTTGCTGGCTCTGCGACCGCAGGGGGCTTGTACTGAGCGCGATGCTGCAGATGAACAGGATCGTCTGCCAGTAGTGCTGAGGCAGCCAGTCAGGCTCCGTGTGCATGCTTCGGATCTAGGCGATAGATACACGAACAATATTCTGTGACATGCAGGCATCGGCGCTGCAGCACGCGGCAGGCGGCCAGATGCTCAAGCCGTCACCCGCCGAGCAGAAAGCTCGCAGCAGCTCGCCGACTGCCAACGGCAGGCCGCTCACCAAAGCCGGGGTCATGGCCTCAGGTGAGCTCTCTGTCCAGCCACATGCCATCCGCACGCAGCAGTCTCTGACATCTGCTGCCGTCACATTGTGTTGTCACAGCTCCTGAATGACGCCCTGACTGCTCAAGTGACATGGACCTGCAGACAGCTCCTCTGCTATCCACCCTGCAGAGCAACATTCTCACATTGTGGCTGTCTCCCCCCGTCAGGCGCAGTCAAGCAGGCGCAGTCAAAGCTGGGGCCCGCCGGCAAAGCGGCGGCCACTGCAGCTGCTTCGGCCAGTCAGCCAGCAAAGCCGCCAGCGGCGGGCGTCAAGCGGCCAGCAGCGGACGGGCCGGTGCGGCTGTCGGGCGCCGAAAAGCGCGCCCGCATGCGCTTGGCAGCCCGCGAAGGCCGCAACTCTCCCGGCCTGCAGGGCGCCGGCAGTGCCGGCAGCGCTGGCCCTGCAGCCGCGCCAGGCGCCGCCGCCCACCCTCCGCATCCTGGCGCCGCGCCGGCACAGCATGCGCCAGCAGCGGTGGCGCCAGCAACAGGGGCGGCGGCAGCTCCAGCGACGCCGCCGGCGCTTGTCGCGGCCGGCAGCTCTGGCGGCAGCCGGGCGACGACGACACCCATGGCGGCGAAGGCGGCAGCTGGCAGTCCATTCGCCGGCGGCGCCGTGCTGGCGCTGCGGCACAGCCCGGCGCGGGCGGCGCCCTCCCGGCAGCCGGGCAGCCCTGCAGCAGCGCAGTCGCCCGTAGTAGCCGCAGTGGCGACGCTGACTGTGGCTGCGGCGGCAAGTGGCGGCGCCTGCACGGTGATTCAGGCTGTGGAGCCAGCTGCAGCGGCAGGCTCCGCAGACTTGGCGGCGCCAAGCGGCTCTGGCGACAGCACAGCCTCCGGCAGCCTGCCGGCGGCCGCGGATGCCAAGCAGCCGCCGAGTTATGCCGTTTCGGCAGGCGCCTTCCTGGGGCGCCACTTCGGCTCCAGGATGAAGGCGTCCGGATAATCACGGTACACCTCATTGAAATCTAGTTCGCCCGGTGATGCGCCTTGAAGGCCTCATGGAGCAAGCCTCTTAGACAAAGAGCTGAAGGAAGCGTACATGTTCAGACTGTAGAGGCACTGCGCAGTGGTGACTGCCATTGTTTGATGCTGTCAAGTTTGGGACTGCCGATTTGCGCCGAGCGCTGCTGTTGATGCACTGTGCACTCCTGTTGCCGCAACTCCGTGTCAACGTTGCGACGTTTGTTTTGACTTACTGCCATCTTTGAGGAAGGCTGCCACAGGCAATTCCACGAGGCTCATTCTGGCTAAGCCCGTTTCCGAGCCTGCCTCGTGTTTGGCCCATCACATGTCCTCTGCAGCTTGTGAGAGCACTGATCTGATTTCGCAGCTTCACAGCTCAGCCAGTGATTTGCGTTGTTCAGTCAGTGAGAGACCAACTGCAGCAGTGCTGCGCTGCACGCAAAGCCACACCGAGTTCAAATTTGAACCCAATCTTGAGCACCACTTTGATCCCGCTTCCACATTCATCAGAAATTCTCCTCGCACGAGGCCGAGACAACAGCATTGATACTCATGGCACACGCGCATTCATCCTTGAGCGTTCCATGGCACCCTGCCACCCTTGTGCATGTGCGATCTGCCGCGGCGCACGCGCAGCAGCTGCCGGAATGCCGCGCAGCATCAGGCAACCCGGCCTCGAACGATCTCTATAGACCCAGCACTTCGCGTACATCGAGGCACTTCAGATCTCACAGGCGCCGACGTGAGTCGAGGCTGCGGCCGTGCGGCAGCGGCGTCGTCTGCTCATCAGCGCAGCAGGTCACACTGCAGGCCAGATTTCAGCAGGATGCCTATGACCTGCTGGCCGACAGGGTCCTCGCCTCAGCACAGCCTTCCACTCGGTAGGCCACAGGACGCAGCGCACATGTTGACAAACGCAATGCCGCACGAAGCGGCGCCGCAAAGCCAGTGGTCGCCAGTCCTGCCGCTACTATCATCTTGTCTTGCGGAACGTCCCATCAAACGTGTCGAAACGAAAGAGAAATTCTAAGGCTAAGCAACGCATCGGGCCTGCTGCGCCGCTGCAGGCATATCGTGGGCATCTCCGGCGTGCCGGGCAGCGGCAAGAGCACAGCGGCGGCGGAGGTGGCCGCCCGCCTGAACGAGCAGCGCGCCGCGGCTGGCGAGGCCACGCCCAGCGCCATCGCGGTGCCCATGGACGGTGCGGGTTTCCCCAGGGTCTTTTGGTGTCGAAAGTGCTTGCCTGTCCTGCTCCGGGTGCACCGGCGGGCAGCGCCGCTGCCGCATGCAGCCATGCTATGGACACCGTGCTGCGACACTGACACTCCTTTTCTGGTGACCAGGCCATTGACCTGTGTTTCGTCCATACGGCTTGCTATGGTCGCTGCCAGTTCACCACTGCTACCCGCGGGAGCTGGACGCAATGCTGGACCCGGCGGCGATGCATGACCAAACGCCATTTCTATCAACTTCAATTTGAATCTGGTCAGACATGCGTGTTGAAACCGTGTTCAGGGTATCACTACTACCGGCGGGAGCTGGACGCGATGTCGGACCCGGCGGCGATGCACGCGCGACGCGGCGCCCACTGGACCTTCAACGCGGCCGCCTTCCTGGCCGCCATGCGCCGGGTGCGCCTCACTTCATATTGAAGCAATGCACACCCCAATCCCCGCTCCTGCGTGTTGAAGGCCCTGCCCATCCACTCACGGTGGCAGCCGTTGTAATCCGATGCCGTTGTAAGAAATCCGATGCATCTGGCAGCCGTTGTAATCCGATAAGTGAAATATTCAACGAAGAGCAGCCAGAAACCTCGTCCAATTCCATCCGTGCTGACGCTGTTCCATGCTGACGCTGCTTGTGCAATTCGCGCTGCCAGGTGCGCTCGGAGGCACAGGTGTCGCTGCCGTCTTTCCAGCACGGGGTGGGCGACCCGGTGGAGGACGATATCTGGGTGGCGCCGCATCACACCCTCGTCCTGGTGGAGGGCAACTACCTGCTGCTAGGTTCAACGTCTACTTTGCTAAGTTTGCTCATTTCAGGGTGTCACTGCCTCCGCCGCACCACACCCTCGTCCTGGTGGAGGGCAACTGCCTGCTGCTGGGCGGGTTTACATGTTTGCTAGTTAGCTAGTCTTGCTAGTCTTCAGGGGTAAGTGAAGACAACTCCGCCGCACCTTCAAGTTGACACCTCAGTCTGAGGATGAGGGCCGTGGAGGAATGTGGCGTGGCGGCGCGTGTGACGCTGCTCAGCATGCACACTGCTGCTGCAGAAGTGGAATGGCCGCTCTCGTGACGGCCCATTGACTTGAGCAAGGCAGGCTGCGACGCCGCAGAGCTGATACACCGAGGAAGCACTGCATCACCGCCTGTGAGGCGAATTCCATGGCTGCAGATGAGGCGCCGTGGGACGAGCTGGCAGCGCTTTTTGACGACAGCTGGTATGTGGACTGCGACATTGACGTCGCCATGCAGCGGGTGTACGAGCGCCAGGTGCGACGATTGCGCCATGCCGGATTCACTGTCCCCACACTAGCGGAAACGGAAATCATCGTGCAGGCTGGGCGCCATGCCAGACTCGGAAACCCAACCTGCGCCACGACGAGCTCATCTGCACCATCTTGCCAGGCTCGTGACTTGAACAACAGCTGTTGCTGCAACAGCGCTGCAGCGACCCGATGGCGCCACAGGGCGCTGAGGCACCTGCTCCAGGCACACTGCACTTTGAGCTCCCCTTCAGCAAGTGGAAATGCCGCAGCAGAGACAGAACGGCAGCTGCACCATGCCGCAATGCAGGTGGGCGACGGCAGGGACCCGGACACTGTGCGAGCACGCATTGGCAGCAACGACCGGCCCAACGCAGAGCTCATTCAGGCGTCATCTCGGCACCGCGCCGCGGTCATTGTGCCATCGCTGCCATTTAAGGCTGGCGCAGTCGAAGCAAAACTGAAGAGCGAAAGGTGACTTGAAGGGGCTCGGCTAGCACTCAAAACTGAGAATGTGGGAGACGTGAGAAATGTCGTTAGGCCGGTGTGGGAACATGGCGAAGGGTCAGATCACCAGGCTATCAATCTTGGGATGTAGGTAGTTACAATGACAGCTGCCAGGAGAGCATGCAAGGCAATTCAAATTCGAATACTTGGCATCGCTGATAATCGATCTCTTGGTTTCCAGTTTGCATCGTCAAAATCAGTGCAGCACAAAACTCTGCGAGTGCGCAGCAAGTGCCTCAGGCGCAGGCGGCGGCGCATGCCGCCACCTGAGCATGGACGTTGCGGGTCGGGTGCTGGCCCACGGCAGGCCCAGCACCATGACCCTAAAGCGGAGAACTAGGAAAAAAAGTCGAACGAATGTGGGCGGCCGCCCCCAGCGCTCATGTGTTCGGAAAAAGAGCTGCGGCCCGCCATCTGCAGAATCTGCATGATCGCCCCGAGAAAATGCCTGTGACCCGCCGACCGGCACACATGTCAGCCGCCGCCGCCAACAGAACCGAAGCCCCCCCAACTCTGCATGACCGTCCACCCTAGAAATACGTTTGTGCGCATGGTTCGACCCTGCCCTCCTGATGTGGCATGTCTCAGCCACTGCCCAAGACTCATGGAACAAGTTGCATGTCGTGTGGCTCCCACATTGCTGCAGCCGTGCAGCAGAATTGCACGTTGCCGCTGAGCAGCCTGCAAGTACGCGCGACCGCTGCTGCCCGCCAGCAACTGAGCACGCCCCATCGTGGCGCCGCATTGCCCAAGCGCAGGGCCTCCTAAAGTCGTGTTTCGTGCGTTCCTCGCCAGAAGCTCAATCCGAACCCTGAGCTTCCAGAATTCCGAAATTCTATGCTCCGCTCCTCTCCTCCCGCCCAGCCCATTCCGCCACGCAGCCCCCGCAACCGGCCGCCATAAAGCGCGCAGCACATCGCCGCAGGACACTTGCTGTATCATGTGCACACGAGCAGTGCCGTGCAAGCCAATGCGCCGTGATGGCGGCCGGACCGCCGCTCCACGCCGCGTTGTGTTTCATCACTCTCGCATTCCCCCACGGAGCTTGTGTCATGAGGGAATGTCTCTCATCTGTCGCTGCCGCCGCCGCCGGCCGGCGCCGCCTGCTCCGAACACGCAGCCAGGTGCCGTCTGCCGCGTTGCTGGCAGCCGCCGCAGGCGCCGTCTCAAGTCCCGCCGGCACCCGCTTGCCTGTGGCGCCACAGCTGCCGGGCACCGCTGGTCGCCGGGCTGTGGTTGACGGCGCCTACCAGCGCAGGGGGCCGGCGGGCAGGTACTTGGCGAGCAGGGCGCTGTAGTGCCGCTGCAGCGCCTCGCCCTCCAGCCGGCCCGGCAGCTCCACCTGCTTGTACGCCGACAGCTCCTGCAGCAAGGAAGAAAGCGCATCAGGACGGCGCCTCCTAGGACAGTCGACCCTTGACACGCGATGACCCTTGCAGACGCCTGTTTCCTGAGGAGCCTTGACAGCTCATGGTTCGCTGTCATTGCTGACGCTCAGCATGCAGGCGTGCAACCCCACCGCGCTGTGCCACATTGTCACTGAAAAGAAAATCGCATTACAAGCAGCAGGTTTTTCAACGTCAAAACAAAGGGTGATAGCGCACCTGGAACTGCAGGAGCCAGGGCACCATGGAGCGATCGAAGTCGTCCAGGAGCTGGCCATAGTCGCCGTCCGCGAGCGTGCGGAACTTGGCGTGCCGCAGCAGCCACAGCGTCGGCGCCGGCAGCGTGTCGCCCGCGTTGGCGGACAGCACCATCTGCAGGTACTCCGGGCCTGCGGCAGAGAAGATGCAGCAATTGACAGTCTGCAGTGTTTTGGCTGATGGGTGACCATTGATCAGCTGCACAAGTTGGCACAATTTGGATTGAGTGCAAGGGTGAGACGCATGCCACTCAGTGTACGATAAAATGTAGCCAAGCAGCTGGGCAGCCACGCTGCCGTGAGGGAGACGACATGAACAGATTCTGCAGTGTGGCAAAGCGAAGGACGCGACCAGCAAAGGAGAAGACAAGGAGAGCGTCTCCATCGAGGCGCACCTCCCCAGGACATGAGCACGTTGCGCAGGCCGCAGCCGCGGGCGTACATGCCGGTGGGCGTGTTGTACACGCGCCGTCGGCGGTCGGGGTTCACGCAGAAGAACTCGCTGGCGGTGATGCCCTGCGAGTGCTGGCAGCCCACAGGGAAGGACTCGCCGCACACTGCCCACTGCGCCTCGCTGCCAAAGCTGCGCGCGCGGAAGAGTCGCTGGGGTTAGCGTTGAATCATAGCATATGAGCATTGAGCAATGCTGAGCAAGGAGTGTGCAGCAGCATACGCTGCACGTCGCGTGTGCTTTGTGGCCAGGTTCTGGGCTGGACACTGAGGCAAGCGGCCTGTGCTGCCGGTGCCACAGCACAGTTCGACTGAGTCTCGGATGTGCAGCTCGGGGGCTGTCACAGCCTGAATTTGAGGCGACTGCGCAAAGGAGAAAGGGGGAAGGCTCACATGGGGTGGGCGAGCAGCTTGCCAAGGCCGTGCATCAGGCCTGCGAGGTGCAACCACTCTGCCTTGGGGTGCGCCAGCCGGCACGCCTGCACACACATGACAGTTCCATCAGAAGGGTTTTCAGCTTTCCAGCTTCGCTCAGGCTGTTTGGGTCGACAGCACATCAGATTGCCATCAGGTGCGGCAGGAATGCACTGCATTCACAGGGCGCGCAGGCGACACGGCAGAGCGTCACGCCGTTGAGAGTACAGGAGCGCATGCGGGGCCCTGCACACAGGTTCTTAGAGGGGTTGAGGAGATGCGGCGCACCTCGGCGGTCTGGAAGGCGTGCTCGACGAGGCTGAGGCCGCCGCCGGCGCCGTCAACGTCCAGCAGCGGCGTCTCGAACTCGCGCAGCGAGTCCAGCGCCGCGAGCGCCTAAACAATATATGAAATTGCATGTGAGACACAGTCTCGAGTGGAGCAGACGATGGTGCCCACTCACATACGGACACACACCTCTGCGGCACCTGGCTGCACGACCATCAGGTGCCAAATATGGGCACTGCAAGTGGGAAGGTGGCCGTAGTGTCCGAGACTGCTGTCTCACATGTGCAGGCCATTGCGCAGGCGACTGCATCAAATCATCATCCGTTTCCGGGATGCCAGCATTGTGGGCCAGCACTAAGTTATTTATAAAATCCACCTCTGGAATGGTCATGACGGCCTTGTCCAGGCGCGCGTAGGAATTGGTCTGGCGCCGAACAAAGTCGACGGTCTGCCGCGCGTGGTTGAGCCGCCAAAACAGCTGCACCGCTGCCTGCCCCTCGCTCAGGCACGCCCACTTGCGCGGGCCATGTGCCGGGAGGGAGCCCTGTCACAGTAGCAGAGGAAGCAGCTTGAGGGTGACGCGAAGCCAGAAGTGCTGGTTTGCTGAACTGCACCGGAGACCAGTCTCTGAAGTGTCGCGCTTAGCCTGCCCGAGCAAGGCGTGTGGCCACCAGCCACAACAAGGGTCAAAACATGCAGTAGACTTGAAGGGGGACTTGATACCCCGACAGGGGCTGCAAGCTGGTCGACACATCCCGTTGCCCGCACCTGCTTGCGCAGCAGGGAGCCGAGGGCGTCGCTGTCCACGCGGTCCGCCCCCGAGGGCGAGGCCGGCGGCGAGTAGCGCTCCACGGGCAGCGACTCCGTCTTGACGGGGCCGCCGACGCCAGGACGCGCCAGCAGCATCGGGCAGCCGCTGTCGCCGCAGCAGTCGGCGTCCATCAGAGCCGCGTCCCGCCGGCTGAGGCTTCTGCCGAAGGCCAGGCTGCCGTCGCCGAAGGAGCTGCTGCCGCCGCTGCTGGCCGTGCTGCCGCCGGCACTGCTGCCGGTGCGCACAGAGTCGAAGCTGCAGTGTGTGTGCGGCAGGCTGCCCGAGCGCGCCAGCGCCGCCGCGGAGCACTGCGAGCGGTCCGAGGCGGCGCTGCCGTCGAGCAAAGAGCGGCCAACAGCGCTGCTGCTGCAGCCGCCGTCCATGGAGCTGCGGCCCCCCTGGCTGCTGGTGCGCTCCAGGGACGATCGGTTGGAGGAGTCCCCACCGCCGGACATCGACATGCTGACGGCTGAGGTGCTGAGTGGCGCCGCGGACGCGGCGGAGGCGCCAAACGCGGAACGGCAGCTGCCGGGCCATGCGCTCTGCGCCTCAGCGACGGCTGCGGAGGCGGCCTCGGCGACGGAGCCGGCCGACGGCCGCCGCGCTAGCGGCTCGCCCGCAGCGTCTGGCGTCGCCGGCTGCTGCGTGCCGGCCTTGCTGGAGGCGCCCGAGTCGGAAGAGACGGCCGCGAGGCTGCCGCTGGAGAACGTCCGGCCGCCGCTGGAGAACGTCCGGCCGACGCGGGCCGTCGGCGACGTCGAGCCGCACTGGTGCGACATGGGGAACGAGCGGTTCAGCGCCGCGCGCACGGGGTTGTCCGCCTCGTCCGCCGCCATGCTGGAAGCGCGTGCGCCGCTGCCGGTGGTGCTGCGGCGGAAGCGCCCGGCCAGCAGGACCTCCGGCTGCAGCGGGACTGGAGGCGGCGCCGAGTGCTGCCTCGGCACTGGCGGCTGCTGCTGCTTGTGGCTGCTGCTGCTGCTGCTGACTGCCTCACGCGCCTCGTGCACCATCCTGCAAGGTGCAGTGAACATTCCTTGATGGGTACCAAAACGGTACATTTGGACGAGGGCCTGGTGTGAGCCGCGGCGTGAACTGGCTCCGTGCCTTCGCCACGCGGATAGAGCGGGGCAAAAGAGGCTGCCCACGACGCTGCAGCGGCCGCGCAACTCATGTTGTTGCCAAGGCTTACGGTGCTGCATGCAGGGAGGCAGGGGAGAAGCACAGCTTAGGGGCATCCGACGTGGGGCACGCGGCAGATGAGACACCCTGAACACAATTCGGGCCCTGTGACCGGACGCGAGCCAGCTCACCGCGACTTGCGAGGCGAATAACCGGACCGGATTGTGCTTCGATCGTGACACTCGCCTGAGTTCCTCGGCGCCGGCGGAGGCGAGGGCCAGACGGAGCGCGGCTGCAGAAAGATCTTGCGACCCGCTGGTCTCCTTCTGGAAGCGGTGGCTGCCCGCCTTGCTGCACGCATCGAAAACGACGACCGGGCCTGCAAGGGACGCACGAACACGTTCAAAGTCTGCTGATTCACACATGTTCGCGCTGGCGGGCTGCCTGTGGATATGATGAACACAATGGCAAAGGGACGAGCAGTGCGCTGCCGGCAATGGCTGCAGCGACGTGCGGGTGCTGAGCAGGAGAACACGGCTGAGAACCCCAAAGCAGCGGCGCCTCCCCTGCCAGGCGCCCAAAGCAGGGCACGTGGCCGCCCGGCTACAGGTCTAACACGCGTACGGATCGGGGAGCAGCGCAGGAAGCCGCAGCCCCGCTAACAGCTGCCGGGACGCTGGGCAGTACTCGGCTGCCGGTTTCAATGCGCCACTGCCACTCCAGCGCACCTGTGTTGGCGGGGAGCCAGCAGGGCTGCAGGCCGTGTGCGGGGCTGGCCAATTCCGTAGCGGAGCTTGCCCGCCGCATGGCTGCTGCTTTTAAGGGCCCGCACGTCAGCAGGTGACGGCAGGCGAGCTTTGAAATCTGTCCGTAGAACAGGAGCCGGCTGGACTCAAAGCTGCCACATACCGTCGATCAGACACATGGACTCGCGCGGACCATCACAAGCTGCTGATTCAACGATGAGCGAGTCCGAGTTGTGTTGGATCTTGGATTGGAGCAGGTGCATTTTCTACCCGGATTGGATTGATAAGTCACTCGCGTGTGTCGAGCTCCAACAGGGGGGGGACAAATCTGTCGAGAGAGTTCGTTTGTGGCTGCAGAAGCCTCCCTTACAGCCTCACAGACTAAGCGTCCCAGCCCGTCAAAGAGGGACGCACACCAGTATTCAGTTGTGCAGCCTGATCCGCTTGGCCATGCAATTATGCAATGCAAAGTTCCTAAAAATCCCCTAGCCTTCGTACGGTGGTCGCTCGGTGCAAAATCGCGCCGGAGGCCATGCGTGGCTGCTGCACCGCCAATGCGCCGGGTCACTAAAGGGCAGCAATGAACCTTTTGAAGGCTGCTGCTGCTGCTGGCAGCCACGGCTGGCGTCGGGCAGCTGCTTGCGCTTGCAGCGGCTGGCGTGTCGCGCGGCACAGCACTCCCTGCACCATTCCAAGGAGAAGTTCACTCGGGCATCGGCCGCAGAGGACCACTACAAAACAGCATGCAGACACAACGCATGATGCTGTAGCTACAAACCGACTGGGGCAGCGCACCTGGCGGGAGTACAGCAATCTAAGAAGAGAAGTGGTTGAGCAGGCGGAACACCAGGCCGTCCGCAGTGTGGGCCTGGACAAACAGTCACAACACACAGTAAACACGTGAAGTTTGCGTTAATTGCTGCAGCGTGCAGAGCATCATAGCTTGTACTTATTTGCTTCCTTAAGGATCACATCAAAAAAAGTTTGAAATTTCAATCCCGCACCAGGAAGAAGGGCGCCAGCACGAGGGACTCGACCGCCATGAGCTTGATCAACTGCAGATACAGGGAAACAAATCTCGTCAGCAAGTATTTGCCATGCAAACTGCCTGTATTCCTGGCCTGGCGCTGGCGCCTGCGCCAGGTGACTAACCATAACTAATCAGCGTCAATTAGCAGGTGAATGCCCATGTGCTGCTGCAAGCAATAGAAGCAACTGCAGGTAGGCAGTGGCAGCGGCAGCAGGCAAGCAACGCGCGGCGAAAACTCACGATGTTGTTAGAGGGGCCGCTGGTGTCCTTGAGGGGGTCGCCGACCTGCATCATTTGAAGGTGCATCATCAGCAAGCACTTTGCACGAAGTAAGGGACGAAATGTACAGCGGTGAATGCCCAGCCAAGCAGCCAGACAGTCAGGGATGCCATAGAATTTGCGAGCTCACCGTGTCGCCGATGACGGCGGCGTGGTGGCAGTCAGAGCCCTTGCCGCCCAGGGTGCGGGCGTGCTCGCTGGCGCCGGCCTGCACGTGGAAGATAGACTCTGCTTTTGCAAGGCCCTCTTCGACAGGGACTGATATCTGGGCACTGAATCTGCACTGTGACATGTGCATTGAACATGTGCATCTCGAGGCACCAGACCACTTGTCAGCAATGGGCACAACTACACTTGAGATGATGCGTCGACGACTGCAGCAGGCACACGAGCCAGTGCGACGCACCTCGACATACTTCTTGGCGTTGTCCCATGCGCCGCCGGTGTTGGACATGGACACGGCCATCTGCACGCCGGAGACCAGGGCGCCGGACAGCACGCCGGCCAGGGTGCGGGTGCCGAACAGGACGCCGACCACGATGGGCGTCAGGATGACCAGCGCGCCGGGAGCAATCATCTCCTCCAGGGACGCCTGCAATTGGACAGAGGACAGCAGTGTGAATGCTCGGCAGGACTGACTGCATGCGAACAATTGCAGAGTGGCACCTTGGGCAGACGACCAGCTCCCAGACGGATGATGTGAGGCACATCCGGCTATACGCCGGGCTGCGTGGGGCGCTTCCAAAGCAGGGGACACAGAGGAGCACAGGACACAGAGGAGGCATGGCGACAGGGAGCGGCAGGCGGCGCACCTTTGTGGAGATCTCGACGCAGCGCTTGTAGTCGGGGCGGGCGGTGCCCTCCATGAGGCCGGCGATGGTGTTGAACTGCTGGCGCACCTCCTCCACCATGGCCAGGGCCGCCTTGCCCACGCTCTTCATCGTCATGCTGCTGAACCAGTACGGCAGCATGGCGCCGATCAGCAGGCCGGCGAACACCTGCGCACGTGTGTGCACGGCTGGTCAGCAGCAAAGCCCACAGGACGAAGGAGGAGGAACAAGCACAGAGGAACTGCATATACTGTTGTTCTTATGACATGGTGAAATCAGGACATGATACATTGAGTCGTGCAGGGTTGATGACTTGGAAGAGCGGAGTGGGATGCTCCACAGCAGAGCTGCACAGAAGTCATGGGATCGTGAGAACGCGCACCTCAGGGTCCAGGATGGAAGAGTCGGCGATCGTGATCTTGGCGCGGGTCACGTAGGCGCCGAAAAGGGCGAGGGACACCAGGGCGGCAGAGCCGATGGCAAAGCCCTGTAGTAGGTCAAATACTGATGAGCACTGTAGTCTTATGCTGCTGTTCTGCTTCGGAACATGCTGCTTGTGACAACTCTCGCAGTGGATGAAGAGCTGTTTAGAACACTGACCTTGCCGATGGCGGCCGTGGTGTTGCCTGCGGCATCCAGGGCGTCGGTGCGGGCGCGGATGTCCTCACCCATGGCGGCCATCTCGGCGATGCCACCGGCGTTGTCAGAGATGGGGCCGTACGCGTCAATGGCCAGGCCTGCGTCAAAACACATACGATTTGTGAGCCGGAAAGCCACTCAGAGGTGCCAAACGTGCAGTGGTGCAGAAATTTGAGGACTCAGCAATACCACTACTCAATTTCAGCTTGTTCAGCTAGGCGTCAAGCGCCCATCACGGAATGCTTCATGATCATCCTCGTCCTCCTTGGGAGAAGCATGTGGGCAACCAGCAAATGTGGCTCCGGCTTCATGCATTGCAGTCCAGTTGCAGACTGCAAAAACATACGCTGACAATATAGCGTGTGAAGCAGACAAGAAACGTCTGGACCAGAAGTGTGGGGTGGGTGGACGCACCAGTGGCGAGTGTGCCCAGCATGCCGATGGCGGCGCAGGCGACGCCGTACATGTTGGCCAGGGAGAAGGAGACGTAGATGATGATGGCCAGCACGATGGAGGGCACGATGCACGACTGGTAGCCGAGAGCGAGGCCGAAGATGATGTTGGTGGACGCGCCGGTGCGGCAGGCCTCAGCCACGGTCTGGATGCAACCAACAGCGCTGCTTCAGGAACCAGTCAGCAAGATGTACTGCAACGACACGGGGCTTCAGCAGAAGATCGAGCTCGCAGTGCATGCTGCATGTGGCATGCAAGATTTTCGTCTGTCCGAGCAGAAGCATACGGTCTCAAGACAACTTGGCCCCGTCTACATGCATCGAATGGTTCACGGGACGCACCTTCACGGGCTGGTAGCGGTTGGATGTGTAGTACTCGGTGGAAATGCCGATGAGGAGGCCGCCCCAGAGGCCGGCAGCGACGGCGATGAACAGGTGCCAGTTCTTGACGACGCGCTCGGGGTCGTTGCCAAAGATGCCGGTGAACTCATGCGGCAGCGCGTAGTAGGACACGGCGAACACGACCTGTGGCACAGCCAAAACAACAGTGAGCGCGAGTGCAGTGGCGCGAGCCCAGATTGTTTGGCATGGCAAGCAACTTTGTTTGGCATGGCAACGCAAGAGAGCAGCAACGCCAGCAGTCTGGCGATTCGAGCTGCATGCGTACACATCACACGCTGGCATGTTGATGCACCGCGCACTGCACCGCAGCACGCCATTGCTCATCCAGACAGGAAAAATGGTTGACCCTCTATGCAAGAACATGTAGGGATGTCAAGCAGCTGCGCACCGGGGTCATGATGGCGGTGGACACGATGAGCTGGTTCTTCAGCGTGCTCTCGATCTCGTCGACGACGCGCGCGGGCTTCAAGTCAGTGGCCAGCAGCGTGGTCAGCAGGCACACGACAATGCCGGAGGCCGTCAGCAGCAGCGGGTAGGACATCGCGGTCCAGGAGTGGCTGGTGCCCAGCGACGACACGGACGACACCTGCGCAGGGGTTTTTCGGGTGGTTTGAAACTGCTTGCTCGTGGGTATGCATAGTTGTAAACATGTTGTTGCCTGCCAGACCCTTTTCTTGAGGCATCCACGCTGCAAAGTGACTTCACCCGTCTGACAGCATGTGCAAACAGGTGCACGTATAGAGCAGGGGCAGCCCTGCGCCATGGGAAGGACAACGCACCACGAGGGCGGCGCAGGTGGACTCGGCGAAGGAGCCGAACAGGTCGGAGCCCATGCCGGCAATGTCACCGACGTTGTCTCCGACGTTGTCGGCAATGACGGCGGGGTTGCGGGGGTCGTCCTCAGGAATGTCCTAAGTGTTACAAAAGCAATCAGCCCAGAGCGTCCGCAACTGCATCGGATGCAGACCTGTGCAGCCGTCACCATGCAAGGGAGAGTTGAAATTGTCACAACCCAATTATTCGAAAGCTAGGAAAAAACTTGCTAGGAATAACCAAGCACCTTCTCGATCTTGCCGACCAGGTCAGCGCCGACGTCGGCGGCCTTGGTGTAGATGCCGCCGCCGACACGGCCGAACAGGGCGATGGCGGAGCCGCCGAGGCCAAAGCCGGTGATGGCCTCGTACAGGCCGGTCCAGTCGCTGCGGTAGAAGTGGCGGAACATGAGCAGGGAGCCGAACAGGGCGGCCAGGCCGAAGGAGGCCAGCAGGAAGCCCATGACGGCGCCGGCGCGGAACGCTGCAGCAGGGCAGAGGTTTAGGGCATCAGCACAGGAGGTGAAGTTGAAGCAACATGCAGGCGGCCAGGTGGAGGTTGAAAATATGCTTGATATACGCTTGAGCAGCATGCAAGCCGCGAGCAAGCGGACTACGACACCCGTCGGCACAGCATGTGACTACTGCTGGATCCAGACCACTCACCGCACATGAAGGCGGAGGCGACGCCCTTGCGGGCCTCGAGCGCCGTGCGGGCGTTGGCGTAAGTGGCAATCTTCATGCCTGCAAACACCAAGCATCAGCAGCCTTCAGCATGCAGGCTACGGCTGCGTCACATGAAAGCTTGGGAGCGCAGCAAGAGAGCATCCTCATGTGCCATCGTGTGCCATTCAGATGGCACACACACTGAATATATTCCATGGGAGACACACATGCAAGCCCATGTGGCGCCCATGTGGCGCTGAGAGGTTCGAACAAATCAACCATCAACCAATGGACACGGAGAGCACACGGACGCACCCAGGAAGCCCGACACGATGGAGGTGATGGCGCCCAGCAGGAAGGCGATGGTGGAGAACAGGGCGTTGTACAGCGCCGGGGCACGCAGCTGGCCGGCCGCGTCGTGTTTCCACTCGGTGCTGAAGCCGTCTTCGGAGCCCAGCAGGACGAAGATGACGGCAGAGAAGCCGACCTGAGAAGGGCAGAGGGCAGCGTTGTGAAGCATCTGGTGGTCGTTGTGACCTGGGAAGGTCATGGGCCGGAGGGACGATGTGGCAGAACCGGGGCCCAGCAGGCAGCAGGGGCAGCTGGGTGGAGTGTGCTGTGCTTCGCGCGCAATCAGCGATACTGACATATTCTGTTCTGTAGCCAACGCAGAGACAGGGCCTCCGCACCATGAAGACGGCCATGTACTGGTACTCTGTCATCAGGAAGGACACGGCACCCTCGGCGATTGCCTCCTGGATGTCTGCTGCCTTCTGCATGATCTGTGTTTGCGATCAAAAACGACATAGTGTTCAGCAAGCGCAATCTTCTGCCGCAGTTTCACGGACGCGCTTATGTTTGGGTGATATATGCGGGCACGTTGAAGAGCAGACGCAATGCGGCAGACGCAGCACGACGATCGTGAAAGGTGGCGGCTCACCTCGGCCTCGCCACGCGACTCCTCCTCCAGCAGGTACTCGCGGCCATTCTCCGAGCGGGTCGGGGCATCGCCCGGCAGCACCTTGATGGCGGACACGCGGACCCACAGCCTACGGGCAGCAGCAGGGCGTTCAGCGGGCGTGCTTTTTGGGCAAGTCTGAGCAGTTACAACGAACTGCTCCAGTACGAGCTATGCGGAACTGGCGGCATGCATCCACATGAGACAGGCGCCATCTATTGTGTCACACCGATGCGCTGCATGAGGGGGCCCTCGATGCCACCGAGGCGGTGTCCTGTGACTGAGCTTTGATGGCAAGATCAGCTTGCATGCACCCTGCCGAGCAGCGACCGCACGCAGCAGCGGTGGTTGCTGGCTAGCAAGCCGCACCAGATGGCGAACACCAGGCCCAGCGCCGCCGACAGCGGGATGAAGATGTTGACAAAAATGGGAGGCAGTGCTGCCATGGGCACCCCTGCGTGCTTCTTAGCAAGATCGAGCACCGGCTCGAGGATCGCCGACATTGCGGCCACAGCTGACCTGCCCGTCTGCAGGACTTCTTCCTGTGTGAGGCTGTGTGAGGCCGTCTGCAAGCTGCACGAATCAGTTTTGAGTCAGGCATCTGGAAACGGGACTACAAGGCAAACACGCATGCATGTTCCCGATCAGCACCCAGATTTTCGATACAACTCAAGAGCAACACCTCACCTTCTGATCGCTAAGCAACAGCAGGGCGTCTCAGATTGCACCTGAAATCTGGCCATCGACTGCCCCCTGCCGCCCCGCCCCAATCGCAGCGCTGCAGCATCAGGGATCCCTTGCATCAAGCACCCTTTCCAGCTTTCGGAAACCTAAACCACCCATCGCCCCGGCAGTCGCCGCCGGCCGCGCGCTGAGCCAGCAAACGGACTCAGGCATGTGAGCAGCGGGCCACTGCCGCCGTTGCCACACCCCCCGCTGCGGCCGTGGCGCCGCGCCCAGGACAAAATGGCGCAGCTGCAGCAGACGCAGGCGGCGCTGGACCAGCTGCTGAACCAGCTGATAGGCGAGCAGCTCCTGGACGAGCAGTTCATGCAGCTGCTGCAACTGCAGGACGAGAGCAACCCCGACTTTGTGACGGAGGTCGTGGAGCTTTACTTTGAGGACAGCGGCAGCAAGCTCGACAAGCTTGGCGGCAAGCTGGTGGCGCCGCCGGTCGACTTCAACGACGTAGACCAGCTGGTGCACCAGTTCAAGGGTAGCTCGGCGTCATTCGGCGCCCAGTCCATTGCCCAGGGCTGCGTCAAGCTGCGGGAGGCGTGCCTCGCCTCCGATCTGGCCGCCTGCCAGGCGCTGCTGCAGCACATCCAGCAGCAATTCCAGGTGGGTTGCTGCCCAGTCCGCTGCCTGATCAACACCACACACACCAGTTCCGGTGTGTACTCGCATGCATGCATGGAAGATAGTCAATGCTGCATGGGGAGGAGATCGAGCGAGGTCTGGTGCCTGGTGTGTCAGTGGTGCCCCAGAACGTTTCTCATGCGTTACCATGCATGTTCACCAGAGGCACTTGCGGCATGTCGTGGCCGCACAGGACGCATGCATGAGAAACACCCCTGAAATAATACTTGAAGCACCAATGCACATCTTGATGCGCAGGTCCTGCGGACCAAGCTAGAAGTGTTCATGCAGCTGGAGACGCAGCGGAAGCAGCTGTCACGCGCCGGGCAGTAGTGCAAGGGGCCGTTCCGAATCAGCTTTCAGCCAGCGTCGTGTACGCTGGAGCCGCGTCGAATTGTATTTCTGGCATTCCTTTGGCGGCGTCCCGGGTCGTCGGCCGAGAAAAGAAGTTGTGGGGCCAGAAGGCAGTTGCATGATTGCAACGGCCCTTAATCTAGACCGCCGCTCGAGCAGTGGCGGCCTAACGATTGCGAACAATCACATGAGGCATTGAGGCCTCGATCACTGGCAGACCACCGTCTGCTGAGGCATGGTCATGGCCAATTATCTGCGTGGGACCCCCTTTACACGCGTGTCATGTGCCTCAACGCATGGGCAGCCATGTGATCGACATGTACACAATACAAACCTGTGATTGTAGCAGGTGCAGCTTGAGATGCCCTAGGACCTATGTGTGCCATTGCCATTGACATCATTGCACGTGGTATCTTTTGAGTGAAGTGTCGTTGAAAGCATTGTTGACGTATCGAATCGGTTCATTATGTGAGCGGCTCAAGATGCATGCTGCTCGTGCTCATAAGGTGTCAATCGATGAGGCATGCAATGCTGCCTTGCGCCAGTTCAATCATGTGCCAGGTCAGTCGCCGTCGTCATCCAGCAACAAGTCAGCTATGGACGCCCGCATGCGCCGCCGCAGCTGCTCAGCCGTCAGCCCGCTGCCGCCGCCTGCCTCACCGGAGTCCGCGGACTGCACCGCCTGCAGCGCCGCCGCGAGCAGCGCGTCGCGGTGCGACAGCATGCTGTCCGGCAGCGCCGGCGACGCGGCGCCCCCGTTGCCGGCTGGCCGCGGATGCAGGAAGCACACCACCTGCTGCCGGCAGCTCCTGCAGCAGGCGCTGCCCAGGTGCGCCTGCGTCCAGAAGAAAACCGTCTCATCAGCACATCCAGGCATTTGAAGCACCCACACAGCCTTGGGAAGTTCCATACCATTTCACACCTGGCAGCCACCCGGGTTGACCATCGCAAGCGCAGCACATGCGCTCGCGATGCTCCACAAGTGCTGCGCTGCACAGAACGGGCACTGCGCAGAAGGTACGCAGCACGAGTGCTGCCGTTGCTGATATCAGAGGAAAGTGCAGCGTCAGCTTGACGTTTACCTCGCCAGTGGTCGCGGATGCGGATGATGCCAGGGATGCCAGCTCAGCATCCGCCAGCGGCGCGGTGCAGATGCAGCACAGCGGCTCCCCCACATCTGCACCCGATGCGACTGCGGTTGACGCATCCATCTCGTTCCAGGAGAACGCCTGCACAGGCGTGTAACAATCTCAGTCTGGCGGCCCTCGGTCTGGGAGACAACCGAACATCAGGAGGGCTGCCGCAACTCCCCACAGAGCCAGATCAACAGCCTTTCTGTGCGGAAACCCGACGACACATGCATGTATGATCTGCAGCATAGAACAGCTGATAGTCTGACAGCACACCTGCAGCTTGGCGGCTGTGCGGACTATGGTGGAGATGCTGGAGGCGTGCCCAGCCTGTGGACAGCAGAACACGACGCGTCACTCTCAAGTCTGGTCAAATCTGTCAAAACAGCTTACATGTGTTCAGCAGCACAATGTAATCTGCACAGCCGACATGGCAGACACACCCGACGCAGTCCAGAGCACGGCGCCAATGCACAGCGAGAGCACCCTATGTTTGCACTGGTACGCCTGAGGCGAGCAGGCCCGCAGGTACCGCCAGACATTGCATAGCACGAGGCAGAATTTTCCGGGGTAAGAAAGCACCTGCATGGCGTCCACGAACTCCTGCGCGAGTGCGTTGACAGAGGGCTTGCACGGCTGGCGCACCACCGGCAGCGGCGCCAGCGGCAGCCGCCGGAAGTGACACACCAGCGCCAGGTCTCGTCCCGCCACCTCCTTCACCGGCAGCACCATTGTCGGCGCCCCGCGCCCGTGCCTGTTACCACAGAAGAAAGAGTAGCTTTAGCCGAGAACGGGAAGCAGAGATGAGTTTTGAAATAACGCCATGTCCCGCCCCGCCACCTCCACCGGCAACACCGTTGCCGGCGCGTCACGGCCGTGCCTGCGCCGGTGCAACAGTAGTGTCTGCGTGAACAACAACGTCAGGAAGATTGTGCCACCGCCTTGCCCGGCAGCGCCCCCCGTCCTGAGCAGCTTTCGTGTAGTGGTCAGGATGTCCGTGTCAGCGGTGCCAGAAAGGTGCCAGACCAACCTTGCCTATGGCTTGTAACTTTCCCAGGGCTTGCAGCAGCCCTTGGGAGATGGACGTCGCTGAGGCTTCCGAAGTGTTGGTTGTGAAGCCATTCATCCGCAAAGCAAGCCCCCACTGAGTGTGGCAAGCCTAAATCACTTGCCTGGCGTCGACAAACTGCAGGTCGGCGGGCAGCGCGTAGCCGCTGCCCTTGGACACAGAGGCCACGATGTGCGCCGCCAGCCGCGTGGCGCAGCTCCCCAGCGCCAGCTTGTTGCACCCCAGCTCCGTTGCCGCGCGCAGCAGCAGCGCCCGCCGCAGGTGCGCGATCAGGTCCTCCCGCCCCGTCTTGTCCTTCACCGCCTATGACAATCACAAAACCATGGTTTGCTATTCTTACTGGCTTGCGGCGTGCTCGTAGTGATGCTCATACCACGTGCCCCCACGGCGTGGGAAGTGCACCGGAGGCATGCGGCGTTGGGTGCGAGATTGTTGTGTGTATGGTGCAGGCGCTGGGCTGCATGTAGGCAAGCCTATGGGCACTCATGCTGGTTCTGTGCAGACTACATCAATGCTGCCGCAGGCTTGCAGCTATTACGGTAGACATTTCAGTACCCGCACTGATGTGCTCACCTCCAGAAGTTCCACGAGTCGCTTCCGCCGCTGGCCGCCGTCGGCGCTGCTGCCATTGCTGCCGCCGCACCCGCTGCCGCTGCCGCCGCCGCTGCCGCTGCCGCCGCCGCTGCCGCCGTTGGCCGCCTCAGCTCCCGGCACAGGCCCGCCGCAGAACACGTCCTCCAGGGCCGCGCTGCGGAAGACGACGTTATGGCCCTCGCTGCCGTACTCCGCAGATGCCCGCGCCGCGTCCACAGCGACTGAAGACTCCTCGGGAGGCAGGCCCCATGCGGCGCCTTCGTCCACAAACACGACGTGCAGGTCGAAGGTTGTGGTGCCGCGAGCCAGCCGCCCCTTTGAGGGATTGTGCAGATCCAGCAGGTACGCCAGCAGCGCGCGCGAGCATGGGCCTGCATAATGCCAAAGATGGGACAATAACGATATGAGTAGGTGTACGACACTGACTCCATTCACAGTTGTGAGGCAGCGCGGAAACGAGAATGCAGAAGGCCGAAGATGCTGCAAGCCTCACCTCCTGACAGCGCGACCAGCACACTGTCGCCATGCCTGATGATGCTGCCACCCCGAACCGCCTGCCGCACCTGCAGCACAGTTGGCAGCCGTCACATGACAGATCAAGGCCTTGGCCTCCACATGGTTGGACAAGTGTACAGAGAGACTAGATGAGGATACCGGATGAGAGAAAGCTCACCCGTGTGAGGGTGACCTTCCACAAGCACTCGGAGCACAGCGCCTCGCCCTGCCGTGACGACACCTGCGTGCATCTCGATGCTTTCCAAGGCTGGGACTTCACAGGAACATGCATTGCCACTCAGCATGCGGTCTGTTCTTGAGCTTTCCATCTTGTTGCCCGTCTCATTCGTGCCGTGGAGGATGTGCTAACGCACACCTGTGGCGGCGCCTTGCGGCACTTGATGCATGTATGCTGCGCCGCGGCCTGCGCAGCCGCGCCGCCTCCGCACTGCTGCTTGCAGGCGCCACTGCCGCAGCCCTCCTTTGCGGCCCGCCAGCTGAGCGGCAGCCCGTCCTGGGGCCTGCTGCTGGAGGCGCAGCTGGACGCGCACGCCGCGCCTGAGCTTGCCGGCCGCTCGGCCTCGATGGTCTCCAGCTCCGTGTCGTCCAAGCCACAGTCCCTGCTCATGTTGACGGAGAGCGTCTTGCAAGTGAGAACTGCTACTGGGCCCCTGCAAAATTTGCTGCTGTGCGCAGGAGTGCACGTGGCCTGGCTACCAGCGACCTACAGTGACGTGCAACGCAGTTTCTGTGCTCAGTTCGTGTTTGCACATTCACTCAACACATTCGGCAAGCTCCAGATTTTTTCAACACATGTGTTGGGGCCACACAGGCGAGCAGCACCAGCACGTCGCAGGCCATTTGGCAGGTGCAGCTGGCCAAAATGCGCCGAGCCGGGGTGCAGAGCTTTTGCAATGCTATCTCTAGTGCGTTGAGTCAGCATCAAGGTGCAAAGTCCCAGCAGCTTGTGTCGCTGGCCGAGTTCTCGGTGGGTCAATTGAGGGCAGTCGGCAGCGTTGGTGCCGCAAGCAGCATGGCCAGGTCATTCCACATGCCTGCAACTGCCACCAGCAAGCAGACCGCAGCTCTCAGTCCCATCACTTGCCAGTTCGCCTCACAACACGCAGCGGGCGGCATTGCGGTGCATGCAGTTCGGCACAGCGGCTGCGGCAGCGCTTCTGCTGCAAATCACACAGCGCAACACCACTCTTCAGTGAGCGCCATGCAGCACCAGCAGTCCTGGACGGCTGCGAGCCGCGGCTTCACAGCTGCGGCGGCCAGATCATGCGTGCGGCAGCCCGCTGCAAGGACGCTGCCCGGCATTTCAGGCATGGCAAGCAGCCGGCTTGGACTCAGCCCGGCGGCTCGCGGACTGGCCACCCGAGCGGCGCGTGGACGGCAGGCAGGAGGCAGCGGCGGCTGGCGGGACAGTCCGACGCAGCAGGCCACCTACCTCGTGAGCATGTCCTACCCTGCGTGCAAACGACATCATGACATGGTCCCAGAAACGAGCTTCTCGAGCCCATGCTGCTGCTGCTGCCTGTGTCTGGCACAAGTTGACCACGTTCAGGTGCAAACGTTCCGGCTCTTGTCAGCATGCAGCACTGGGCATGAAGTTTTAAAGCTGCAAACATACAGGTGGCCTTCACCATTGCCATGGTGGGCGTCACGTACGCCGCCGTGCCGCTCTACCGCATGTTCTGCCAGGTGAGATGGGCGTACCTGCTGCGAATCTGGTTCTGCATCGCTGCTCCCAAGTGCTGGGCACAACTGCATGCTGACAGCCCAAGAGCATGACAGGAGGTGCAGTCGCACGTGTCTGACGATGGGATCTGATGCCATTTCAGGCGACTGGGTATGGCGGCACTGTGGCCGAGGGCAAGGTGCAAAACCCTTCTTTTGTTCAATGTTTCCAAGGTCTTTTTCCCTTTTCCTTGCCTGTCCTAACTCAGTGTTCCTGGGACTGCAACTGCGTGCATGCTGCATGGAAGGGTCCCAGGCAATCACGGCATCCCACAACAGTCAGCCTTCATCATTCGTGTCCATTGCAACGAGAGGGAGTCTCACGCCGATTTGTCATGATGCAGACGGTGGAGGCGAAGCTGGAGGCGCCGCAGAATGCTGGGTGTCGTCATGTTGTCAAATCAAGACGTGGGTTTTCAAGTTGTTACCTGCCGTCGTAGACGGTGGAGGCGAAGCTGAAGGCGCGGCAGGAGAACCCCAATGCGGAGGTGGAGGCGGCGGCGGCGGCGCGCGAGCTGACGGTCACCTTTAATGCCGACGTGAACGACAGCATGCCCTGGCGCTTCCTGCCGTCTCAGCCCAACGTCAAGGTCCGTGCTTCATAATTCCAGACCTTGATAGCTGTACAGGCGCTCTGCACATCATCAGGCCCTGAGGTGCTGAAGCGTGCAGTGCCAAGTGGCACCTCGTCGCAAGGCCTCGGCCCCTTGCCGTCCGGTCATCCTGGTTCCGCTATGTGAGATCTGTTATATGACTTCTGTTGCAGCCGCACAAGTCCGTGCCCCTTCGACTAGTAGCAAACTCGCTGATGTGGTTCTTCAGGTGCGGCCCGGGCAGAGCACGCTGGCGTTCTACACGGCGGAAAACATCAGTGACAAGGTCATCACGGGGGTGTCCACCTACAACGTCGCGCCGCCGCAGGCCGGCGCCTACTTCAACAAGATCCAGTGCTTCTGCTTTGAGGCAGGTCACCCACGGTGCTTGACATACAGCAGCTCGGCCAAGACGTCTGCCTGATGTGTCGCGCTTCACTGGCGCAAGCCGTCAGAGCTGCCGCCGCGGAAGATGCCGGCAAGGCGTGTGGAGTGCATGACATGAGACGGTGCTTGTGTGTCATTGGCGCAGGAGCAGAAGCTGCGGCCTGGGGAGAAGATCGACATGCCGGTGTTCTTCTACGTGGACCCCGAGTTTGCGACGGACCCCCGCATGAAGCGCGTCAACCACCTCACCCTGTCCTACACCTTCTTCAAGGTGCGCCTTTCGGATATTCACCCCTCACAGGGACAGCCGAGGTTGACTTTTCAGTTTCATGGCTTGCAGCAGCCGCAGGTTTGCTAGGGACAGGCATGTGGCCCTATGCGGGGGGCAGCCGCTCTGCCGCCGCAGCGGTTTCACTGGCGATGTGCTGAATGGCCTGTGGGTGTTGTTGAGCAGCCTTCCTGAGCGGTTCTTGCGACCCACGTGAACTTTTGACGCTACCGCAGGTGTCTGAGGAGGCGCCAGAGGATGTGGCGTACACTGGGCCTGCGGTGGCAAACTTGTGCGAGCCGGAGCCCGCGCCGGCCATGGGCTAGACAGCAGGAAGGAGCCGCTGTCTGGGATTACAGGTAGAGGCGTAATGTTCTGAATAGGTTTGAACGGACATGCGGAACTCAGATTCGGACTCGGCTCAAGTCTGGGGGCGTGCCTGTGTGCTTTGACTGATCTTAGATGATTGGGTGTGATATTCAATTGAAAGTCTAGATGACCAGCAAATCCCCTGCTGCGATACTGATCGTTCGTGCGACTTGGGAGGCCTCAAGCACCAGTTTGGTCACCATCAACAAGTTCAGCCGTGTCCAACTTAGGCGTTTGCAACCCGGCTCGCCAGCCACATAGCCGTTTTTCGTCATCTATGACATGGGCATCTGCCGCGTGCGGGATCTGCCTGGCGGTTTGCACCTCATAATCAGCGCCCGTTTGCAGCTGAAGACAGGCCGCCGTCCTGCAAACAGAGGTGTCGGCCGGTTGCGGATCGCTTGGTAACTCTCTCGCAAAGCCCTGTCATTCGATGCAGAGAGCTCTGCCCGCATGGAGCTTGGAAAGCAGCCAGGAGAGGAAGGCAGAGATTGCAACAAAGGCGCAGAGGGGGGGAACAAGGCGCACGAGGTTGGCGAGAAAGTCGGCCTTGTCGCGCGACAGCAGCACCTTCTGGCTGGCCAGCAGCGCCTGCTTCTGCACCGTCGGGTCCGAATGCCCCACCAGCCGCAGCACCGTGTCCTTGCCGTGCAGGTCTGCATGAACAGGAGGTGGTGTGACTGTGGCGTGCGGGCTGTGCGCATATTGACTGTATGCAGGGTCTGCTTAGGGTCAGGGCCATGTGCCATGCAGCATATTGTGCACACTTCGTTCCCTGACGCGTTAACGTACACAGCCTGCAGCAGATACACCTCGCGAGGGGTTGGCGCCGAAGCGCATGGGTAACTGCAGTGACATTGCCACAGTGGCAGAGCATCCAAGGAGCAATGGGTTGTGCGCACCCGTGACGATGCCCTTGCCGGCGGGGTAGTGCGTGATGAATTGGCCCAGGTCGTGGCAGCCGACAGCCAGGGTTTTGGGCTCGCGCCCTGTCTCCAGCAGCTTGAGCAGCACGCGCAGCACCTGGACAGCCGTGGGCCAGGAAGGTCAGGAAGGCACGGTGTGGATGCCTTCAATTTCATGAAAGATGCGATGCACCCCCAACATCATGACAATGTTATGTGGAGACGAGAAATCCTGACCCCTACTGTAACAGCACAGCACCTGGAAGTCCTTCTCCTCGAACTTGCCGATGTTCTCCCGCCAAAACTGGTCCTGCAACATTGGCAGCCAAGGACCAAATCAGCACAGCGCCCAGCAATCGACTTCAAGTCCGATGCAGCATGAGGCCTCACTTGTCAGGTACACAGGAAGGACCACACCGCGCCAATATCATCGGCAGCCAACATGGATGGCGACGAGCTGGCGCAGGCGGCGTCAGGGAGAGGGCGCACTGAGGTGTGCATCGGCGTCCAGTCGAGGCTGCCGGACAGCACCTCCTTCTTGTACACCTCGAAACTGGACAGCACCTGTGATGGGCAGGTTCCGTACAGAGTTGGCACATAATAATAGATCTCCAATAGATCTCCTACTCGTGCGCTGCTGTGCCGGCATTTGGCACTTCGATCGTGCACATGGATAGCTGGTGACTACTTGTCAGGTGCCCGGCGCAGAACATGCTGAGGGCCAGCTCGACATCCCACTTCCAACAATCTTTTCAGCAGTAGATCGAAGAAACCGCATCAAGTCGTGCCTGGATGCGGCCCCGCAGTTCCTCCTCGATCGCCGTCAGCAGCGCCGGAACATCCTCGTCCTCCCAATTCTGCGCAGCCACAGGGTGCAACCTTGATGTGCCGCTGTTGGTCAACACATATGCAGAACCTTCACAACCGCCTAAGGCGCCGCTTAAGGCGACAGTCGGGATGTCGGGAGGTGTGACTGCGCGCCAGCCGGCCCCCCCGGGATGGGCAGCGGGCAGCGGTGTCCGTTCACAGGCCAGCCATTTCAGCACCATCAGAGTACCGTGGGGCGTTCCCACACCTGCGGCGAGCGCACGGCGACGAGCTTTGTGCAAGCCATTTCAAAATGAACTGGTTCAATCCCGCACCTGCATCGAGCGCACGGCGACGAGCTTGTGCAGGCCCAGCTCCACGAGGTGGGGCGCCACGTCGAGGCCCTTGGTGTGCAGCAGCACCGACGCCGCCAGCAGCCCCACGCGCACCACCTTTTCTTTGGCGCCGCCCCGCACCAGCGCCACCAGCCCGGGCAGGATGCCTGCACGAAACAGCAGGAATGTATCCTACAACTCCCTGGAAATACGAACAGCACATCTGAGCGGTCTTGGCGCCGTCGCACACCAGTGCCACCAGCCTGAATTGTTGTCGACGCATCCCTCAATTGTAAACACAGGTGGTATTCAGCTATCCACAAGATCTGAATCTCAGCCGCTAGGCTGATCGTGAAGCAGTTGCAGCTGGAGGGGGAGACAGGGGGAGACTGGGTCCGCTTACCGGCCGAGGGCATGAGCTGCGCCGCGGGCTGGTGGAAGCTCAGCTGCCACGTCGCGAGCCCCGCGTCATACAGCAGCTGCTGGTTGGGCGGCTGGCCGCCGGAGGAGGCCGCGGCGCCCTTCAGAATTGGCGCCAGCAGCTGCACGCCTCCTGCGCAGTACAATGAACTTTGCGTTACTCAATGCCCCGGTCCTGACAGTCCCGACAGTCAGTGTGGACACCCCTGCATGGACCAAGTCCATCGGCGAGCGGTCCATGGGACTCAGCATGATGCAGGCTTCACAGCAAGCTGGCCACAAGCTTCTGGCAGGACGAGGTGGGAACACGAGACATGCGGCACCGCTGCACCGTGCGGCTTGGCCCCTGCGGTTTCACCTGCACGCGTGAACAGCTGGCGGGCGCCGCCCTCGCGCAGCAGCGTGCCCAGCGCGTTGACCACCGCCAGCGCGCTGCGCGTCGGGTGCGCCGGCCGCCGCAGCTGCGCGCACAGCCACTCCACAAACGCAACCTGCGCGGCAGGTGTGAGGAGAGAATAGCAGATTGTCACCATCGAGAGGAGCGTACTTCGGGGCAGCCCGCACTGCCATGTCTTGAGAGCCGTGCAGCTAAGCCGCCTGGCCAGCTGGTCGCATCGACCCATGTGGCCCTTCGCTTGCAGCTGCCCACCAGATGGCACCAGCATATGTGCTCATTGGTTCTTTTCACCGCGCTAAGCGCCCAGCTGCCTGGAATTCAAACGCCAATCTGAAAGTTGATCAGGAGCCCACCTGTGTGGCGTGCACGCCCTCGCTGGCTGCCGACACCGTCGCGCCAGAGCTGGGCCCGGCGCCGCTGTCGCTGCCGCCCTTGTCGGGCCGCGCCGCCAGGATGGCCGCCAGCAGCCGGCAGGCCTTCTCTTGCGTGAACCAGTCCGCCCGCTGCAGCAGCCTGCAATGCAAGTAGGGCAAGGTGTGCTTTGTTGCGTCTTCACGGCGTCCCCCATCACGGACACGAGTGTTCGTTTGGCATCGTGCACACTGCAGGAAAGTGGTGACTATATGCGCTGCGCCCTCCCTCCATACCTGAGGAAGATGGTGTACGGGTCCGGCACGCCAGCCAGCCCTTGCCGCTGGTGGAAAAAGCGGGCCCGCGATGGGTCACCTGTGTCGAGACATGCCAGTGTCATGCTCCGGCAGGTGAAGGGAGCACCATCTTGTTGCTTCGCGACGTGCAGATGCTCTTCATGCATTTGAGACCAGCTGGTTTCAAGACGACAAGGTGCAATGATATGAGAGTGTCACCCTGTGACCTACTCGGTGTCTCTCGAGTTACATCAGCCCATCAGCGCATCCAGAGGCGCAGCAGAATTCCCACCTGTGATGATCTCGTCCAGTAGCGCCAGCACGTACTGCACCGTCTCCTCCTTGGTAACGTTCCGCAGCACCGTCAGCAGCGTCTCCACATACGCCGGGCCATCCTGTGAGTGATAATGCCACCATTCTCAATAGAGCAGCTCTGCATCTCTTAATGACACGGGCAGTGACTGAGCCAATGATGGCTTCGCTGCCCCTGCTTGCACATCGTATCTCATCGCAAGATACATGTACATATGTTGAATCAACATGCGCTGCGGCAAACGACGGACCTCTTCCAACAGGGAGTCTTGCGTGTCACTGGGCCGCTTGTTAAACTTGCGGATCAGCTGCAGGTCCTTGTCGCTCAGCAGCCGCGCGGTCATGTACCTGTTTTGTGCAACAAACGGATCATGCACAGACGTGTGCCAGCGGCAGTCTCGACATGCAAGGCCGACCGCTCGGCGCGTGCGCAAATGCAATTCAGAATTAGCATCAGGCTCACGTGGACCATGGGATGTCCCTGCGAAGCACCGCCTGTGTGCTGGGCACCGTCGGCCCGCTCATGACGACGGCTTGGCCGTGAGGCGAGGTCGAAATGGGGGCTGTGAGATCGAAGGGATCCCTCGTCCGACTACCAGAGTACACGGAAACGCAACCTCAAATGATGGATGGCAGTCGATCCTCCACTGCTGGTGTCATCACTTCAGCTGGAGCGTTATCTAAGGAGTCGCTGCAAGAATGGTGCCACCTTTCTAGGTCTTGATGGACCAGCGCAAGCCCTCGCAGGGCCTCAGGGCCGGGTCGCGACGTCACCAGACTGATGTAGAGCTGCTCAAGCTGCTCATGCTCAGTCCAGCCTGCAATACCAGCTCAAAGTGGCAAACAATTCCATGCGCACATTGTGGAGTTCCTCCATGGGACCAGTCGCAGCACTGACCTGGTAGTCCCGTCATGCACCTGAGCACTCCGGGATGCTGCAAGGCGCAGTCCGCGCTTGCATGTCACAGTTACCGCTGCACTGCGATGCGCCCTGACCCTGCTGACTGGCCTTGATTGCCCCCACCGCCTGAAGCGACTGTCAACGAACGTCACAGTCAGACGCTTCCGGCGCCGCAGCGGCGGCACCCATTTGTGCAGTATAAACTGTCTGCCGCGGCTATGCAGGCTGGCACACAGCGCATCGCAGCCTCTCCGCCACCTGTGCGGTCTGCGGTGGCTTTGTATCACCATTACTGTCATGACGGCATCTTCGCGGCTCTTGCCGCGCACCTCAGCTTCAAGCAGTCCGGCACGCCGGTTCGCTTCGTGCCGCATCACGTGTATGAGGCGCTTGAAGCAGCCGCACTAGGCCTTCGAAGACAGGAGACAGTCTTTCTGCTGGACTTTGTTGGCCCGCCGGGCCTTGCGCAACAGCTGTGCAACATGGCCGGCAGGTGCGACCACGTGCTCTCGATGTGTGATTAAAGGCCCTGATGCGGCATAACTTGCGATGCTGCATCTCTAGCGTTAGCCACACCTGGCAGCAGCTCCGAAAGCCGGAGGGCTTGCTCCATGTCAGCCTGTGGTCATCTGATGATCATGCAACTGTCCCATGCTGCAGGGTAGTGGTCGTGGACCACCACAAGACCGCCACGGAGCAGTTTGGGGTCGCGTCGGCCGAGCTGCCCGCCAACCTGGAGGTGAACCTGGACATGGAGCGCAGCGGCGCGACGATGGCGCTCGACTACTTCCGCCCCACGGTGCAACCCCGCCTGCTGTGGTGCGTGTCTCGTGAGCCTTACTCATCGTCAGAGCATTGCTGGCTGTCAGAGCACCCAGCGTGTCAAGAAGTTTCGAAGACATTTGGAGCATGGACGGCGGAGCCAGGGCGCTGACTGCTTTGGCTGTCGTGCTGCAGGGACTGACGGAAGCACAGCAGCAGCTGTTTCAATATGTTGAGGACGCCGACCTGTGGCGATGGAAGCTCAGTGACAGCCGACAATTCCATGCAGGTGTGCTAAGTCAAGCGAACTTTGTCACGTAGCTGTCGGTGCGTTCAGTGTCGCTCACATGTGCTGCTGCTGGCTCGTTGGCTCTTTTCTCACGCTCATGTTGGCGCATGCAAATTGGAATCTCATTGCCATGCAGGCCTGGTGGATTCGAAGCTGGACTACGATGTCTCCACAAACCCTGGCGTCTTTGACCAGCTGCTGCAGCTGACGCCTGACAGTCTCATCACCAGGGTGAGGCGCTCCTGCTGCTGAACAGCTGTGCAGGTCGAGCAATTCAAAACAAAATGAGCCAAATTTCCGAAACACGTGAGCTGCCAGGACGCTGCGCAAACTGCACACGATTCAGATTAGGTCTGTCAATGTCTTTCAGGGACGGCGAGCAAAGGAGCAGCAGGACAGGGCGGTGGCGGCCATCATCGCGGAGTCCTTCCGCATGCAGCTGGGCGGCGCTCGCGGCGCGGCGGGGGACTGGGCCGTCTGCCTGGCGGCGCGCGGCGACGCGTCGACCAATCTCCGCAGCCAGATCGGCAACGCGCTCGCGCTCAAGGCGCGGGCGGCCGGGCTTCGGCCCGTGGGAGCCGTCATCTACATTGAGGTGCTGCCCTGTTACAATTCCAAAACTCCTACAAAACTTCTTTTCACTAGATGTTGGCGGGCGGCGGCCTGTGGGAGCCATCATCTACATTGCGGTACCTACCCTATGAAGCCCTCAACACCCAATAAACTCTGCCTTTTCCTTGCGGGCTGCGGCCTGGAGGTGCTGCCCTGTGGAGTGCTGCCCTGCTTGCCGCTGCTTGCTGCTGATTGCTGCCGATTGCTGCTGTCGAGGCATGCCGTCTTCGACTCCGCGTTTTGTGAGGCCGCCCCTCCGCTCCGCTTTAACCCGCTGCCGCTGCCGTGGTCCTTGCCTGCAGGCAGCGGCAAACAATGACGGTCAGTACAAGGTCAGCCTGCGCAGTCTGGGCGATGAGGACACCACAGTCGTGTCAAAGGCGCTGGGCGGCGGGGGCCACCGCAATGCCAGCAGCTTCCTTGCAGACGTGCAGGAGGTGGAGAGTTGGAGGCTACTAGACTAGGCGGCCGGAAGCAGGCCGAAGGAACAGAAGCCCTGAGCTCAGGGAGCGCACACGACGTGCGGACGAGTTGGGAATTGACATTCTGAGTACCTTCCAAGATGCGCGTGACAGCTTGGACGTTTGGCAGCTTTCGTGATCCCCAGCGGAAGGGCAGTGTCATAGGAACATCGCGAGGATGTCTGCTCTCAGCTTTGCAGCCGCCTGCGGCCGGCTGCGCTTTTGCAGCTGCGCCTGTGTGTCGCCGTCGCTGATGGTGCCGCGCTGGCGCATGGCCTCGCACAGCACGGTCGCAGTAGCTGCAAGAGATGGAAAGCACGTTGGAATCTCGCATCAGCATGTGGACATTGAACACACTGGTCTTCCCGAAGACACAAGGATTGCAAAGGAGTGCATCAATATATTGCCTCACCGAGGACGTGCATGCCGCAGTCGTAGCCGTTTGCCTGCTGTGGCACCGACACCGACTCAAAGGCGCATGCGTTCCTGCATATGGATTGCGACAGCTTTCAACTTCTGTCAACTTCTCGGCTGTCGAGCCTGTTCGGCAAAAGCACGCCGCCTCAACGCCCTCCAGTGCTGTCATGATCTGCAGAGCCTCACCCGAGCACCGGCTGCAGCTTCTTAGCAATCATCTGCGCCGCCGCTTGGTTGCCGCTGCTGCCTGCCGAGTAGTGGCGGTAGGTTTTGTCGCTAGCAGCGAAGCTGAGCAGCGTCCAGTGTGACCCGCCGTTTGCCTCGTCGACGAAGGGATTGTCATTGACAGCAAACAGGATGAGCGCCTTAGTTGCTGCCTGCGAAATACTCGCGTGGTGTGAGATGTGAGGTTTTCACGTTGAGACACCAGCAGGATAAGGAATGAAGATGGATGTCGGTCCCAAAAGCATATTTGGAGACATGCGGAAACAAGCCCCGGGAATGTGGCACGGAGCCCTGCCTGCAACGACTGGGCCTGCTGCACTGCGTCCTCTGCACCTGCGATCAGCAGCAATGACATCAGATTGCTTGCCTCCATTCGAAGCCCTGCCAATGCGAGGAATGCTCAGGCCATTTGAGCAACGCACCGCCGTGCAGGAGGAGGAAGGTCGTCGAGCCCGAGAGCAGCAGCACATCTGGCGAAGGCTGGCCATCTCTAGCCAGCCATTCGAAGTAGAAGCTGATGATCTACGCGCATGAGGGAGGTGTCTTGAGCAAAGCATGATCGTGACTGTCGTGCCGCGGCGGTGAATTGCTTTGCGATTGACAACCCACCTGATCGTTCAGCCAGAAGGGTCCCGTCAGCAGCTCCACATCCGAACGACGTATCAGCACATTTCCGTAAGACAGAACCTTGTCGTCAGGGTGCATGGCTGGCACAAGACCAGTGTGATGTCGTCAGCTGAGTCGCGTCGGTATCCGATCACAATGCCGGGACTCGCATCAGACATGGCGAAGATATCGATCTTCTCTGCAAGCTGCAAATGAGACCATACAGTATGGTCCATACTAAAGGTGTAAGCCAGCATGTCTAATCCCACCCTGAAGTCGAGTTTGGATTCCCCCCTTGGAACGGCCAAAGATGGAGACTGGCGCTCTGGCTGAGGCTGCATGTCTCCGTTTCAGTGGAAGACCGCGAATTTGAAGTAAGTCTGAAGCAGTTGAGATCCGTGAATGCCACAGGTGACAGGCATACGTAGCTCATAGTGGCGTTTGGGACACCCATCAATCGTCGGGAACTCGATTGCAAAACCTTGTAGAACGCATTTGAACACTTTATCAGAGCTCCTTGACGTGCCAGGGATTCTTTGCGTTCCTGTCGGTGTACTTCTGCTTGTTTGCGTGTGCTAGCAGCCATGGCGGCATCCAGCAGCGGCAGGCACGCAGCAGGTCAGAGGCGCTTCGCGACGGTTTTCACGCCCCTGCCTGATGAACAGCTGGGAAACACAGGTAATCTTGCACCGGACACAAATTCCAGACGACAGGCACTTGGATAGTGCTGCAGCGGAGATGTTTTCAAAGACATGGTCAGCAGGCGCGTGCGCGCATATCCGCAATATATACTCGTATGTGTACACAGAGGTTGCGGTGCTACGCATGCAGGAATGCAGCCAGTAGGCCTTTGGACGGAGGGCCAACGGAGAACCGGAGAGAAATATCGCCAGATCATGGACGACTTGACGGCCCAGATGAACACACTAGACAAGATTGTGGCCGGCGCAGTTGACGGCACTTCCCTCCCAGCTGATCAGCAAGGGGCCGTCAGCCCGCTTGATGCGACACTGCGGCTGATAGATGCGCAGAGGCCGCTTAGCTCCGCAGCAAGTGGGCCAGCCGCCGCTGCGGGGGGGATGAATGCCCAGCCCGCCGCCACGCCGAACCCGTGCGCCCGTACCATTGGCGGCCCAGAATGGGGTGCAACAGAAGGCGGCCGCGACAAGCTGGGATGGGTGCGCCAGCTGGTGCGATACACGGAGACGCACCCCATTTTCGTGCCAGCGCCGGACAGCTCGGCGGCAGCATCATCGCATGCCGCCGCCGAGGCTGCAGACGAGGCAGACGGTGGCACCGCAGCCGTACGCACAACGGTGAGAAAGCTGCAGAGGCTGCCGTCGAGTGTTGCTGCCGGCACATCAGATGAAATCATCTCTAGCACTGTTTGACGTGGACAGTGCGCGACATGATGATGCGACGAAAATTCGAGCTTGATACTTTGATGCATGCTGCTCGCGCCACTGACGATGCAACTTTCTCGCCGCCGTGCAGGTGTTTCCCAGCCTTAACCCCAACCGGCGCGAAGACGTGGTGCTGCTGCAGTCCTGGCTGCGCGACACCATGGGGCAGCTGACCACAGAGTTCAGGGACAGAGACACCAGCAGTCCTCAGGCGTGACGCATTCTGCATGCCCTGTTTCTCTGGCCACCCAGCTGCTGTGACATCAGATCAGCTCAGCAGCATGTGCGCAAGGAGAGCCTTGTTCCTGCCTGCCCATTCCTGCCTGCCTGCCAGCGACGACCGCTTGGCAAAATTTCATTCCTGTCTCACGCTCAACATCTTAATCAATACCATTCAGTGCAAGGTGTCAATGCTCAGACACTGCATCAGCTGATGAGTGCCATCTCGACTGCTGATTCACAGGTCGCGGCAGACATGGCGGAAGCGGCGCTGTGGCTGTACGGCATGGGACTGGAGGAGCTGCAGCGGCAGGTGTCGAGCGAGTGCCGCCAGCGCGGCGAGCTCCTCGCTGCCTGCTGGTGCGCCCCACTACCACACCAATTTCCCAGACCACAAGCTTGCTGCCTATTTTGTGTGTACTCGGCGTTTGCAACTGGCTTGCGTGCGCTGCGCATGGGCGCAACCCTGTTTGTCAAATGAGTCTCATACGTGTGTCGCTTCCAGTGCGGCAAATGTGGCACTCCTTGTGACCTGTAGGGAGCACTGCATAGCGCTAGCGCAGCTCCGCACCTGTCTGGTGTACGAGCCCACTCTTAACGTGGCGCAGTCTGAGACAGTCGACCTGAAGGCGGCTGCGGAAGCGGCGGCCGCCCGCGAGAGGTGCGGTTCAAAGAACACCATATCGGCAGAGACCATGCCACAACCATCTTCACGTTCAACTGCTCTTGCGTAGTGTTTCGTCTTGCTGTTTTCAGGGCACGTATTCATTGTGATTCAACAGATGCTTTCGAGCAGCTGCTTTGGTTTCCTCCTGCACAGTGTGCTCCACGAGCGGCTGCAGCTGGCACAGCAGGAAGCGGCGGGACTGGAGGTCAACATCCTCTGGCTGCAGCGCGATCTGGAGTCGGCTCAGCAGCGACAACAGCGCAGCGACCAGAGTTCAGCGCACACCGCCAGCCTCCTGGCAGCCGAGCGCTCGGCCAGCAGGGGGGCCCTGGCGAAAGCCTGCTCGCTGCAGGCCTTTGGTGGCGTCTGGCAGGGGCAGTGCAGGCAGCTGCAGGCGCGCTCGGAGGCGGCGGCGGCGGCCAATGCGGCAGCGCAGGCGAGCGCAGAGCTGGCGGCCGGCGAGCTAATGGCGTGCCAGGGGCGGCTGCAGGTGGCGCACGAGACGGAGCAGCAGCTGCGGCAGCAAGTGGCATGTCTCGAGGTAACAAAAGCGCATCTCTGCTGATTCCTGCTACATTATTCGTCACTACCACCTGCAGACGCTGCTCGAGTGGCCAGGCTAGAAAGTGGGACCAGTATCCACGCCGAAGCTCGCATTGGCGGCTTTTGACTGCCGCATGCCCTTTACGTGCTGGTCAATCTTGATGCAACATTCCGATGCTTTGCCGCTGCCTCACCACAGGCGGACGCCACTCGCAGCACAGAAAGCCTGCAGGCCGCGGAAGCCGCCACAGCCGACCTGCAGCTACGCCTGGTCGACATGGCGGCAGCTGCAGTGGCGGCGCGCGAGGCCGACATCCAGGCCGCTCTGGACGCCGCGAGGAATTCTGCGGCGGCCGCGGCAGAGCGGGAGGCTGCAGCGGTTTCCGCCGCCGAGCTCCGCGAGCTGAAGGCGGCCCACATGGAGCAACAGCAGCTGCACGCCAGGTACTGTTCACATATCCCGTGGCTCGGCCCCTGCATATCCCCTCAATATGACTTGAATTGCCTGCGGATCCTGTCGAACGGGTGGCCATGTGGCCATTGGCCGCAACGCCTGTTGGGCTATCCCCCTTGGAGAACACACTTCGAGTGCACCTGCTATATGACTCAAGGCCCTGACCATGATGCGCCTGGCGGCGCTCAACGCGCACATCCTGCGAGTCGAGCCGAATACAAACTGCCCAATAATATTTGGGCAGCCAGTGCAGTTCACTTCTTGTGCACAGAGAGGCTCAGGCCGCGGAGCTGCGCGGCAATCTGCTGAGCGAGCGGGCCGCGGCGGCGGAAGCGGCGGCACAGAGCGCCAGCGCAACTGTGGTTGACCTGCGCAGCGAGCGTTGCAGCCTGGAAGCCGGCATTGCCGAGCTGCACGGGAGGTGCACTGACCTGGAAAGCCAGCTGGCCACAGAGCAGACAGCGCATGTCGGCTGCCGGGAACAGCTCGAGGTGAACATCGAGATCTCTGCCACCTCTGCGAATGTGAACTTCATCTTTCTGGTGGTCGGATTTGATCCGTCAGGGTTTGGGACTGGTCGGCATCTGACCCGCCAGTGCCCCAGAAAGCAATGGGAGGAATGCACTTCATGCCACATCATGTACATACTATCTGCAGGTGCTGTCAGACGGGCTGGAGCTGTGCAAGGCAGCCATGCATGCGGCTCCAGCCAGCCGCACCAGTACTGCCACGGCGGCCAGCACAGAGGCACCAGCCGCCGCCGTCCCGCACCGCTGCCACCAAGGGTTGGCGGCAGAGGTTCAGGACCAGCGGGCGGCAGTGGCCGCTGTGCACGATGGACTTCAGGTGTGCTGTATTCCAAACACACCAGCTGCGTGGGTCTTGCCTTTCGACAGCCTCTGCTGTGTGCAGAATGTGCATGCCTAAACGACTACACTGGATTCCGCCTGCTCCCGCATGGGACGAAGCCTCCACCCTGCGCTGCTGGCCACACTGCTGGAATAGACTAAGCAGTGGAGAAGAGGCTACGTTGCTCAAGCCGAAATGTAATGCGCATTGCGGCGCAAGCAGGCGCTGGCAAAGGTGGCAGAGGCAGCGGAGCGGCGGGAGCGCCTCACGCAGCAGCGCCTGGCGGCCGAGGAGTCCGTTCGCCGCAGCCTAGGCGAGCAGCTGCTGCAGGTGTGCACTACGTTTGCCTTGCCAGAGATGTGCTTTTCACCAGTCACGAAGGGCGGCATCTCCGGCGCTCGAGTCTCCCCCACAGAATGACGCCGCACAACTGTCTGGCTCTAACTCCTACTGTGCAGTTTGTCGCGAGTGTGCTTTGAGTGGTCCTCACTTTCTAACTATGACATGTGCAGGTCAAAGCCGAGCGCTCAGCGGCGGCGAGGGCCCGCTTGGAGATGCAGGCAAAGAGCGACCGGCAGCAGGAACAAGTCAACGAGGCGCGAGCACAACAGGCCGCCACAGCCGCAGCCCTCGCGAGGGTGCGCCTCCTCCTGGCCGCCCACCTGTGTGCATTCGACAGATCAGGCCATTCGGCGATTGACACACTAGACTGTCCGCATGAAACCATCATGTTTCCAGCTATGGGCTTTGTGCTCACCTGACATGCGCGGCACTCGCCCTCTTCAGTGGACTTCTCCAATACATCCTTTCGCCTGGACCAACGTCTGGTCACGGAATGCACCGGCTCCTGACCCAGGCGGAAAAGGAGGCGGCGCTGAAGACCAGCCGGCTGGCTGACGCCGCGGCGTCGGTTGCCGCGCTCGAGGCGAAGCACGCTGCGTCTGCATTGAGCGCCGATACGCTGCAGCGGCAGTGCACTCAGCTGCAGGACGAGTTCTTCAGGTACCTGCACTCAGGACTTGGTTCTCTGTCAGTAATGCGAACCAGCCATGCCAAATGCTGTCCCGCTGTCTCGACAAGAGCTCTACGCAAACGCCCAAATGAAAATCAACACCTGCTGTTTGTCTGCTTGTGCAGGCTGCAACGTAAGCACGACTCGGAGGCAGCGCAGAGGGCCGAGGCCGGGGCGGCACTGCGGGCGGCGCAGCAGCAGCTGGCGGAGCAGGCACAGGCGGCAGACGCGGCGGCGGACACGGCGCGACGGGTGGCGGACAGCGCGGCAGCCGCCGCGCGGCACGCAGCGGCGAACCTGGAGACTCTCAGCTGTGCCAACGAGCTGCTGCTCGTGGATAATCAGCACAGCAAGGTGCGGAGCGCCAAGAATGCAATGACAGACGCTCGAGACTTCGTGCATCATGTTCACTGTGCCAGAGGACCAGAAATACGACCTGACATCACCCGAGCATAAAACACAATTCGAGCTGTTGTGCACATCGTGCGGTCATGTGAAGCTGTGCTGCTGCAGGAAGTATCAGCGGCACTTCAGGCGGACGTCGAAACGCTGACAGCAGAGCAGGAGGCGCTGACACAGCAGCTGGCTGAGCGGGATGCGGCGGTGCGGCAGCTGGCAGTTGCGCGCTTCTTGCTGGCCGACCTGACCGCCGGGCCGGACCGGCAGCAGGTGGGAAACCTCAAGGCTCAAAGAAACCACCAGCGGCTGCCTCGCCTGTAATGTCGGGGTTGCCGGCATGTTGCTACCCAATTTTGTCAAACCAGGTTGTATGCAGCTGATGGGACAGACAGTCCCATCATTTAGGCGGCCAGTAAGGCACATTATGTGTCAATTTGATTGCTAGAGCTGGAAACCCAGAGGCTGTTTTATGTTCTGTGCAGGCACAGCAGCTGCGGCAGGCGGTGGATGCCCTGACGGCACAGCTGGCCGCCGCCGCCATGCAGGCCGCCACCTCCGCTGCTGAGCGGGATACGGCGCAGGCACAGCTGCAAGCTGCCAACAGCGCCATCGCAGACCAGGTGAAATGACCAGGAAGTTACACTGCTTTGCCACATCTTGAGCTCTCTGGCCCATGCACTTGGCTGTGCTGCCCATTCGCAAGTCAGCCCAGGCCTGCTGACGTGAGAAATGGTATGGGCGTAAACGGCGCGCAAGCGGCCTGCGGCAACCTTTCAATGAGATGATTGCAGGCTCTTCAGACAACCACTGCTTTCGCTGAGAATTCAGGCTCTGGAGCTGGCGGCGGCAAAGGGCGAGACCGCCCAGGCGGCGGGCAAGCTGGCGGCGCTGACAGCGGCGCACGTCGAGATGCTGGCGGAACTAGACGCCCTGCGCAATCGACCATCTCCTAGGTAGGCACTCTGACCTCCATGTCTCAGGTTTCTCCCGTACATGTGCGAGATCCTCGAGGGTACGAGCCTGCAGAATGACGCTGCGCAGTGCTTCTGTGCCTGGCAATGCGGCTGCCACTCTTTCTTTGGACGTGTTGCTGTGGGTCGGCGATTGAGGCTCTCTCCTCTGATTCCTCTGCCTTACCGCAGCATTGAGCATGCGGAGGCGCACACATCGGAGCCGCTGCACGACGAGGCCCACGCGATGCGGACGGCGCCGCCGTCTCCGGCGGCCAGCGTCAGTGGCAGGCTGCTGCCGGCGGCCGCCAGTAACGCGCCCGCGATGAGCATCCAGCGGCCGACCATCTTCCACCGCGTGACCGGCGCGTCGTCGCAGAAGGCCGCCGGCAGCAGCAGCCGCTCGACGCGCATAACCAGCATCATGTCCAACGCGGACTTGGGCGCCCCGGCGCTGTTTGGGCCGCACACCGCGCAGTTCGTGGCGCTGCAGGTGAATTCTTTCGCGGAAAAGAGCTGTGAATGTAGGTGTGATGCTGAGGGCTGCGCAAAGGAGACTCCTTGGTGATGCCAGGCGCTCCTGAAATTGAGACTTGTCGGCAGCACGCCTCAGATTGTCATTCGGTTTCATGAAACATGACTCAGCAGCACCACGGACACGGATGTGAAGCACGGACACGTATGAGAAATGCCAGACTCAAGACGCCCTGCAGGCAGAGGCGGAGGCGGCGAAGCAGGAGGCGGCCATGGCGCGCATGGCGTCCGCCACGGCGGCAGCGGTGCTGCAGCAGCACGCCGATGGGCTGCAAGCCAAGCTTTATGCGGCTGAACAGCAGCTCAGGTGCGGAGTGCAGATCTGCTGTGTCTCTGTTGATCATGAGGCTGTTGGGCGGCCAGGAACTATGAAAATTCCAGACAGTGCCCCCCAGAACTGGTTTTGTTGTCTGCGCTGAGAGCAGCTGAAGTCTGATAGCCGCTGCCGTCTCTGGTGCAGCGCGCTGCAGCAGGACTTCGCGGCGTTCGAGCAATTTGCCGAGGTCTCCAACGCAGAGCAGGTGGCATGTGCTGAGCATCTCCGCGCCCAGCTGGCCGGTGCCGCATCCCGCTCGGCTGGACTGGAGGTAGGGTTCCGATCAAATGCAGCTCTCACTCCCGTTCAATACGCCGTGACGAGTTCTCAAGCCAGCTGCTGTGAGCTTGCGAAGAATTTCGTGAATCCAGATTTCTGGCATGGTGCCCGGCTGAGCTGAGCGCATTGCCGTCTGTTTCATCAGCCAATTCGTGTCATGTGCCATGATTGCTGACTGCCGCGTTTCCATGCAGGCGCAGCTGCAACAGCTTGAGGACAGATATACTGCTCTTGAGGGTGTGGCTCATGCGTATGTTTCTGGGGCTGGAGGCGAAGGGATTGCGTCCCTTGTCAGCGGCAGCCAGCTGCCAGGTACCCACAATGGTGCCACACGTGAGATCCGGTGGCTGCGCATCAAACTATGCATACTTGCGAGCTTCTGTGCAAAGCTGCGGCAGCAGAGTGGCGCAATTAAGCAGTTCGAGGTTGTCGCTTGAGGTCTGATGTGGTGGCTGAGTTGCCCTTTTGTTTAGATTGACCAGCACAAACCGTTTACCTGGTCAGATGCAGCAACCAAATATGATGTACGGAGGTGCGGGAATGTCTATCTTCCCTTCCTAATGCCAATTGAGTTGACGGCGGCCGCGGCCTGCCTTTCTGGAAACACAGCTTTCTGCAACCTAAACACTAATGCACTACACCTGGACCAAATCGATGCACTATCGCGAACTCTACTCGTACGTCCCTCCGCACCTTCGACCCATCCCCGGACCTACTGTTCCTCCGCACTGATTGCTGTGCTCTAGCTGTTTAGCTTCGGTCGCAGGCCCGAGCCATTGCGACCACGCTGCGCGCTCGCAGAATCACAGCCCAACCTCGAAGAATCAAATTCACGACTTTCACATGCATCAGCCGCGCAGCCAGATGGCCCAAGCGTCCCCCTTGTCCGCCGGCTGCCAGTCGACGCCCTCAGGCTGGAATTCGGCGGCGCCAATCTTCACCAGCAGCTTGCCGTCGATCTCCGCCGCGTACAGCTCCTTCTTCGCCCTGCATGACAAACAGTGGCAGGAATGAAAAGCAGACCGTCGAATTGACCAGTGCTTTTCAGCTCTGTTGTTGCTGAACAAACGAGCAGCTGGCCGTCGATCTCCGTCACATACAGCTCCTTCTTCGCCCTGCGTGACATACGCAAACAAGCTCAGTGCCCATCACCACAGGTCTGGACACAGGAAACAATTCCCTGCAGTGCCTTGTGCACCGGCATGCATAGCTTTTGAGCATCAGCACTCGACTGCTTCTTGGATACTTCACAGGCCATGATTGCGCGAGCTGCTCCGCAAAGCACCCTGAAGACCATTGCACAGTGGTACCGCTCCCCGCCAGCAAAGGTGACGTCACAATAACCACCAGGTGTGCGGCGCAGCTCCAGCGCCATCAACAAAACCCTAAATTTCCTGAATCTGCAGCAGGGGACGCACTCGTGGATCTCGATCGCCGAGCGGCAGTGGATGCCCTGGTCCCGGCGCAGCGCGACCAGGCGCTCGATGACCGGCCGCAGCTTGGCGTCACGCCAGTGGTCCCAGAAGATGGCGGGCGTGCCCGGGTGTGTCAGAATGTAGGCGTGCCCCGCCTCCACCCGCTTGGCCGGGAAGCGCCAGTGCCCCTGCGTTGAGCCCTGCGGCATGGAGGCAGCCGCGTGTCAGGTTGACTGTCGAGCCCCGATCTTGACTGCCGGCCACGATTTCATTGAGGCTTCGCAAGCATGGGTCGTGATGGGATGCCGCAGTGCAGACTGTGGCAATGGTATTCAGGTGCAAGCGTGCAGAAGCTTCTGTTCGCCCCTAGTTGTTGCTGAAGGTATTCAGGTGAATGACACCAAGCACTTGTCTTGAAAGCCAACAGCAATCGGCGCACCGTGTCATGGTTTTCCAGGAAGGTGACCTGCACCGACAGAAGGTGCAAATTGTCAGACGAGTTCATGCCTGGAGCAGGTTGCATCTGCAGGGTCAACCCAGCCGAGACACTCCATCCACACTCACAGTGTCAGCTGCATCACCGCGGCCCATCCAGACAGCGGCAACAGGCACTGTCGAGGGTTTTTGTGACTCTGTTTCACACCGCGTGGGAGGGCCACCAGCCCATGACGCCGGGCGGTTTCCCCTCCGAGTCCTTCAGCCTGCCCAGGTCCCCGCGCTGCACCACAGGACAGAGTAGCACTGAAGCAAGTGCACGACAAGTATGATACCAACGACATTCCCAAACAATGACATTCCAACGAAATATTGCCTCCTCTCGCTGTGCGGCATGAGCGCCTCAGCAATGGTGGCAGTGCGTCAGGCGGCTGATGAGGAGCCTTTGTAACCAGCTGGCTATCTGCAAAGCGCTGGTGCATTTGCAGGCAGCCCGCAGGAGCACGTAGGTTTTATGATGGCTGTCTGCCTAGCGGCAAGGCCACGAAGGAAAGCAAGCAAAGCAACGAAGCACCTGGCGACCACCCGTGGGCGACCATTGGTTGATATATGCAGCTTCGAGGCGTCGTGCATGTGGCGTCACACATCGGCACACCTCGAAGGCCTGGTGCAGGATGCCCTTGGTGGTCATGTCGAACGCGGTGGCGGTGCCGCCGGCGGCCTTCATCCACGCCACTGTCCGTCCCCTGTGCGCGTCCTGCGTCACACGGTGCAGAGGTGTCACAGCAAGTTTCCGGTGGGCTCGTGGAAGAGGGTAGCAAGGCAGGACTTCGCGGTCCAGCAACTACCTGCACAGGCATTCGCTGTTTAGAAACGAGGTGCAGGCCCGGCGGCATGGGGCGGTGGTGCAACCCGAGGCGAGGCTGCTTGTGAGCGGTTCCTGGTCTGCCTATGAGAGTACGCTCACAGGGTGCCAGTAGCAGCATCCACCTGGCTGCCGCGGTTGGCGGTAGGCGAGGTCAATAACAGTGGTCCCAACATGGCAGAGACATGCAGCAGGATAGAGGTAGTTTGTAACGCTGCGCAACTGTTTGCGCAGCGCGACGCCGCGGCGGTAGGCGACGCTGTCACAGGATACAGTCGTGGTCTTCCACTAACACGTTGGCCAATTCTTGCAGCAGGACGCCGTCAGTCTACAGTTATAGGCACCTGGTTGCGCAGTGCTATGCCACGGCGGTAGGCGAGGCTGTCCCAGAACTCGCCGACGGCAAACTCGGGGGCCGTCGCCTCGCAGTAGTCTGCGATGTGCTCGCCGCTGTAGCCCCGTGCAAAGTCGAATCTGCGCATCAAGCGAGTTGAGATCTAGATCATGATGACAAAAGAAAGAAAAATAGAAAGGAGACAGGAGAAAACAATGAAAGAGGGGTTAGTCATCCCAGTTCACGCTGCAGCAGCCCTGCTCAGAATCGAAGCTGCACACAGCAGCAGGAATGGGACCAGGAAAACCTCGCGTTATTTCATTACCACATGCAGTACCAGCCCATGCAGATGCGCAGCGTGCCGCACAGGGAAGCCGAGCATTTTGCAAAGCGGCATGACGAAGAGCAGAATCTTCGAGCGGCACCAGCGCTCACCGCCAGCCGTCGAAGCCGAACTCGGCGCGCATCCACTGCAGCCACTCGCTCAAGTCGCGCTTGACAAAGTCCGCGGAGTGGTCGATGTTGGGCGCCGCTGGAAACGGGTCGCCGCTGCTCTCAGCGCCGCGGCCCCTGAACTCATAATGGTCTCCCACCACCTACAAGAAACAAATGGAAGAATTTATCACGATGTGGTGGGCGTGCGAGTTTATCCAGCTTACACTGAGGAAAAGGAGGTTCAAAACATCACTTGCTTATGTTATGCAGCCGCACATCGCCACATATCCCATGTTGTGGCCGAGAGCCGGGTTTGCTGGGGCTCAGGTGGCGTCTCAGGTAGTGGACCAGCTACCCACCGCGTCGGCGTCCCAAGCAAGCTTGCCGCCAAACACGTTCCAGACGCCATTGTCGTCCTGATTTGCGGCGCAGCGGTGGTTGATGACAATGTCCGCCAGCACCTTCACCCCCGTGCCCTGCAGCCCCCGCACGCACCTGAAAAAGCAGGAGGCAATATCGAGAAAGTTGGTCAAGAAATATCGCCCCAAAGGTGACTGTGTTGCAGGGACGATGTCCGTAAGCAACTTCACTCCCCGCCCTGCAGCCCCCGCATGCACCTGCCACCGACAGGAATACATGTTCACTCAAGGAGTTCATTGGAATGTCCAGCCCAGGATTGTTCAAGCAGTGCATAGCAATAATGACCGGCACCTCCACCCCGGCGCCGTGCAGCCCCCGCTTGTACCTGCCAGCAGATTCGTGTTTTGGGAGTGAGGCAACGGTGAGTCCAGGTTCGTGCCGCAACAGGTTTTGTTCAATCACTGGTGATCGTGCTGTGCTGTTTGGACTCGGCACATGCAGCACGAACACACCAAGGCGAAGTGCTGCCGCACCGCTTCAGGCCGCCGGAAGAGCCGTGAGCGCAATTCAGGTCTCACAGGTCCGTCGACATGCGGAGCCAGCTCGGCTCGTTGAATCACTAATCTAATTGAGACTTAATGCGAAAGACTCCTTTGACTCTATAAGATTCCTCTGGAAGAGGCGCACCGCTTGAGGCCGTCGGTGGAGCCGTAGGCGCTGTTGCAGTTGTACAGGTCCGTCGTCGGCAAGTAGCGCCACATCAGCATGTCACATCGCTAGCCGATTGAAGCATTTGCGAGAGGCCACTCAGAGACACCCCTGTAATAAAGCCGGACCGCTTCAGGCCGTCCGCAGAGCCGTAGGCGCTGTTGCAGTTGTACAGGTCCGTCGGCATGTAGCCCTGCCGGCTGACGGAGGCGGTCGGCGGCGGCAGCCACGCGAGGCTGAAGCCCGCCTCGGCGATTTCGCCCGCCGCCCGCTCCACCTGGCCCCACCAGTCGCCGCCATTAGCCGACTCCCAGTTGAATGCCTGCAGAGTAAGGTGACGCAAGGTCTACTCCCGTGTAAGAATTGCTCGGAGAAGTGACTCCTGTGACGCCTGCAGAGCGCGAGGTGCAGCCAGTGAGTTCCTGTGTCCGGAATCTTTGGAGCAATGATTGCCGTTGGCCATGTGGGGGACGCCCGCATCCCTCCTAGCCTTCCTGGCTTCTTCGCGTGACATCAAATGTCTCATTAGAGTGCATGCAGAAGCAGCGCGGACTGCACCAATGAATGTAGCCGCACATGCAATGGTCACAGTGTTTCAACGACACCAGGCGGCGCCCACAGCTTCCTGACGTCGCGCCATGGTTTCAGCGCGCATATCCACAGCAGCTCTTGTGGAGGGTGCGAGCCCAGGCATGTGACAGTCGATTTCACAAAACCTGCAGAAGGATTCCGTGGCCAGAGTCTTTCACAGAGGATTGGTGTGTCAGGCCTGACAAAGGCTTGACGGACCGGCAGGAGGATCTCGTGGCCAAAGCCCTCTGCAAGAAATTGACAAGATGACACTGAACAGATGACGGACCTGCAGAAGGATCTCGTGGCCGGAGCCCTCAGCGCGCACGTCGCCCGGCGGCGCCGGCAGCTCCTCCGGTGCGGGCGCCGCCGGCGGCGCCCACTCCGACTTGTGCTCGCCGACGATCGGCTCCGCTTTTTCGGGCTGCGGCTTCTGGCGCTCCCACTGCTTCGGCGGCGCCGCCGCCGGCGCGGCCGCCGCCTGCTGCTGCTGCTGCTGCTGCTGCTGTTGATCGCGCTGCTGCTGGCGGGGCGGCGGCGGCGACGGCGGCGCCTGCTGCGCCTGCCGCAGCGCCGCTGGCAGCTCAGCCAGCGGCACCGGTGCGTCCGGCTGCACGCCCGCGGCGGCCGCCTCCTCGTCTGCGGCGCAAAGCTCCGCTTCCAGGGCGTCCAGGAGCTTGCGTGCGTCCTCCAGGCTAGAGCGCTGCGGGCGGGCAACCGCTTTTATGCGCAGCCAGAGAACGGCCAATAAAGCGTGCCAGCGCAACATTCGGAGGCACAGCCGACATGAGTCGTCCGCTGCCAGCGCTTCTGACACGGCGGCAACTATACGGTTGTACAGGAAAGTCTGCTGCTCAAAAACCATATTGTTAACCACGGCGGAAGCTCACCGGCTGTGCCGACGCCGACGCTTCCCGCGACGCCTCCTCTGCCGCCTGGCGCAGCCGCTCGACGGCTGCCTGCGCACTCTGTGAAGAGTCCTTCCCTTGCTGTTGCATGGCTGAGGCTGCCATCCGCCTGCCGCTGTGCCGCTGGTTGCGCCCTGCAAGGGGCGCCGCGCTCGGCAACATTGATGGCCTCAAGACGGGCCTGCAGTATCATGTGAGTATTTTTAGTGACATATTCTGGCATGTATGCCTTGGCATGGAAATTGTCGTTCCGGTGTGGCCTCACCTGTGTGCGCCATGACCGCCAAGCGCTCTCATCGAAGCCGACCACCAACCAAGTGGACTGACCGACCCAGAATTCTAATTAGGTGAAACCTCAGCGTGATTCGAGTGAGGCTCGCCAAGAGACGACGCAGCAGATGCGAACGGCCTATCTTGAGCAGATCGATCCAATTTCGATCACGGTGAAAGACGGATGCTCACAAACGAGACGGCAGTGAGACAGCTTCAAACAAGACTTGCTGCAAATGCGAACCGCGCGAACTGAAGTTGAACAGTGTGCACACAACTTTACGTCTGCTGGACGGCTCAAAATGCGTTGCGGCCTCGCCGATGAGCTGTTTCCCCTCCCTTGCCACAGCTGTGAAAGTTGGCGGCCTAATTTAGAAATCGCCGGCCTGGGACACGGGGGTTCCTCTAGATAGACTTAGCTGGGACGGGGTTCATCTCACGGCGCAAGCCGGTCACGCGCCTGAAGAACCCACACTCCTTGCTTTCGCCACATAATTTCTAACACACTCTTCAACATGGCTTTCATCTCCAGCAAGACTTTTGCCGCCGTGGCGCTGCTTGCACTGCTGGCGATGCACTCTGCGAACGGGGCTCCGCTTGAGCTGGGTCTCAGCTTGTTCATGCGCAAGCACTTTGACAGTGAATGGGTCACCAGCAGGTGGCGGAAGCGCTGAACAGCTGGCCGGCAGTATTATGTCACAGGTGACATTATGGTCACTCGCAGCGACTCGTGTCATGCGTTCCAATAATCTCAAGCGTCATGCATGCTTGACCAACATGTCGAGATGAGTGGTCCAAACAACGGCATATCCTGCTTGTGGAGGGTTGCATGCAGAGCGCCCTGACGATGCCAAAGGCCATGAAGACCAGCCGCCCGCTGCTGCATGAGGGCCATCATCATTCGGACCCCCCGTCTACTGAAGGCCTGATCGTTGAAACGCGCAATTGATTGAGAAATGCCTGAAGATCCTCTCTAGAGACTCATTTGTTGCTGCCGCCGTATGCCCTCATGCTACTAGGTCCCCTGATAATTGTTTGGATCTCGAAGCGTCAGAGCGACTTGCTTAAAGCGTTTCTGCTTCTTGCAGATGATGGCGATTGACCTCATCAAGCAGGCGCAGCGCAATGTCCTAGGCGCAGCGCAACATCACTGCGCGCCATCACCGCCGGCAGCAGTTCAGTTCGACGCCCAGCTGTCTGTATCAGAAGGACACATGCAGCTTTGCTATCTCCTGCATTGCACGCACACGATCTGCCTCTGGCTGAAAGTCGGCTTTGACGAAGTGTAGAGCAGTGGCTTTCCCATTGTAAAGTGACATGCGCATCGTCAAATGGCCACGGCACTGACGTGCCACCCAAGCACTGACAGCACTGCTTGTACCTCCAGCTAGTAGCTCCGTGGAGTGTCGCTACGATTGAGGTTTGCTACGCTCCAGCCCTGTGGCAAGATACTGGTTTGTGAAGATCAGCACTGCATATAGGCAGATGACATGACGCTCTAGGTACAAGACTGATGTGCGGTTTCACCTATGATCAATCGTCTTCGACTGCGCACGCAGTCACCCGGCCTCGTCTCCGCAACCCGAAACCTCACATTGAAATGTGTGTGGTGTGAAATTCTGCATTCCTTAAGCTGCGACCCGACAGCGCCTCCAGCACGCCCCAGTGTGAAACCAGGGCAATGGACGCCTCAGGGCGGCTCAGTAGAAAGGCCCGCAGAATGTCCATACGCCGGTCGAAACTCTCTGCATTTCGCAAGGCGATGGGAATCATTCATTCCTGCACTTCACTGTCGCGGCTGCCAGGTGACAGCCGTTGACAGGCTTGGAAGCTGATGCCGGGGATGCTCGTGCAGCCAACAGCAGCGGCACTTGGATAGTAGTCTGAAGGGGACGCACCGTCAGACTGCTGGTGCACAGCCTTCAGGTCCTCAGCGCTCTCGGTGTGCCACCAGGCGCCATCCGGAAGTTCGGCCATGTCGAAGCACGCCGACCATTCCGCCGCCAACTCCGCCTTCGACTTGCCCACCTGCAAGTCAGGCAAATTCGACATGGCGCACACAGGCTATCAGGCAACTTTGTTAGGGCGATTTCCTTCCCGATTGGAAAGGTTAAGTTCAAGCATGCAGCGTGATGCGGGGCCAATGCAGATATGATGCAAGTGTGCAGTCATGCAGGGCAGACCGTAGCAGCCCCAAAAAGCGCACGTCAGAGGCGTGGTACAGACGTTCCGCGGCCCAATGCGACACGATCCGCTTGCAGTCGAAACCCTTGAATGCCAGCTCAGCCGTCTGTAGCGCCCTGTGCGCGCGGAGAAACACGATTCTGAGTGTATGAAGGCCTGTCTCGATATTGGAAGCGCAAATCCATGCTTCTGCCATAGCAATGCAGGCAAACACAAGTCGTGGCATCGCGCATGCATGACGGCGCAGACCCCACCTCGTCAGGGGTGAAACGATAATCAGTTCTGGTGGCGGCGTCAGGTGCGGTACAATCGCAGCGGCCGTCGAAGCCTGCTGCTTGCCCTTGAACGTCAGCACGGTGTCATACCTGCAGCTGACAGCGCCCTATTGTGAGCTGGCGCAAGTGCTGGTTCGTGTTCAATGCAGTGTATCGCTTCAGCACGCAGCTGACACTCACATGAGAGGGTCCTCGTAGCCGTCTAGATTCGCCCCCAGGAAGGCGTTCATCTCCGTCTCGCCATGCCGCAGCAGGTGCAACGTCTTTCGCGCAGTGGCTACGGCCGGCGGTGTTGCCATTAATGAGTGGCGCCTGATCGAAGTTTTCAGCTGTTCTGAGGCAGGCAGCCGTCTTTCACGCGCTCCTCTGCAGCTGCCGCGGCATAAGCGAGGCTGCTGCACTGAGGACCAGCAAGCTGCGGCGCCGTGGGCACTTTTGCTATCAGGCTTAGGAGGCCGTGCGAGCGCCGCAAGCATGTCATAATGTGCTCAAATTGACATCAATATGCGATAAACAAGTCAGGTTTCGGCTGGAAGCCGAGCTTATGCTGGCTTACGAGCGTGTTCATCAGGGGGCATATGTGCAGCCCGTGCTGCGCAACACCACGTACGAGCAGATGCGCGACCTCACAGCTCCGTTTGCAGCAGCAGCATGAAGTGCATCGCTGCTGTACTACTCCTCCAGGTGAGCTGCGGCAGCCCTGCGGTCGGTGCTTGGCATGTGGTTGCGCTCTCTTGGTGTGCATCGACATGATGACCAAAGGCTGGCAAACTTGAGGGCGACATGGCCTACTCCGCAGGTGTTCCTGGTGTCCCAAATTGCTGAGGCCAGTCTGCAACTGCCTGCGCTTGACGTCATCAAGCGCATCGACCGGCTGGAGTTCAAGGTGCGCCAGTGTCATCCCACCCTGTGCAGAACGAGCCACTGTGCCTCTGAGCACGACATCCTGGTGCTGTGCTGTCGTTGACTGCACTGTCGCCTCATGCATCCAGCGGCACTGACCTGCAACGCTGCAGGAGCTAGATGCCTGACGCCAGTTTTTGTTGCCGCTGCAGTCGTGCCCCGGCTGCCGGCTGAACCTGCAGGGCGACCTGAAAAACTTCCTGCACAACGAGGTCAAGCACGGCAAGATCCCCGGCGTGACCGTCGACTTGTGAGTCCCCTCCCAGTTTCCCTTTCAGTTCCCTCGATGACGGCTGAGCCTGGCGCTGTGCACAGGACATGCATGCCATCCGCACCTGCGCCTGCGCCAGACTGCAAGTTGTGACGTCACCTGAAATCTTTATTTGTCTGCTTGCCTGCAGCATCCCTGCTCACAGGCCGGAGCTGCACTTCATAGACGCCGACGGCAACACGGTGATGCCCGCCATCAGTCTTAAGATCCGATGTTGCGCCGTCACTGCTGCTGTGCCTGCAAGAGCGGGCACCTCATGTCGCCTCGTCATGCCGACCAGTAACCGGGCCTTCCGCCGAGAGTCATCCAGATCTTTCCCTCTTTGAATTGTGTCAAGAGTGATCGCTGACACATTGAAGTGTTTCTGCGACAGATTGGCGGCATAGTGGTCGACCGGCAGCCGGTTCACGACGTCTGGGTCCTGATGGAGGAGCTGGGTTTCTGAGGTGAACCCAGCAGTTGCAGCGGCAGCAGCGGAACCCCGGTTAGAAGTCCCCAAGGGACAGCAGCCGGCGCCCGCCGAGGCGCAGGCACTCGCTGCCACACCGCGATCAAAGCCAGCCACCGACTTTGCGGCAGGGGGAGGACTCTCATAGATATTCTAGTGCGTCGCCCGGGTCCGGGGCGAGCGGAAGCGCCGGCTCCGGCGAGCAGCTGCGGCGCAGCAGTGGGCGGCAAGGGGGGCAGCCCACCCCTTGCCTTACAATGGCGCGCCTGCTGAAGGTGCGCCATGCCTGCAGCGCACCCCATTTCTGCCTCTGGACATGTGCGACGTTGCGCGATCCTGCGATGTTGGATTCATATGCAATCCTGGCGTCAGCTCAGTGCAGCCCCGTCATCCCGCCGCGATAGCCTAGGCTTCCAACCGCTCCCAGGCTTCAGAGGCATTGCGCTGTGCCCTGATGGCCCCTGGCGCGCTGGTGCTGAGCCTGTTTGTCTCTTTGCCCTGCCCACAGCAACTGGACCCGGTCATATCGCAGTACCGCGACCGCCGCTTCGAGGGCAGCCAGGAGGCCTTCGAGGTGGCGCTGCGCACCTCCACCACCGTGTACGTCGGCAACCTGTCCTTCTTCACCACCGAGGAGCAGATCTACGAGGTAACTACCCGAAATAGTGCACAGTAATGGAACTCAGAATAACTGTGAGGCGGGCTTGAGCGTCCTTCTTCATCACCAAACGAGGAGACCTACGGGTTTTGCTGCCTTGCAGCTCGGCGACTGAAGCTTGTATGATGCCAGCCCTCGAGAGGTCACACATGATGCCTGTGCCTGGTCTGCTGGCGTGTGGCAGCCAGGACAAGCCCTGGATGCCCCTGCTTCTGTGCCCGCGCTGGCGAGCGGCAAGCCAACACGCTGTCGAACTCTGCCCGCAGGTGTTCTCCAAGGTGGGCGACGTGAAGCGCATCGTGATGGGGCTGGACAAGCAGCAGCTGACGCCCTGCGGCTTCTGCTTCGTGGTCTATTACACCCGCCCCGACACCGAGGACTGCGTCAAGTGCGCTAGACTGCTTTCAAAGTTGCCTCCTTCGCCGCTCTTCTCCTTTCCTTTCATTACCCACCACACCAGCGCCGACACCGAGGACTGCATGATGTGCGGTGCTGACCGCTTCCCGGTCTCCTTGGTTTTAGGTTTAGGTTTAGGTTTAGGATTCTTGGCTCATTGCTGCCCACCCGTTTTGACTGGTGTATGCGTGGCTGGTGTGTTTCAAGAGACCGCACTGCTGTTATCCTTCGAGGGAAGCGAAGGATAGTGCAGACGAGTAGCGGCGCACCGTGCGGACGGATAGCACGCAGTGCAGGTCGGAGCAGGCCCATTCAACATTCTTGAAACAATTCACCCGAACACAACCTGCCTGTGAACCCTGCAGGTATATCAACGGCATGACGCTGGACGACCGGCCGGTGCGCGCAGACTTCGACTGGGGCTTCAAGGAGGGCCGCCAGTTTGGGCGCGGCCGCTCCGGCGGCCAGGTGTGCTGACTTGTGTTTTGCATCTGCCTAATGCGCAACTGCTGCTGTGTGCTCTGCATTGTGCAATGCTGCCACTACTGTGCAATGTTAACAACGTCCTGCACACTGCCATGATGACATTTGCCCCACAACTTTCAATACTGAATGGCAAACTCTGTCTTCATGCACTGCAGGTGCGCGACGAGTACCGCATGGACTTCGACCAGGGGCGTGGCGGCTATGGCCAGGTGCGACAGCAACAGGCTTCTGCGATATCTAGTGCTGAACACGGCTCTACACCAGTCTGCTTGATGCATCTGGCACGGCAGAGCCAACAGCAGGCGTCAATGAGGTGAACAGACTCAGTGTTGTACCTTGGCCCCACCGCTTTCCCTGTTCCTTTGCGCGCAGATCTTCAGGCAGGAGCTGGAGGTGCGGCGCACCGCCATCCAGCACCAGCAGCGGCAGTATGGCGAGGGCCAGGACTCGCCGGCCGCCGGCGCGCCCGCTGCCAAGCGGCAGCGGGTTTCTCAGCCGGAGGCCGCCACAGACGCGCCGCCGCTGCGGCGGCGGGACTCTGACGACGAAGACGACGACAAGTAAGGACCCGCATCGTGTTGGCTGAGGCTGCAGAGGCGCCGCCAAGCGGCAGCGGGTGTCGGCAGAGGCCGCCGCAGACACGCCGCCGCTGCAGCGGCGGGACTCTGACGATGAAGACGACGACACGTGGAGGAATTGTGTGCCCGAAGGGAGGCGCAGTGAAGGATGCGCAGATGGAACGCGTAGACTGCCAGCCGTCCAGCTTGGCCGCAATGTTGCAGCCCATCTGGTGAAGATAGCTGTGATCGTGCCCAGCTTTGACCAACAGCTGGGGATCTTCCGCTGTAACACATGCGGGCTGGGGTCGGGTGATATGGTTGCTTTGCAGCGAGGAAGGCCCAGCAGTCAGGATGGCGGTTTAAGGTGACATATCGTTGTTGCTGTATTTGTCATTTGCAATGACGCTCAGAAGCTCTTTCTCCACGGCGGTTCGCTAGCCATCCGCTCAGGCTGGCGGACATCTTAACCTCAAGAAAATACTGCCACAATTCAAGCAATCACGTCTCTTCCCTACCAACTTTATCTGAATGCTGAACACTCTTCTTGGCATACTGACGAGTGGGTAAGCCGTGCCACTTGATCTCGCAATAGGGTGGTTTGACTGTGGCGCCCATGGCTGGCTATTGCTCAACTTGTCAGGCACCTTGCCTCACGGACAGCAGCGCCGACCACCATCCACAGGCGATGTTGTCAACGGTCGAGCCGGTGGGGAGTACGATCCGTGTCGGCGCCGGCCGGCTGTCTGCGTCTCCTGTGCCCAGCTGGCCCCACTTGCCCCAGCCGCAAGCAAAGGACTGACCGCAGGCGGTCTGAAACACCGTGTGCCGCGCGCCGCAGGCGACCTGCGTGCGGAGCACAGCCTATTATTATCTGAGGTAGGCTCAGATGCAGCAGTGACTCTACGGCGTGCAGCAACCGTCTCGCTCTTGGCTTTCAGCGGGTAGCTGCCACTGCTGATGCTCTTTGGTGAAGGGAGCATGTGCGTCTGCCGGAGGCGCCCATGCAGATCAAGGTGCTCAGCAGCTGGTCCATTTGCCTCCCGGCCGCATCATGCGCAGGACATGGCAGCTGCGTATGCACATTTCCGCCTCACCTTCACCACGTCAACCTCCTCCAGCACCGCAGCGTCCACCAGCTGCGGGCTGGTGCGTGATGCGTCGTCGCCCAGTCCCAGCTGGCCGTCGGTGTTGAGGCCCCAGGTGAAGGCACTGCCGTCGGCAAAGCACGCCACGGTGTGGCCCAGCCCCGCTGCGACCTGCAACGAATGCCCGCGTGGGTAATTTTTCGGAGGAAGTCGATGGTCAAGCATTGATGGGTGGTTGAACGCTGTGCTTGGAATCTTGAATAGAGCGTGGGGCACTGGGGTCCACAAGATTGACAGGCAAACTACAGTCTAGGTGATGACACCCTGTCGCCGCAGGCTTATTGACTTTCACCAAAGTGGATCGTTCGCATCGAGCAGGTGCATGCCTGCTTGCAGCGCAGCTGCGGCGGCAGGGGCACCAGCTGCGGCTTGGGCACGCTGCCGCACACGGCACCGGTGCCGCACTGGCCGTGCAGGCACCAGCCCCACGCCAGCAGCGCGCCAGCTTCCGTCACCGCGCACGAGTGCCTCGCGCCGCAGGCCACCTGCGCAATGTGCGGCGCTTCAGGAAGCACTCGTACGCCTGGCTGAAGCGTCCTGGCGTTCTGCTGCTGGAAACTTCATGCCCACCCTCCCTGAACCCCTGGCGGAGTGCTCCTGATGAAGCTGCCGAAGCTCCCGCACATGTGGGCGTTTGCGCTGTTGCCATGACAACGTCTGCTGCCCTCTGCTGCCCCAACTGTCCAACTCAGAAGCAGATATGAGCCAGTAGCCGTAGGCAGACAGAGCCCACCTGCACGATGCGGTGTGCTGCATCGGCGCCGCCGACGCTGCGCAGCAGCATTACGAGCTGCGGCATGTCATGGTTCCCGCCGCCAGCGGCCGCCAGCTGCCCATCTCGATTGCTGCCCCAGGCATACACCTCGCCGCTCCGAGTCACCGCCAGGCTGCAAGGACATGCGCCAAATTAGTCGACATTGGCGCTCCAGGTGCATCTGCGCTGGAGGATTTCCAACATGACGGCAGTAGGGTGCCGGCTTGCAGTCAGAATTGCACCTGTGCTTCTCCCCGGCAGCAATAGCGACCACAGGTTCAGGTATGCTGAGGCTTCTGGCTCCTGGCGCTGAAGCTGCTGCATCGTCTGTGCCGCACCCGCTGAGCGCGTTGGCTGCGTCGGCAACCTCAAGGCTAGGGCTGGGCGCAGGGACGCAGCTGACTGTGCCGTCTGTCGCAAGGACTACGGCGTGCTCCCAGCCGACGGCAGCTTCTGTCACTCCAGTGGCGAGTTCTGCGCAGCACCATGACAGTTATTGTGGTCTCTCATCGGAGCAGGCCAAAAAACTGCCACATGCATGCGCAGCATGGCATGTACATGTGCTCAGGTCCATGCAGGGCCTCACCTTTCAATGTAAACGTCTCAGAGGGTGCTTCTCCAGCTTTGTTCGGGCCATCCAATGCCCCACTGGAATGGCAGACCAGCACGCCGCTTGCAGTGATGGCACCCGAGATGCCAAATCCTGCAGGCAATGAGAGTGTCAATCCCGAGACTTGCTGGCCGTTTGAGATGGTTACGAAAGCAACAGATCATTTGTGCACAGGAGTACATGGATAAATGACAGACCTCCTTCGCACAGCCGAAGGATGTCGGACGAAGCAGGGGTCGCGACCACGATGGGGGTCAAGACAGGTGTCGATGTGTCGCCGAGAAAGCCTGTGCCGTAGACGCGCTGCATTTGTGAGTGTGTACGCGCGGAATGACAACGTGCACCTCACTTGCACTTGGTGTGCCTCCGGAAATCTCCGGAAATTGATTCGGGAACGCTGGGATGTAGTGAGCCCCCAGGAGGGTGTAGGAAGTGCGCGAGGTATATGGGGCGTGGAGGCCAGGGAGAGGGGGCACGTGGCTGTGACATGCAGATTCCTTGGAGATGTGGAGGTGCATGGAAGTGCCGGGCGTTTTACTGTAAGGTCCGTCAGCATGCACACAAAGAACTGCGGAGGCA
>JAABUW010000709.1_pt1 | contig 62295 bp, 67 predicted proteins | sample 5560081 | NCBI WGS metagenome assembly JAABUW01 (sample SAMN10711882, study PRJNA513363) | rock metagenome | isolation source: Antarctica rocks | place: Antarctica: Victoria Land, Knobhead sud | reverse complement strand
TCTCGTTTAAATCATTTTTGCAGCTTTTAAAAGCAAAACCAGAAGGTTTAATGACATGAAATATTATAATCATTTAGTGATTTAGAGCAAGCGACGCACGTGATTATCACTGCGCCAACATCATTAACCCTTTCTACTTTAACATTGCTGAATAGAACTGAGATAGTATTTCAAATCCAGTTCTACCTTAGTTACTACGTGAACTAGTTCTATGTACACTCTCATTGAATTACACTCTACTGCAGGATATGAAAGGCGTGCAACCCCATATGTGTTCAAGTTTATAAATTGGAAATTGCATAAGCGAGGCTTAGATACTCCAAGCCCTCATACAATCTGCCCCTGTAAAGAGGCGTTTTAGGTGGCTGACCTAATGCAATTTCCAACCCGCTGCAGTGTAGGTAATCTTCGCCTGGAAAGCTTCATGACTGCCCTGAGATCGTCAGCTGAAGAAGCCATCCCCCCCGGGTTCAAAGCGCTCCGCCTCAGGATTTTGAAACGGGTCTGGCACTTGCCGTACCCCGCACTTTCACTCATCTTTTAAGCGAAGGATGAGTGAAAGTGCGGGGGTACGGATAACCGATTGCAGGTTTTAGTTGCGGCTGCAAGCATAAAGGGATGAAGCTGTTGCCTGTTGGAAGAACAGGACGTGATGAAACATGCTAGGAACCCTCGAGGAACCCACTTCTATCCGTCTGCCTTTTACTTTCGGCTTAGTTTTTAGTGTGTCAACCGAGCATAAGCGGGGACCCTGCACCTCTCACATACAAATTTGGCCCTACCCACCGCCTCAGCCCCATCAGAATTACTATTATCGCTATCGCCGTCGCTGCGTGCTTTGAAGCTATTCAGATCACATGGCTCAGAGGTTTCAGTTGGTTTGTAGGTTCATCAAAATCCTTTACTCCCCTTCTCTCTCTTCTGACACTAGAATACTGTATATAGACTGCCTCCGCAACTTCTCTACCTCTCATCGACGCTCTGAAGTCAACGATGTCGTCGATCATGAGCAACGTCGAAGCGATACGATCGATGAGAAGAACGTGGATTTGATCTATGACTATGGCCTCGAGGCTCCGTTTTCTGGGCGGATTAGGCAGACGCTGAGACAGACAACGCTGTCGTCCGAATGCAAGATCTACCTGATCGCGAGACGTCTTCGAAATTGCGTTGATCAAGAAGCTTTCGATTGTTATCTTCAGCTTTCTTCTCTGCATCTTTGACTATATAATGCACTGTGTTCGGCATGAGAACTAAAGATTTTCCTATAGAAAGTAAAGAGTTTCCCGAGATCTCGCTCAGGACCGTTGCTGCAGATCTAGAATAATTGCCGAAGGAATTTGCTGATGACCTGACTTACTGACTCGCAAGGCTTCCATTTTAGCAGTTCCCTTTGTTAATCCCTTCTTATGAGGCATGATAAAATTAATGGTATGTAGTTCTGTTGGGACTCGACCTAAAATTAGGCCGCTTCAGGTATGCTCGGTTGACGGTTGACACACTAAAATTTAACCCGAGAGAAGGAGAAGGCGAAGTAATCATTGAGCATGTTGGTACGCCGCAATGTCCGACGTTACACCATTTTCTGTGCCTCAATCCAATTTCTCTTCACTACTCCGCATGTTTTAACCGTTATTCTTAGGCGTTCCAGGGGCAACCGACGTCTAAGCCCTCTAAGCATTTCCTTCTCACTTATTTCAGGACTGCTATCTTCTTCTTTCATAGCTCTACACTCTCTTCATTACTTAAGCATTTCTTCTTTCCTATATTTCGAGCTCTGCGAGCAACATCGACCACCATTCTTTCTTTTTACAAATAGCTATTCCATTATTCAGGCAGTATGAAATGTTCTTCTCCTTGAAAAATCTTCTCTTCAGCGCTGCGGCGTGCACCCTCCCTCTGTACACGGCCGCAAAAGCTTCCCCTGGTGCAGCGACCCTTCCCGGTGATTTTAAAGATATTCATCAATCTACTCGGCATCTCCAGCTCAGAACGGATGGAACCTCGACAAGCCCGAGTGATTTCGGTAAGTATCTTGAGCTTCCCAATCATCAATAATCTCGGGGGTGAACAATATTCTGACATCGTTGTCTGGTGTTATACAGGAGGTGAGGTCAGCTGGCAGTATATGTCTTCAAAAGATGGGACCCAGTCTGGTTATGACAGAGAAGAAATATGGTATTTGAAAGACGCCATCAATCTTTATGTTAGGCGAATCGAAAAACAACGACGCACTGGTGTTTTTTGGGCAGGCGGGGCCACGACCGATGACGATTTCGCCGATGTCGATCAATTCATCGAAATAGATTTAATGGATCAAGCAGTGGTGGCGAGCACGGTATTTCTAAACTCGGATTTCATGTACATGGGCTTGCATGGTTTGGACGGTCGGTGGTGGAGGGCAATCAACCGCTTGTCCAAGGCTCTAGCTGCCGGTGCTAACAACGGCAGAGCTTACGTGTACATGAAAAATAACAACTGTCGAACGCTCTTCTCGCCTCCGTCCCAGAATCCACAAGATGTGGATCCGGCCCATGGTGGGCAGGCGACCAACGGTGAAATTTTCTATTACGCTGAATTGCCAATGCTCATGCGTAACCTGAACATACAGCAAATCATCACTTTCTCGAAGGTGAACTGGGAATTCGTCCAAAACGTTGAGTGGGACGTGAACAGGGTATGGCTATCCAGATAATTAGATTCATCACCTTTTAATTGTGGATCGAGCTAACGGGTACCTAGGACACGGACAAACCTCGAGACTTCCTCCCAGACATATCGATGGATGCAACACCCATAATACTTCCGGTGGAGGCAGGCCGGCCACCTTTGAAACGTCGTGACTCGGGGACTACCTTGCTTAGTGGTGCGGAATCTACCGCAATTTCGTACCAGCAAGGCAACTTTGACGTGGAGACTCTCTTTTTCCCCAACCTGACGGCCAACACCGTAACAACGTGCACTGCAACAAGTAATTCAACACTAATCACCACTACTGTTCCCGTCTGGTCCTGCACGTCTTGCCCTTCCAGCTACAATGCCATTCTCGTCAGTCCGAAATCTGTCTGGGGACCCGCAGGTATTCCATCTCCCCCTCCAGGCTATTCACCATTGAGTGTGGGCACCGATATGAAAGTCAGCCCTGTGACACTGCCCACGGCTACACACGTCCCTGGGGAGGTTTACAATTTTGTCAATTCCACAACTCAAGGAGGACCCTCCAGTACCAACTTTGTAACACATCCCACAGGCTCTGGGCTTGGCACTATTGGCAGTGGACCTGGCACTCGCGCGAGTTTGCCATTATTGGGCAATTCCACCTCAAAAACCGGAAGCCCCTCGGGACCAACTTTTCAATCTGGTTCAATCTCAAGTTCTGGTGCCACGACGACTGGGGCTTCATTTCCCACAGGTGGAGTAAATCCTACTGGAGCGGTCATTTCTACTGGCGGAACCATTTCCACTGGCGGGACGATTTCCACTGGGGAAATGATCTCCACTGGTGGGTTGATTTCTACGGGTGGAGGGATTTTAACAGGGCCAACTGGTGGAACGGGTTCCACTGAAGGTGGTACCTCCACAAGTGGAGCAGATTCTACGGGTGCAGGGACTTCCACTGGGCCAATAAGTGGGTCGGTTCCTATAACGGGTCCCTCTCACACAATGGCCGCCAACAATTCAAGTTCGGCTGACTTAGGTCCATCGCTTTTCACATCCACAATTGTAAAAACTGGACCGTCCGACACGTCAACTCATCTCGTAGCTGTCATCTCCGGTGGGCAAGTCACTTCTCCAATCCCCGCAACAATAACCGGAACCATAAATCCAAGCGGAACAGAAGCTAGCTCCAGTGCTAGTGCCCTGCAGAGCCAACTCGTCGTGGTTGTTCCCTTCATTCAGTCACTCATTGACAAACCTGGAAAAAATATGGCTGATGATGCTATCAACGCAATCAAGAAGGTGCAGCCACTGGCTGAGGTATGCATCGTTGACCGCCCTTACCTCATTGAGCTTCAACTGACTGGTGACCCAGGGATTGTTTGCTGCAACAGGACCTGGACCTCCAGGATCGCAAAAACCGTGTACTGTCAGCACAAACTTAATCGCGGACCTGTTTAATGCTGTTTCTTGCGTAATGGATAATCTGAACAAAGCCGTGACAGAAATCACAAATGGAATAGACCAAGGATTTACAAATATCAACGAGATTGAGTCGGCCTTGACAAACATTAAGAACCTGGAAAAACCACTCGACACTAACTCGAATCAATCAAACAAACCATCCGATTCAACCCAGAGGACTACTACCTCGACGTCTTCACAATCTTGCACGAAATCCTCTATTACAGAGGACCTCTACGTAGGATGCTTCACCACCTTAGCACCGGGTCGCACTGGGCAGGCTGCCAGTTCCTGTACGACCTCCACGAAAACAGTCTCTGGTTGTGACTTGACAGCAGTGACGACGACCACCTTCTCATCGTGCACGAGCCTGCAAACGGCCAGCGATTGTAGTGTGCTATGCCCTACAGTCAGTACCGCTTCAGGAGTCACTACCACTATATCCAGCCAAACCTGTAGTACGACGTGCTTCTTAACGTTCAGTGGATGTAGTGCCACAGGCTCTACCACAACCACTACCTCCACTACTGTTGCCGCGTGCGCGATGCGTTCCACAGACTCAGGTGCCGTATCAATCACAGTTCCCCAAGGTCCATTCGTTACCGCCTGGTGGGACTATGGCCTCTCATGCGCGGGATCATGTGGAAATTTCACGCAACCTTCAGCCTCAGTGAAGACGGCAACTTCTGCAGGAGTTCCAGGCTCAGCTTCAGTGATCCCTACTGGCGGTGTCTCTCCTACCGCCGACAACACGACACCTATTTCAACAAACCCCACCAACACCGCCTCTGGGTCCCAATCACCGGTCTCTGGCTCTCCTACTATTGGTGGCGGCGCTCCTAATTCCACGGAACCAGCGACAACAACTGTAGCGCCTTCGCCTTCAACCTCTTCCTCAACGCCTCCGCCTTCAACCTCTGCCTCACCGCCTCCGCCTTCAACCTCTGCCTCAACGCCTCCGCCTTCAACCTCTTCCTCAACGCCTCCGCCTTCAACCTCTGCCTCAACTGCGCCTGCTCCATCCTCGACCATTGTCCACTGTCAGCTATGGACCGAATGCCCTGCTTGCCCGAATGGTGGATCTAAAGCCTGCAGCAGTACTTCGGGGAAAATAACACCGAGTAACCCAGGGTATGTCACCATCCTTGACAAATGAGTATGAAGAACCATTCACTGACAGCGGCGCGTAGAACATGTGGTTGCTTCTAATCTATTCCGTAGACCCACTTATGCCGCGGATTATTTTACTTTCGATATAACCAGCTTGTTCCGAGTCACATGTTCTTTGCCGGAGATCCATCCAGTGGCTTCATAGAATTTTCGAGATAGCGGAAGATCTAGATCGTCTTCCCTGTTGGTGCAAATGAATCTTGATCAAAAAAAAACTACCATTCTACAAACCTAACTTGATACACCGATGTCGGGCCGCAGGCGCGTAGAACGCTCCTTATATCTCCTTGATCATTTGGGGATTCTGAGCTTATCCCAGTAGGAGGTGTGCTGGGCCTCTGCCAAGTATTTCGATAAATAAAAAAACGAGGTTTGTATATCTGAGACAAGGCCTGAGGGTATACATTAAAAGTGAGCACGACCTGGACACAGTCTTCCCACCGCCTCTTCCCTACAAAGTTGTTTTGAACTCTTCGAAGTCACCTACGGCATGCATTCACTAAGCACCTCCAATTCTCAATATTTCGTGCGAATGTTCAATGCTGCCTTCCTCCATCCAGTCTTGGAGCATGCTGCAACATGGGTACATGGAGCGACCGTAACTTTCTCGTATTGGGACGAGAATCAATGTTTCGGGGCCATCTGCAATCCATAGAAGCCACTGTTCTGACCAGTCCCTTTGGCCGTTCTTTTTCACGATTCTTACTATTCTTCTACCAAACGCCTGGAATGAATTTTCGGGGTTTTTTCCAGTTATTCTCTCCGGCCTGACTGGCGGCTATTGGCTGGGTAGATAGTGCACTCGGAGATCAGGGGTCGTAAATAGGGGGGCTACCCACCTGTTCCCGCCCTCCATATCATCGATTTTTCGGCCAGAAAGCGCTTTTTCCAAACCCCCCCTCTCTCTCTCCACATAGCTCAGTCGCCCAGATAGAGGAATTTGTCTCGGAGCCGTCGAGCAGCTGTTGGGGGCCACCGTCTGCCAATTGATGCCAAGCAGGCCAATTACACATATAAATATATACACCCCCGAACTCAGGATTCATAATCGCCCTTTTTCGATCTTGAAAGGGAGCACGGGCCGCTTTAGAGTGAGCGTCGAGAAAGCACCGGGGTTGCTGACTCCTCGTCCTAGGAGAGAGGGGCACAACACAATGGAGCCTGAATCTGCTGCCTGATATCTAAATGAAAGCTGCCTCATCCTACCGCGACCTCCTATACTCACTCGTCTGCCCAGACACAGTCGTTTACTAAAAAACCGCATGAGCGCTACCTCAGGATCTTCTACTTATTTTTTTTTCAAACACACGAAAAATCATCATAGTGTTTGTTCTTTCGTTCCGATTATGCAAACATTGAAATATTTCTCTTCTCATTCCTTTCTGAATCCATCTTGCCTGTGGTACCGCCTGCATGTCTGTCCCTTGTCCCTACCTATACATGGTAGTACATAAGCAACCTGCTACATACACACTTACCGGTCTGCGAGAGCCTGAGACTCTGCTTGGACTTTTTGCCCCGGCAATGAACCACGCCAAAGTGCTAGATGGAAAAACCATCTACTGGAACACGTCACTTTGGCGTATCGTTTTGGTAAAAAGATGCAAGCATTCACTATGACTATTTATAAAAAAGAGTACGGCTTTAAATGATGTCAAAGATAATGGATTATGATGAATTTAAAACGTGAATGTAAAAACGCTGCAGTCTGAGCGATGTCTAAAGCGTTTTTACCGCGCAGTTCGTTGAAACTATGTATCTAGTGCGACAAAGTCATGGCTCGAAGAATCGTCAAATACTATCACTGAAACACGAGTAATTTCTTACTTGCTCATTCCGTTGTGGTTCTCGGAACAAACATCAACACCTCCATGTACTCGTACCTATATTACTGCGCTCAAAGGCATCTGCCTCATCCACACCGGCATTAACGAGTCTTGAGTAAAATTCTTGCAATCATCTAATTTATATATATTGAAGCGAGCGATTATCTTCAAGAAAGACTCTCTAGATCCAGCACATTCTCGACTTGCGAGACCTTTTAATTTGAAAAGCCATGTACCAAATCTTTCCATCTCAGCGATGTCGCAGAAAACTGCCTCTTGGAACAATAAAGCACAATCCATCAATCAGGCGTTGCGCAGCATTTGCATTCGTTCCCCCAGGTCATCGCTCACATCACCACTCCCATGCTGCCCTTCATCAGCGGTCTCTTCGATACCATCTGTTTGCGCTTCTGCCGTTGAGTACTCGTCTGCTTGAGCTTGTGGGGAGACGAAGAGGCTTCGTTAAAAAAAGGGCGACGGGGTTGCGGATCCATTTACGAAGTTGACCAGTCCTTCAGAGCAGACAACCATGGTCGGTGTGGGGGGGGGCCGGTTCAGAGACAGAGTCAGCCGCTAATTGGTTTGTTCGGTCTGTATACTGCAATTGGAAGCCGCATGCAATCTTACGCACGCACGCCGACCGACTCGTTTTTCTTCTCTTTCTACCTTGAACTGCACTAGGCCGCGTTCGATAGTGCCGCCGGCCTTCTCCCGCTCGACTTGCTAGCAATGGAGTTCATGGATTCCATTGATTGTGAAAAGACAAGAATCAGGTGCGTGGCTAGGAAAGATTACGCCACTTTGCCATAAATATCAGCGCACTGTGGAGCGCTCCCCTCGACCACTACTAGTCCCACTGCACGTTATATAAGCCCTGACTCTTTCGCCCACGTTGTTGGCTACGCCCTGCAATCGGTCGTTCTCAGTCCGCAGCTTGGCATAAAGATCTGGTGAGGAGTCTAGTGCCCCCAAGAGAACGATTTTCAGTATTAGATGGAAGAAGCGCAAGAAAGACACTGAAATAGGCTCAGGGCCAGGAGGTCCGATCTCCGTCTGAACGAGTTCAAGACCAATGAGCCACGATTCTAAGGAGTCCAGCAGAGATGCTTTCTCGGATAGTAGTCCAAGAGCGATTCCTACCGATTCGACTTGCGACACTTTGCCGAGGAATTCAAGCGTCGACGCAGCGATCCTTGTAAGCTCTGTCCGCATGTCGGGTGCAATCGTGCGAAGATCGCGAGATTCAACAGGCTGTTGATGAGGCGAAATCAAACACACAGAGAACGTCGTCCCGCTTACGTCGGCTGTTGCTGGAGGATCCGCAAATTTACATGGTGCAGCAAACAGCTTAATGATGAAAACATCCAGGAAGGGTAGTTGGTCATGGTGTGCTGGCACCAATTTGTTCGCGGCAACAAAATCTGGCCTGGCCCGGTACTCGTGCATGATCCTGAGTCCTCGAATGATATGCTGGGCCATAGCAGCGTAATTCTTCCGCACTTGCTCAATGCTGATGAAGATCTGACAGCAAAGTAATGCCGACTTCAACCCGTTGGAGCCCCGAGATGACAAGTTAGACGCAAGACCCCCCAAAGCCATACTGTATTGCTGGAGGCCATAGTGATAGCTCGGGGTCTGCTGCGCGACAGACGCTGGACCGTCTCCGGACGTCTCGAGATCTTCCCGAAGAGCTCTGAGAGACAAGACTGCGTGTCGTATAGGCGGATCAGTCAAGCTGGCTTGGAGGACTTGCCTGGCTTCTTCGTCACAGCCCAGCTTCACGTCGAACATGGTTTTGGTTGAGAAGTAACGATTGAGAAGGTCGATGTCCTGAGGGGCGATCTCAATGAAGGTGGGCCGGATGGGTTGTAAACCAACGTCTGACTTGATGCCACCAGCATGAGCGTTGTTGATGGGTTGGCTGGTAAAAAATCTAAAGGGGGACTCGTAGCCGTCGCAAGTACGACCAGTGTTGACACATTTTTGGCAAAACGGCTTATTCTCGTCGCATTTGACCTTCCTAATTCTATTGCTGATTGAGCACAATCACTGCAGAGCTGACCTCCCGTCTAAATCCACAGTCTTGGGGTGTAGACCGGTGATGGGATCTGTCCGCTATGACTGACCTGCAGGTTGCACAACCAGTTTTCACCTTGGTTCTACATTCAATGTTCCGTTTGCGGGCGACAACGCTTCCGGCCATCGTTGGGCAGGGGGTGGGACATTCACGCTTGTCGCGCAACGCCCTTCAGACTGTTGGAATACGAGGTCATATGGGGCATTTAGTAGATGGGGTTGAAGCTGGATTGGAGTCTATCTAGGAGTGGACGGTGAAAACTCTACTAGCGGCCCCCAGCCCTAGAATATAGGGCGGAGATTACCAACCAAATCACACCTGAAATTCCAACACAGACGAGGGGAAGAATCGCAGCAAGCAAGAAATCCGAGCAGACGAATCAAATGACGCAGCATGGTTCATCACCGGGACCATGAGGAAGGCGAGTTGGACTTGCTTCCTGTCAAGCATGTTGATAGATAGTTGAGGCGCGAGGAGCAGGCGTCGGCGCTAGCTCGATTGGGTAGCGAAAGCGAACCCACCAACCATACATGCTGTTGGAAGGGCTTCATCCTTCATCCAGCACACGGCGAGGTGTGGCCGCGTTCCGAGTCCCAATTGTCTCGATAGAAGTGGAGGCATCCAGGCTCTGTAGATGCCGCTAGCTCCTGCTCTCGGCGAGATGTCTTCGGCTTATATACCGAGTGGCTGGCCCGATCTCTCTCGAAATGAGTACTTACACAAATGTCGAGGCTCACAAATAGCCTCGGATTCGCGTCGAAACTACTGTACAGCTCGAAAATGCCAGCTTTTACTCTGTATGGCTCTCGCGGTTCGACCAACACCGATCGTGTCCGCCTGACTCTCGCCGAAGGTGGCTTTACGGATTACGAGCTCGTGCTTCTCAACCTTCAAAAAGGGGAGCAAAAGGTGGGTGACCCGTTTCTCTTGGAAGACGATGCGGCTTCTCCTTGCGTGAGCAAATTGTACATCGTATCGAGCCTCAAAATTTCTTCTCACTCATCAAATATTTGTTCCACTGCCTGCAACGTTCGATTCTCGTGGGAGCTAACGCCGTTGCACCCAGTCCGAAGAACACAAGAAACGTCACCCGTGGGGTAAAATACCCGTAATAACTTCCGCCGAGGGGTTCACTCTCTACGAGAGCCGCGCAATCTGCAAATACCTCGCAACGAAGTACTCCTTTCCACTTCTACCCCCCGACTCCGACGTCGAAGCTGCGGCGCTGTTCGACCAGGCGCAGTGCGCAGAGTTGCTCTACTTCGCCGAGCCTGCAGGGAGAATCGCATTCGAGAAATTTGCCAAAAGATACATGGGGCTGCCTCCCGATGACGCCGTTGTCTCAGATGCACTGCGGTCGGTCGAGATGTTTTTCGACGTTGCAGAACGTCTCTTACACCACAGAGACTACATGGCTGGAAATGACTTCACTCTCGTGGATATCTACTACATTCCGCTGATCCAAAGACTTTTCGCATGCGGGTACGGAGATATCATCGTCAGTCGCGAAGCTGTGAGTGCTTGGTGGGACCGCTGCGTGAATCGGCCAGCCATACAGAGGATGTTGGCCGCTGACAAGGAGGCTGCGGTTGCTGCCAGTAGATAGGATAAAAAGCTAGTGTAACATTTATTCTACTATAAATCTGAAGAGGAACAGTCGCTTTTCAGAGTAAGATGGACCCCTTTTCCAGCAGTAGGTATCACTAGCTGCCAAGACAACCGAGCTCCACGCGTGGCCTTTGACGTCAATTCGATGGAACTCAAGGCGGCCGTCGGTATCCACGCTGACATTTCCCACGACCGCTACTGCATCAAACTTCATTGCACACATTGTTTCGCCAGGTAGCTTTACAATCGAGTTCCGAATTTGCGACAACGCAAGGGAGACAGAGGCTCGCCAAAGCCGTCGACCTGCAAATCCGAAATTCTGCGCCGGAACTAGCAAACAGCCGTTTCGGCATCATCATCAGCTGCGTCTAACGGCTTTTCGGTGAACGATTCATATACCCGCCCTTGACTCCCTCACGAGAGAGCAGAGAGGGAGCATGGGGGAGCACAGAGGGAGCAGATGGACGAAACGGTCGTTAGCGGGGGAGCAAAGCGGCGGCACCTTAGTCAGCGGTTGGTCACGTGCTGGCCTCAGCTCGGATATATATATAGGTATATATAGTATCCTTAAGTTTCAAATAACGATGATCGTCCGCTAGTTAAGGTACCGCCACATTGCTCCTGCGCTAAAGCCTGTTTCGTCTACCAACTACAGGCAAAGCTGCCTATAACGAAGGTGGCAAATCGGCTCCTCCGTTCCGTAATATAGAGATTATCCGTTATAGATATTTTTTATATAAGCACCCCTATATGGGCCCTACCAAATCTACCTACCACCCCCTACCCCCCCCCTAACCAGTCCCTCAAATCCCTCTGCTTCAAGCCCTTCACATGACGCTTTAAGAGCTTCCTTTCATGAATTCTGAGCATTCGGCTGAAATTCGGGTCAACCGAAAGTAAAGTTTGCTGCTTCTCATATAGCTTCAATGTAGCTAAGGCCTGTAAGGCCTCATTCAGCTTAACAGGTGAGACCTCTATGAAGGTCTCCTCGAAATTCTCGAGGGGTTTGAAGGCTCGCTCAGCGATGATTTGATTCATGATGTCTTCATTCGAATCATCTACGTCTTTCTTCTGCGAGTTGATGAAGTTTTTTATTAGCAACGCAGTTGCTTCTACTGACTGATTTTGACCCCTATTGTGTCAACCTTAATTCTTTTCTTTGTAAAACGGTTGGCTCTTTTACCGAAGTTGCGAAAGCCAAACCTATTACAGTTAATAATTCAAAGTTAAACCTATTACAGTTAATCATGAAATCTTGACTTTTCTATTTGACTTCGTGTTTCCACTGCTTCACATCGTTCTTCACTTCGTTCTTCACCGCTAACAGCGTGCTTTTACCTTCTGCAATATGCCTCCTATATCCCCTAACAGCTATATAAATAAGAAACGTCAGAGCTCACCTACTCGCCCACCTACTCGCTCACCTACTCGCTCACCTACTCGCTCATCTACTCGCTCATCTACTCGCTCACCTACTCGCTCACCTACTCGTTCATCTACTCGCTCATCTACTCGCTCACCTACTCGCTCACCTACTCGTTCATCTACTCGCTCATCTACTCGCCCTACCAATCTCTCTACCAAACGCCCTACCAAACTCCCTACCAAACTCTCTACCAAACGCCCTACCAAACTCCCTACCAAACGCTCTATCAAACGCGTCGGTCGAACGCATAAAACACGTCAAACAGTGCTTCAAACAATGCTTTCTACATGGCTTGGGAACAGTACTGTTACCCCTGTGGTTAGTAATCTTCGCTTCCAGCCGAAGGCCGACGCTAGGAAATTCAGGAGATTCAGAGTATTTACTTCTTCCCACTTCTTTCTTCCTTCGTAGTGTTACGATCCTAGCCTTCGCCTATCCTTCAACTAGCCTTCGCCTGGTTCCATCCTAATCGGGCCTAGCGGGAACCTGACCTAGGGGTGATGTCATTGAGTCCCTGCATTATATGTGTAAGGCGCCAACCCAATCGGGCCTAGCACAGGGCTGAGGAACACACATATAAGAACCGAGTTCTTTCCTGTAGATACTTTCCTTCCTTAGCATTTATCTATTAGTTAAATGACACCCATATGACTCGCTCTATGCCGGCCCCTAACAGTAGATAAATGCTAACCAACTACCCTGCTATCGACGTGTAGACGATACGAAATAACCTACTCCGTTTATTCAGAAAATTCGCAAGGGATTCTTCGAATTACTTTCACCAAAACACACCTGCAAATTTACCCAAATTTACCAAACCAACCTACCCTTACCTCCCTCACAATGGCACGCGACTCTGAACCAGTCGGGCCACGAACAGCTCGTCTGCTTAGGAGCACTGCTAGTAGACGAGTTTCCCTTATTCCTGCCGATGCTCCAGCGGGACCTCAGGACGCTGATACCCCGTGGAACATCAAGACAGGAGAACAGCTTCGTCAATGGGCTCACGACCAGCCAAACGAGGTCATCAAGATGTTGAACGAGCTTAGGTCTCAACGAGACATGATGTTGGGACCGTGCCTAGAATCTAACCACACTGCAGCGAGGTAGTGCATAGCTGGGTAGAATGTTTGATCAATAGAGGTAGCTCTAACTAGGAAACTAAGAATACAGAAGGAAGAAGACGGTTCCGAGCTGTATCTATAGTAGGGCGAACAAAGGGGCGAAGTAGCCGGTTTGCCAGGGCTCGGATAGATGAAATGTTCCAGCATATTCCGATCCGGAACATCGTTGTTCCTTGTTCACATACCGAAATCCCTAGGGCCTATTGGCTAGGCCCTATTCCATCCCGACACGCTTCGTAACATTATCCCCTTCTCTTTAAAAGTCATGTCCCTATGACTTGTAGTATAGTTCATAGCACTGACGTAAAGCTCGATGCTCGCCTTTCTACCAACCTTTCTATTGACCATCGAAATGCCTATTGTGTTACGAGCGTACCAAGGCTGAATAGGGCTAGCCAGTGCCTCTAGCCCAGATCTGGCCCAGCCCCTATTTCCTTTCACCAACACCTCTTTGTTCAACACCATCTTCCTTCCTACATCACATTCTACCCGTGTCACAAACACATCCCCTTCGGGCTTAGCGCAGCCTCTGAATATTACTTAAATAGAAGCTCTTGTACTCACCTTCTTCTGTATTCTTAATATTCAGTTATAGCTACCTCTAAAGATCAAGCACTATTCAACCCTGACTTCCGCTGGTTGACTCACCTAGGCACGGTCCTGACATTATATTAAGAATCCGTTAACCACACGATACTGGTCTCATTACCCATTCAACATACTCGTCTAGGCAGAACGAGTCTAAAGAAATCCGTTTACCTGGTGATCGACGATAACCGAAAGATAGAACAACACTAGGGGGTTGGATAGAATCAACGGCGAGGCTGTTTGGATTGCTAGACTACTTACCGCTCATTAAGTACGCAAAGTTCACCCGATTACGAGGATCACGATAAAGGACCTTCGTGGATTGCTCAAGAATCAAACCGATCGATAGATTCAACGATAAAGGACCTTCGTTGTTTGCTAGAGGATCAACCAAACCAACCAACAAACAAACCTCATCTTCTTTGTTGAAGATTAAACATCACCCTATACGCCTTCCTTCTTCAACCGCCGAGCACCGTCATCCGTTCGGCCCCCTTTCAAAACAAACCTCACCATGCCTAGCCGTCCGCCCACTGAAGAGCGTTCCGAAGGATTCCGAAATCGTTTCTCTCAAACCCCTGATGCTGATCCATCGGAACCACGAACGGAATCACCAAGTGCTGCATCATCCATTCATGAAGATGACGAATCATCCGCTGAAACGGTAATACCCCCCGTGTCCTACGAAACCTGGAAGGCTCGAAGCCTAGCCCTTGATGAAGAAACAGACCGACTCTACGAGTTAGGTAAACAACAAGAAGACGAAATCAAAGAGTTGAAGGCTAGGCTTCAAGCTAAAGAAAACACTCCTTCTGGTTTCACCTACTCTGAGCGTTCTAGGTCTCAAAAAATACCTGATCCTCCGCTGTTTACTGATGGAAAGGACCCTACTTGGGAGAACTGGTACGGAAAAATTCAGGATAAACTAGAGATCAACGCCGATCTCTTTCCTAATGAACGAGCCAAATTGAGCTATATACATTCTAGATTATTCGGTGACGCAGCTGAGGTCACTCAAGCTAGACGCGAACGTGGCTGTGTCAACCTCTATAAGATCGCCGACGACCTTTTGAAAGAGCTAGCTCAGTTGTTCGATGACTCGGATAAGGAAGCCAACTTTCGTAGGGAATACTACAACTTGGTTCAAGGATTCAAGAAATTCAGTGAATTCTATACTCAGTTTCAACGTCTATCTTTCTATCTAGACTATCACGAGAAGCAACTGATCGCTGATCTGAAAGATAAAATACACCCCCGTCTTCGATCCGTTTGGGTAGGTCAACTAGTTCAACCTGGTTTTCTAAAAGAAATTCGTTTCTACCTGATTCATTTGAATAATGATCAGCGAGTCATTCGAGAGATCAAGAACAAGATCAAACGCGTCGATGATCTTTCTAAGACTATCTTTCATAGAGCGACTGTTGTCACTCAGTCAGTCGATCACTCGAAGCCTGACCAGCTAAAGCCGTGCGACGCGGTTTTAACTAGCGTCAAAGAAGCAGACATTCTAGTCGAAAGCTGTTTCATATGTCATAAATCAGGTCATAGCTCTAAAGAGTGCCTCGATCGGCCTACTAGAATCAATGCAGTGAACAATGAATATGATCACTTCGATTTCGATTCGAATTTCGATTCAAAAAACTAGTCACCTCTTCAAAAGTCATCGAAGGGGTAGAGATTATATCTTTGTGCAAACTAGACGAAATTCTATCGAAAGAAAATTACTTTGAAAAGTCGTTTCTAATTGACGCTCACCTCACCTCTCAGAACCGATCTTTCAGCCTTCGTTTTCTAATAGACAGTGATTCAGTCGCCTACACGATCATACATTCTAACCTAGTCGATAAAGTATGCGAGAAACTGGGAATTCAACCTATATCACTGGCAAAAGAGAAGCTAATAAGAGATTATGATGGGAAGATATCTAAGAAGATCATCACTCATAAAATTCTACCCAACCTCATCATCGAAAGTCATAAGGAATTGACTGTATCAATGCTGATAGCTGATATCGATCATCATGAAGTCATATTGAGTAAGCTCTGAATGAACAAAAACGGAATATTATTGAATATGCGGAACGACGTCATTGTTTTTTCGAACCAATTGAATACTTCTATTTCGGTTTTTCCGATCTTCCTCAATTCAAAGCACCCAAGTTGGTCGCAGTCAACTTCGCCTTCTTCAACCACTCAGACTAAGACCTCTATGATGCTCAAACGACCCGTTCGGGAAGAGTCATTCTCGATTCGAAGCATAGACGCAGCTTCGTTCAAAACGCTGTTGAACCGTTCAAAGAAGGACAAGACCGAAGTCTTTGCTCTATTCATGATGAACATCAATAGAAAAATCGCGTACAATACTCAGAACGATTTGAACGCTTTAAACGTCTCTTCAATCGATGAAACGACTCAGGATTTGGAAGATATTAAAGCAAAGCTGCCATCGAAATATCATGAGTTTCTAGATGTTTTTGATCGAGCTCAATCGAATAAGCTACCCCCTCATCGCTCCTACGACCATAAAATCGAGCTCACCAGTGATTCAACGCCCCCTCGCTGTCGAACCTATCGAATGTTCTCTGTCAAACTTCTGAAAGTAAAGAAGTACTTAAACGAGAACCTGTCGAAGAAATTCATCACTTCTAGTCAGGCTCTCTATTTCTCCCCCGTTCTATTCGCCCTCAAAGCAAATGAAGATCTTCGATTCTGCGTGAACTATCGAAAGCTAAATGTCATTTCCAAAAGAAATAGGTATTCTCTACCGCTGATAGACGAGGTCATTGGTAAAATAGTGGGTTGCAAGCATCTGACTAGATTGAACATCATATCAGCGTTCAACAAACTTCGAATGCATCTCGATAGCGAGAATTACATCACTTTTATCACTGCTTTAGAAGCATATAAATACAAGGTGCTATCATTCGAACTGACTAACGGATCGACCTCCTTTCAGCAATATATGAATGATGTTCTATGAAACTTCCTGAACGACTTTTGCCAAGCCTATCTAGATGACATTCTCATCTATAGCAAAACGAGAAAGAAACATAGAGATCACGTCAAACTAGTATTGGGCCGACTACGCGAAGCTGAACTGCAGGTGAATATTCGAAAGTGCGAATTCGATGTAGAAGAGACTGTCTTTCTAGAAGTCATCGTATCAGGACTAGGCCTTCGTATGAATCTCAGCAAAGTGACAGTCATAGTCAGCTGAATCACTTCGACCAACCTAAAAGAAATTCAGGGCTTCGTGAAATTTGTTAACTTCTACCGCCGTTTCATTAAGGACTTCTCGAAGCTAGTCAAACCGTTCACTCAGCTGACAAGAAAGAACACGCCTTTTGTTTGAAACGAGGTCTGTGTTCAAGCCTTTGACAATCTAAAGAAACAAGTCAGCTCGACCTCAGTACTTCGTCACTTCAATCTCAAACGACAAGCTATTCTGAAGATCGATGCTTTGAACTATGTAAAAGGTGGAATACTATCTCAGTACGATGACGAGGAAGTTCTTCATCCGATGACCTTCTACAGTAAAAGCATGATTCCCGCTGAAATCAATTACCACATCTATGACAAGAAATTGCTAGTCATTATTCGATGCTTCGAACACTGACGACTCGAGCTGAAGTGCACTGAACTACCCATTCAGGTATTCATCGATCATCAAGCTTTGAAGATCTTCATGGAAAATAAACAGTTGAGTCGACGACAAGTCAACTATCTGAACATTCTGTCGAAGTTCAACTTTCAGATCATCTTTAGGTCAGGCAAAATGAATACTAAAGCCGATGCTCTAACTCGAATGCCTCTAGCGAACGTCTCTGAACCAGCTCAACGGCTTGAAGATCGTTTTCAGACTATTCTGACCCTCGATAGAGTCGATGTTCTACTCGTTGAACCGAAAGCAAATCTCTATCAGCGAGTGCGTATGATCAATCAAACGAATGAGCTCTGCGACGAATATAGGCAAGCTATGAACGAGAACAAGCTCAAATTTCATACCACTAAATTGAAGAACTGCGAAATCATTGACAGCGTTCTCTTTAGGAAAGGCTTACTGTGAATTCTCGAGAATATGCATACGGAACTGCTACAAGAAGTGCATGATCAACCTTCAACCTCTCACCTCGGCAATAAACGAACCATCGACCTAGTTCAGCGTTTCTACTATTGGTCAGGTCATCGAGCTACTATCCGACGGTACATTCGAAACTGTCATGCTTGTCAGCGAAGCAAAGCCCCTAGAGATAGCACCAATGAACTTCATCATTCTCTTTCGATTTCACAGGAACGCTGGAAAGATATAGCTATGAACTTCATCACTGAACTACTTCTGTCAGAAGGCTATAACGCCATTTGCACAATCATATGTCGTCTCACCAAAGAACGTCACTATGTTCCCTGTCATTGGGGAGACGGTGACACCTCAGCCGAAGAAACGGTTTGAATCATGCTATGAAACGTCTATCGACTGCATGACCTACCCAGTTCTATTGTTTCGAACAGAGACTCCCAATTCATATCGACTATGTGAAAGAGTCTTTGCAAGCGACTGAGAATCACAGCTAGTCTATTCACAGCCTATCATTCGGAGATCGACGGTCAGACGGAACGAGCCAATCAAGACGTTGAACGCGAACTTAGAACCTACTGCAATTACATGCAGAACGACTGAGCCAAATGAATACCTATGGTGGAATTCAGCGACAATTTCAATACCTTCTCGATCACCTCAATGACCTCTTTCTACTTCAATAAAGGATTTCACCCCCGAATGAGTTTCGATTCAGATACGACTGACTACGAAACAACTCGTGAACGACTTGAAGCTAGGAAAGCAGACGATATTGCCATCCGAATGGAAGAGCTACTGAGCTTCGGCCGTCAACAATTGGAAAAGACGAAGCTGATCATCGAAGTTCAGGTCAATAAACATAGACGAAACGTCATCTATGAAGTAGGTGACTGGGTTTGGCTATCTTTCAGAAACGTCAAGACAACGAGGCCCTGCAAAGATTTGGAAGACAAACAACTAGGATCGTACCAGATCACTGCCAAAGCGGGGGCCTTCTATCACCTTCGCCTACCAGCCAGCATAAAGCATCTGCATTCGGTGTTCAGCTCGAAGCTACTGCGGCCGTATTCAGGAGACCCCCTACCAGGACAGCATGCAGAACTCCCCAGGCCCATCATTATTGATGACGACGACGACGAACACTGGGAGGTAGATGACATTCTGGACTTCAGACGCTATCGAGGCCGAATACAGTACAAGGTCAAATGGAAAGGCCTAGATAGAGACAATGAATGATACTATGCCGATAAAGGTGAATTCGATGGCTCCGAGGAAGTTTTGAACGAATTCCATGCGCTATACCCAAGAAAGCCACGCTAGTACCGGAATAACTCAATAAGAAAGCAAGCAAACGAGCGACATTCATGCGGACATGAATTTTCGGAGGGGGGGGTAATGTTACGAGCGTACCAAGGCTGAATAGGGCTAGCCAGTGCCTCTAGCCCAGATCTGGCCCAGCCCCTATTTCCTTTCATCAACATCTCTTTGTTCAACACCATCTTCCTTCCTACATCACATTCTACCCGTGTCACAAACACATCCCCTTCGGGCTTAGCGCAGTCTCTGAATATTACTTAAATAGAAGCTCTTGTACTCACCTTCTTCTGTATTCTTAATATTCAGTTATAGCTACCTCTAAAGATCAAGCACTATTCAACCCTGACTTCCGCTGGTTGACTCACCTAGGCACGGTCCTGACATATTGTAGCAGACTCACTATGAGAGAGAAAGAGCGATCATTGTAGCAGGCTCACTAGTTGACACAGAAACACGAGATAGGCCGATTCACTGATAGATAGAGCGATGTGAGTAGATAGATCATCGCATTGACAGCGTCTTTGAAGCAGACTCACTAGTCGACTTGCTCATTGAAGAGATTGATTCTGATCGACTTGCCTTTGTAGCAGACTCACTAAATTGATCTTGATTCAAATCGAGTTGAATCGAATTTGATGACACAGATTATTTTGACTCGACTAATTCACGAGCTTTTTGAGAGAGAGATTGAACAGCTTATTTTCACTCGTCTGCTTCACAAGAATGAATTGATTCTCAAGCAATTCACGAAGATTTTTTATCGTTGATTCTATTAATCGAGTGAATCGATGCTACTGAATGAGCGATAGATTCTCTAGCAATTCAATGATCATATATTTTCGTTGATTCTATTGACTCTCTGATGTTGTTCTGTCTTTCGATGTCGTTGATCATCAGGTAAACAAATTTCTTTATACTCGTTTCGTTGTTCATCGAGTAGCTTGAATGAGTAATGAAATCGATATCATGTGATAAACGAATTCTTAGTTTAATGTTGAAATCATGTCTAGAATTTAATCACACTGCAGCAAGATAGTGCATAGCTGAGTAGAATGTTTGATCAATAGAGATAGCTTTAACTAGAAAACTAAGAATACAGAAGAAAGAAGACGATTTCGAGCTGTATTTATAGTAGAGCGAACAAAGAAGCGAAGTAGTCAATTTGTCAGAGCTCGAATAGATGAAATGTTTCAGCATATTTCAATTTGAAACATCATTGTTTCTTGTTCACATATTGAAATTTCTAGAGTCTATTGACTAGATTCTATTTCATCTCGACATGCTTCGTAACATTATTCTCTTCTCTTTAAAAGTCATGTCTCTATGACTTGTAGTGTAGTTCATAGCACTGACGTAAAGCTCGATGCTCGTCTTTCTATCAATCTTTCTATTGATCATCGAAATGTTTATTGTAGCAAACTCACTATAAGAAGAAAAGAATGATCATTGTAGCAGACTCACTAGTTGACACAGAAACATGAGATAGATCGATTCACTGATAGATAGAGCGATGTGAGTAGATAAATCATCGCATTGACAACGTCTTTGAAGCAGACTCACTAGTCAACTTACTCATTGAAAAGATTGATTCTGATCGACTGTTACGAGTGTGTCGGGATTGAATAGGGTTTCCTAGCCAACAAGCCCTAGGGGTTTTGGCCCATGTTGAACCCCTAGCCTCAACACTCTATCCTAGCGCTTCCGATACTCGAGCAAACCTGCTTCGCCCCCTTTGTTTTGCCCTACTATAGATACAGCTCGGAACCCTCTTTGATTCCTTCTGTATTCTTAATATCCTAGTTATAGCTACCTCTATTGATCAAACATTCTATCCAGCTACGCACTACCTCGCTGCAGTGTGGTTAGATTCTAGGCACGATCTCAACATCGACTTGTCTTTGTAGCAAACTCACTAAATTGATCTTGATTTGAATCAAGTTGAATCAAATTTGATGACGCTCAGTATCTACTTTTAGGTGTTTGGGCATCCCAATCCGGGGGCCTTTGAAGCCGCTTTACGGTGCTAGAACACCGAGGCCAAAGGACTCGGACCGGCGAATCTGTTGAACCGAACTCGATGGGGGAACAAGGATCTGCTAGTCTCAGGCGCCATCGCAGGGATTGCGCTCCCTCATGGATTGCGCTCCATTTCTGGCTTACAGCTTCAAAGATGTCCATGCCCTTCTTACCGCCCACCGGGTCTTGGGACCGTGGACATAATCACAGGATATGGCACCCTCTCATCATGTTGTACCTGCCCTTCTTCTCTGGACCCCTCCATCCTCCCCTACCCTTGACCACAGCGCTGTGCAATCCTTTTCCTTCTTTTCTCTTTTTCTACTCATCTGTACAATACACCTCGAGCGCTATCGTTCTTTTCTCTGGTCGCAAGCCTGCCATCAGGGTTCACAGCCGCTCTACCTCGCTCTTCCGCGAAATGCTCTATTTGTCCTCAGCGATAGCAGCCATACATCATGCAAACACGGCGGAAAACTGTCAGATTGCCCCTCAACTTTTACATTCAACAGCGCAGGGAACTCGCAGAGCAGGGACGGACTCCTCCTAGGCCTGCCGACAATACGAAGAAGAGTCTGGCGTCCGTGATAGTAAAGGTCAAAAAGTAGGATACTCTCGATCTTCTAGGTGCCATGGCTGTCAATACTAATGGAGACACTAGGCATTGCCTCGAACTCGGGAAGCACCCGGAAGCCTTCTTGAAAGAAGCAGAGACGCCAGATCTCAAAGTCTTTTTGTTATGGGTTATGAATAACTACAAGAGAATAGGGGCAGCCTCAAGCCTGAAAATTTACTGGCGGGTTCTACAAATGCACATCCTTGATAAGACTGGTCGAGTCTTCAGTGAGAGCGACAAGAGAGACATCCGCAATGTAAGATACATTTGGGGATCAGAAGGAACTTAACTGATCGCTCGACCCCGCCGCAGTATATCAAACATCTCGAGGTTCAGTTCCGTCTTCGTACACTTCTCATGAAAAAACCCGTCGCAGATTGCGATGATCTGTATCTTTGACTCTATACCCACTGGGTCATTGATGATTCGGTATTTCCGAATGAGCGTCAGCGAGTTCAGCATTCCACAGGGATACTTATGGGCGGATTCTTCGGTTGTAGACTGTGCTCTCTCTTCGATATCAGAGTCAAGCTTGACCTTCCCAACATCGATGACCTCAGTTTGAGCGATTCTAAAACGATTGGAGATCACGATACGAACAGCAATCGTGAAGACGACACCTTGATGATTGTCGATTCTGACTGCGAAGTTGATAGCAAGCCCACCAGGGTTTATGATCATGACGGTGAAGGCTATAGCGATTCTAATACGGCTTATGACAGCGATAGCGACAACGATTCTAATACGGCTTATGACGGCGACGGTGACAGCGACAGTGACTTGAGTTTGCGCAACAATATCGATGAGGATTGCGACACAGATGATGAATGTACTGCAGGATCCGAAGAAACTCGGTCGTTCCTGTATCGACATTTTACAATCTATATAGTCCCCAGCTCTACCTTCGGAAAACCTAACACGATCTTCACGAAGATCACATTGCTTCATACTAAAGACGAAGATAATAACCCTCGCATGTGGGTATACCCGATTCATCTAGGGATCATGTCTGTAGCTGATGTGTGTGCATATAGAAAAACGTTGATCATCGACGGAGAGAACGACCATCCGTTGTTCTGTCTCCTCGATCATCTTCTATCTCTCGCGCTCATTGACAAGGCTTTTGAAGCTGAGTCGGCCCACGATATCAAAAATATATTTTGGGTGAAGATGCCACCGGGCAAGCAAAGCCTTACGCTGAAATGGAAACGCGAGGTTTTAGATCTTCCAGTATTGCGTGAGCCCATGCGTGGCTCCGAGGGATCCGGGACATCGCCTACCAAACCCCTTCGCGCCAACACATTTGCTCGTAACCTGAAGCGAACGGGGCGGAAGGCTGGGCTCCAAGGCAATCTCGGCCAGAAGTACCTCAGACGTGGTCTCCTGAATGTTGTGAACAGTACGCCTTCCCTTCCGTACCTGAACTCGAAATTGTGTTTAGCCAAGAAATGCTAACCCCGAGGACTTGAACAGGGAAGGCTCCCGCCAGCGTACGAGATCAGCTATTCGACCACAAATTAGGCGCGGCTGGATACTATCTTGATCAAGACGTTCAGGTTGACACCAAAGCCTGCTTCTTGGGGCGCCCCTTCAATGAGATGGTGCAGAAGATGGCCCGGCTTGCCAGTTTGACTGCCGATCCCAATGCCCCGACGAAGTTATCGGAGGAGCAGAAAGCAGAGTTCCGTATCCATCCAAAGGTTCTTCGCCTCAGCAACAGGAATAAGGCTCTCACTGCTCAGCTGAAATCGCAGGGCTACAGACTCATCAGTACCGCAAAAGGAACGTTACTGTACAATGAGAAGATGAAAGCGCAAGCCCGATTGAATTCGTACAAAGTCAGACTGCGACACTCTATGATCGAAAAGGGTCGGAAGCGACATTTCCGAAAGGCCGATACAATCGCCTTTAACTCACAGTTCTCCGCCTCTTCTGATCAAAAACTTTCAGTGAGTGATGAACCTGCGGCGCGTCGTAAATACAATATTCCTGAACGAGCCGGGGTTGTGCGATGGATATGCCAGCCAGCAGCCGGCCTCACAGATCAGGAAATATTCGCTCAAAGGATTAGGGGCATTGAAGCCCTGGCGGCCTTGTGCCGTCGGCAGGAAACCCAGCGTCGAGGCCGGCCCAAATGGAGCGTCGAACAAGAACAATCCGAACTGTCTTCAGATGATATGGATCAGGACGTCGTGGATAAATTTCCCATGGAGTGCAAGCCAAAGCAATGCATCTTTTGCCTGGGCGACGACCGCAAGCTTTACGAGGAGCGAAATTTTGAGTATAGTAAAGTAAACAAGATGCTGGATGAGGTTGGGAAGCACTTGGAGACTTTCGCGCCTGATGATAAGGTCCCTTGTCCGCATCCGCGATGCAAGGCAGCCAACCTGGTTCTGCCAAATGTCATGACTTTCAAGAACCATACTGCGAAGGTGCATAAGATAGTGTTGCGTGCATAGACTCTATTTGCTCTTTCTATATTCTGTTTATTGTGTCCGGTCTCATCAATTTTGCAGTTATTTCCTGTGCGCTGATGGTTCAATGACTGATACATTTACTGCTGTGAACTATACCCTGGCTTTATGTTCAATGTCTTACGTCTCTCCGCTTTGATGCTGCTGAGAGATGACGAAGGAGCAGAACAGTAGCTCAATCTGTTTGAAGGAAGATTTTGACTGGTTTCCTCTCCAAACAACCTGGCCCGAAGATTGTATATATCTCGACTTCCATTTCCAGCAGACATCAGCAGATCGCCTATTAATGATTGAATTTTATCGTCCTCTTTGCTCATAGCCACTTTAGACCGTTCCTCCATTCCTTTAAGCTCTGCACGTCAGTCAGAGAGAACGCGGATCTCATCTGCAACCCTTTTCTGAAGTGAAGCCTTTGTAATTGCGAGGGCTTTACTCTGATTCAGTATTTCTTTCCGTATTTCACTTAGCTGTACAGCTTGACGATCATCCTGAAGTGCATTAATGTTTTGTCGCAGACTGCATCACTGTCGCAACCTCGAAAGTACTCATTCGTCGACGATGAAATACAGAATGACGAAGTACGTTCATGAATGAAAGCACGCTCATGAAAGGTTGCTCCACGGTGTTATTGTATGCACGATACGTACCCACCTGTTCGGTTCCAATGCTTCGGGACAGTCCCACCTATGCTCCTTTAATAATTCAGATATTCACACCAATTCGGAACAACATTCTTCAGGAAGACGCTGGGCTGTCGTGAAAACCAGATGTTGAGCTCAGTAAGGCAGATATGTCGGATCCAACATCAGTTCGTCACGGGTAGACGGTATTGAGGCCAGGTCCCGTTCTTTGCCAGATCTCAGAGACTAAGGCTATGAGCTGTGTGCGCACAAACCACGTGGGGGATCCTCGGTCGTAGCGGATCTCAACGTAGATTTTCCGGCCTCGCGTTTGACATCGTCTGCATCGAACGGATTTCTCATTCCAGTATCGACCAAACGGCTTGAGATAGGGTCGGTGAAGGCCAAATTTCCATCGAAATCAATCTCAAAGAATCTAAGTTGTAGAAGCGTCTGTAGACCATGGATGATCGTCTCGATCCCAAGATCCTGACGTACCAAGTTGTTAAGATTTTCTAGTTTTCGCACGTTGAAACATGTCCTCGGCTTCTTTCATCTTGCCTTGATCCTTGTACAGAGTTCCTAGATTGTTGACCGTACGAAGCGTCGATGTGTGCTCAGGACCCCAGGCCTTTTCATACCCTGTCAATGCTCGCAGATACATGTCCTCGGCTTCTTTCATCTTGCCTTGATCCGAGTACAGAAGCCCTAGATTGTTGACCGTATCAAGCGTCGATGTGTGTTCAGGACCCCAAGCCTTTTCTTTTCCTGTCAATGCTCGCAGGTACATGTCTTCGACTTCTTTCATCTTGCCTTGATCCGAGTACAGGTTTCCTAGATTGTTGACCGTATCAAGCGTCGATGTGTGTTCAGGACCCCATGCCTTTTCATACCCTGTCAATGCTCGCAGGTACATTTCCTCGGCTTCTTTCATCTTGCCTTGATCCGAGTACAGAAGCCCTAGATTGTTGACCGTATCAAGCGTCGATGTGTGCTCAGAACCCCAGGCCTTTTCGTACCCTGTCAATGCCCGCAGGTACATGTCCTCGGCTTCTTTCATCTTGCCTTGATCCGAGTACAGAAGCCCTAGATTGTTGACCGTACGAAGCGTCGATGTGTGCTCAGGACCTCAGGCCTTTTCATACTCTGTCAATGCCCGCAGGTACATGTCCTCGGCTACTTTCATCTTGCCTTGATTCGAGTACAGAAGCCCTAGATTGTTGACCGTATCAAGCGTCGATGTGTGCTCAGAACCCCAGGCCTTTTCATACCCTGTCAATGCCCGCAGGTACATGTTCTCGGCTTCTTTCATCTTGCCTTGATCCGAGTACAGAAGTCCTAGCCGATGACATGCGTCGCTAAGGGACGGAAGATCTTCCTCATTCATCAAGCCTTCGTGTATACGTCGCTGCAGCCTTGGGTAGACACGATCACAATGTGGAAGGAGACGTCTCTGTATGAGCGAATAATCAAGTACGATCTCTGAAGGTACAGCGGATGCAACAATGATCACGGCGAGCCAGCTCATAGTAACCTCGTCTTCTTCAAATGCGTGAAAGCACCAATGATGAAGCACAGAATGCATAGAGAAAGAAGATGATTCAGTTTTTGCGTCGATGAAGGAATACTCCAACAGAAGTTCAATGCACTCATTGAAATCGATTTTGTAACCTGCACAACTGACGAACCAACGAGGCACTTTGTCGACAGTTTGAAGATTCAGTGCAGGCGTAAGGAGCTCATACCAGAGATCTCGATTGTCAAGAAACGCCCACAGCTTTAAGAGATTGGCTGCGTTCTCACTTTGTAACCGAAGAGAATTGTATGACAATGTCCATGTCGTTAGAATGCTGCCTTTATCTTCTGGCAAAGTGGAACGATGCTGCTTCCCCATTAATCTTGCCCATGCTTGATCGTATAGCTCGATGTACTCAGACAAATTTGTGCCTGTCTTTCGCATATACGAACCGGCTTGATTGATCGCTAAAGGGAGACCTCCGAGCAGATCGACAAGCTTTGATGAACCTAATGAGCCTCAGATGTCAGATAGGAGCTGGAAAAGTATGCTTCAATGGCACTCACCTTCCATTGATCGTCCGAGGCTGTTCTCAAGGATACTTGATCCTTGCAGTTTGTCGACCGGCTTCAATTTCAGATCCGTTCCCAGCTGACACAGACTCATCAATCGAGAAGTGATAAGAATAGATTCTTGATCTGCTGTTGGAAAATACTCTTTCACATCGAAGACTTCCGGATCTCTAGATGAGCCTGAAAACTCTCGGTCCACGTTGTCAAAGATCAGTAACCACTGGTCGTTCAATGGCTGTGATAACCATTTGAGCACATCTTCAACAACTTCATCAACGTTAGCCCTTCCCCTGTGTGAGTAATTTCTGCTTCCTTCTGAAATCTGATGCTGTGGCAATCGGCTGGCGAGGTCAGCGATGCTTCGCCTCAATCTCTCGTTGGTCGAGCCGTCGACCCAGAAGACCGCGCTGTAGCTCCTTTGATGTTGTCGAGTGAATTCAACGGAGAGCTGGGTCTTCCCAATCCCGCCAAGCCCATGAACGATGAATACTTTACGACGCATTTGATCCGTCTGGATGGGAAGTAAAACTTGGGTCAATCGCGTCATCTCCACGTTCCGCGATACAAACCTTTTCACCACAGGGATGTCCCGAAGACTGAAGTCTACGCGAAATGACTCTTTGCCGATACCTATGACGTGTGCTTATGAAAAGTTAGAGGAGCTTTGAAGAATACAAAGTCGGGTATAGAGAAGATGAATCGTACAATGATGTCGTTCCTTAATCCTTTGAGGCGTCGTCTGAACCATTCTTTGAATCTCTGGCCGCACCAAGAGGAAATTTTCATCTTCGGGGCCGCGAAATTTGTTCAGCCCCGAGTGATCGATAGTGAGGTAAATTGCTCTTTTCCCGTGCAAAGACGCTGACTGGTGATCAACCAACTGTGTGTGTCATAAGCTCACAAATTCAGTCAAGTGTAAAAGCAGAAGTCAGCACACCTGAGTCTGCCAGGGTCCGTACGACACGTCTTTGTCTTCATAAAAGCAAACGATATCTGCAGTACTGTGGCTCGCATCAAAGTCCCGCGCAATTTCATCAAGAGCAGAGCTGTTTCTTTTCAGGAACTTGAGCAACGTCTTATCGTGTCCCACTGCTTGAGCAAGCCACACACCATATACTGCAGCGTCGCTTCCTTGATGTGATGTTCCAAGAAAGATGATCCCACCCGTGGACAACCGAATATCTCTGAAATCATTACCATGGTCGGCCAACACTAGCGCCTATGAAGAGGTTAGTACAGGAAGGAATAGCGCTAAAATCACGCTGACCTGTTTGATGACCAAACCTCCGAGGCTATGTCCAATAAACACCAACGGTCGTCGACCCTCCTATGTTGATTCTTAGTATTGATAAATAAAGAATGCCCGGAACAATGCTACCGACTTTCTCGCTTGACCGATGCTGATGAAGAACGTTGAGCAACTGCATTCCACATTTGCGCAGAGTTGTTTTGACGTCCGGTCTGCGCCAGTCAGATTCGTAACTGTATGTCGCAATCCGAGCATTGGGAATTAGATCTGGCAAAAAATCTCGAAGCCACATAACTTCCGCAGTATCGGGTGCCGTTTGCGCGACATCGAGGAGCCCGTCAGCCTGGGTGTTCTTCTGGTGGCCTTGTAAAAGATTGAATCGGTGACGATGTATAGACTTCGCCTCCTCGACAGAAATTTGTCTCCTTACTCATGTGTAGTATGGATGGGCACCGAGACCTTGGACTGCGATAACGCTTAAAGATTTGTCAGTGATGCTGCTTGAGCTTGATGAAGGGCTGCTTGTCTTACTCTACCTCGGGTCCGTTATGACTGTGCTCACCACTGACCCAAATATTGAGACCTGTTGCCTTGACAGTGTCTTTGCTGCAAATCCTCGTGGCAGCTTGAGTTGAGTAGCTTTGCGACATTGAACGAGGAGTCAGAGATCCGCAGTAATGTCATGAAGAAGGTGAGCTTTAATATGACTGAGAATGGGCTGATGGGACTTTGCTGGGATTATATAAGCCAATCGCTGAGGTGACGGGAGATACCTTAGCGGTTTCCGATGCGCCAAGCGATATTGGTACGGCTTCGGCCCGTGTAACGCTTGCATTCGACCATCATTCTCTTCGCACCAGCGTGTATCATAGCTGTAGGGCTCGCGCTCGCGTGTACGTTGAATTATCTTTCAATTATCAAGATATCGTTCTCCAGAAGGCAAATTCTCTACTCTGTTCGTAACATCGGATAACTTTTCAATCACATGGATAACCAGGGTGCTAAATGGCTTGGCCTGGTTGTTCTTTATGAAGGGGAAACCCCAGATGTTGAGTGGGTCTTCTGATTCTTACGTCGTCCCCAACAGACGTCTGCTAACACAACTAAAATCTAGTGTTGTTGCCGTTCACGATCTTGAAGCAGATCCCGCCTGGGCATGGGTACGGAAGGTTGGGGTGAAAGGGACTGATCAATACAAGAAGGTAAACTGGCTCGCAGACAAGGACTTACTGCCAGCAAAGATTCCGCATGCTCGGATTATGACCTTTAATTACGAGTCAAAATGGCATAAAGATGCGCCAAAGCAAAGACGTGATCTTTGTGCCGATCAACTCCTCACTGCACTAGATAATAAACGGAAAGAGGTAAGACGTTAACATCTGCGATTCTTATCAACACTGACTTTAACAAATGATAGAAGAAGAAGACTAAATATAGATCTCTTATATTTATTGAACATAGCTTTGGCGGAATAGTCATTGAGCAGGTGAATTGATCTTTCCCTACTCAAGGAGCGTGTCATTGATTACCTGCGACAGGCTCTTGTGAGTGTCAATTTCCGTGAGAAGACATTTCAATATCTTGCAATATCTATCGTTGGGGTAGTCTTCCTTGAGACTTCTCATCGTGGTACAAAAGCTTCAAATTGAGGAGAATGAATAGCATATACTGGCAAGAAGCTTGAATTAGAGATGAGTGATGCGATTTTGAAGAATTTACGTGAAGATTCTGAAACCTTAAACTACCTACTCTATAATTTCACGCTATGACTTTTTCGAATGTCAGTTTCAACAGTATGCTTTTTTGAAATGCATAAGACAGATTACGAGCAGAAGGTAGGTGGCAGTTGAAGAGAAATGATATGTAATATTCAACATTGAGCTTTTAGTAAACCCTAACATCTTGAGTAACTAGGTAGTAGAAGAGAGAAGTGCTTGCATAGATGATCATCGAAAAATGACTTTACCAACAGATCATTTCAAAATCAACAAATATGATGAACCTGAGAATTATTCATACAGAACTGTTTATTCTATCATCAAGAAGATGGCAGAACATGCTGTGAAGAAGGTACAGAGACGCCTAAAACGTAGATGTATTCAGACTACAGGTTCGTTCTTGCGCTAATGCATCTATAAACAGCTCAAAAAATCATTGATGACAGTTCGAGTAAGAAAATCACTTCATAGACAATTGCTTATCTTTGCTGACTTGAGATAATTAGTAATATTGAGAGAAAATCTCAGCTGTCTTCAATCTCTGTTTCTGACAAATTCTTCTGATGATCTGACAGCTATTCGAAGGTCTACAGAGAAGCGAGTTGAAGACACTTGCGAATGGCTACTTCTTCACGAAGCATATACTGTCTGACTAGTTGAAGACAGCCCTCGAATGCTTCAACTAGTAGATGCTTCAGACATTGAAAAGACAATGATATCAAGCTACTTGATAGACGAGCTTGACAAGAGAGCTCAATTTACTTCTAGCATGATATTTGCATACTATTTCTGTGACAACAAAGACGACAAGCGCAACACTGTCATTGATATCATTCGAGAGCTTCTCTTGCAGCTCTTGAGGCAAAGACCTCTACTATTTAAGCATATTCAGGAAGATTATGATCAGATGAAAGATCGAGTTTTCGAAAACTTTGACGCTCTTTGACGAATTCTGCTCAAAATGTTGAGGAATTCTCACGCAGGTCAGATATATATTCTGATAGATGCTCTGAATGAATGTGACAAGTCATCACGTGAATTTCGGCAAGCCTTTCTTGAAAACCTGGCAGAATTATTTCCTATCGAGCAAGAAAAAGAAAGTGAGAACATTGATGTCAAATTGCTCATTACATGCCGATCAGAGTCTGATATCTCAGATGAATTAATCGATTCGAGAAGATCGATACGTATTGATTCAAGTAAGATCAATGCTGATCTTTGAAAATACATTCACACAAGAGTTAATGAGCTCTTCACGAAAAAGAAATATTCTTCGAAACTAAAGCAAGATATTCAAGGCACCCTCTTTGAAAAGGCTGAAGGAACATTCCTATGAGTTTCACTCATCCTAAAAGATATTTCTGAGACTACAGTTATCTTCAAGATAAGAACGAAATTACAATCACTACCTTCGAGTCTTAGCGAAGTTTATAGCAGGATCCTAAACAAAATTCAAGAGAACGACGTGGAAAATGCAAGATTTATCCTACAATGAGTGATTACTGCTCGACGGCCTCTAACGATTAATGAGCTGGCAATGGCACGCGCTCTAGGCTCAGAAGGATGAGACGAGTACATCATTCCAACAGCAGATACACTGAATGAACTGAAGAATGACTTCAAATTCTGTGAGCCTCTTGTTTACTTAGACGACGTCACCCAAACAATCAACCTGGTTCATCAATCTGCCAAGGATTATCTTCTAGAGGAGAATCTCCAAGGAAATAGCCACCTATCAATGTATAGAATCATCCCAGATAAGGCAAATTCTTGTATACTTGATATATGCTGGAGATATCTGAGCATGGAAGAATTCAGCCGAAATATCATGAAGCACGCAGCAAAAGGGACCATATTGGGACTGTCACAAGAGCTCTTACAGACTCGCTGCTTCCTTCAATATGCGATTGAGGAATGGCAGAAGCATGCACTAGCGGCGAGTCCAGCTGTGATAACCGACTTTTTATGGGAAAGCGATATATTCAACAGAGTTTCATTATTGCGTGACCACTGGCTTCAAAGGGCAGCTGGGAAAGAGGATGATGCAGTGGTAAGGAAGCTGCTGACGGCAAACGCCAACGTCAACGCCGCTGCTGCTAATTATGGGGGTCGGACGGCATTGCAGGCGGCCGCTGGACGAGGGCACCTTGAGGTGGTGGAGAGGCTGCTGACGGCAGACGCCGACGTCAACGCCGCTGCTACTGCTGATTATGGCCAGACGGCATTGCAGGCGGCCGCTGAAGGAGGGCACCTTGAGATGGTGAAGAGGCTGCTGGCGGCAGACGCCGACGTCAACGCCGCTGCTACTGCTGATTATGGCCAGACGGCATTGCAGGCGGCCGCTGAAGGAGGGCACCTTGAGGTGGTGAAGAGGCTGCTGGCGGCAAACGCCGACGTCAACGCCGCTGCTGCTGATAGTTATGATGGTCGGACGGCATTGCAGGCGGCCGCTGAAGGAGGGCACCTTGAGGTGGTGAAGAGGCTGCTGGCGGCAAACGCCAACGTCAACGCCGCCGCTGCTGATTATGGTGGTCGGACGGCATTGCAGGCGGCCGCTGAAGGAGGGCACCTTGAGGTGGTGAAGAGGCTGCTGGTGGCAGACGCCAACGTCAACGCCGCCGCTGCTGCTGGTTCTGGTCGAACGGCATTGCAGGCGGCCGCTGGGCATGAGGCTGTGATGATGGTTCTACGAGCGGCTGCAGGTCCTCAATAATGCTACCTACCGCCCCACCCACCGCCATGATGTGTAATCACTTTATATATTGTCTTACCAAATTCTTTTAGTTTCTAGAAGATGTGTCAAAGATGACAATACAATGTTTCTCTGCATTCTTTGACTTTCTTTCTAAATATTTTTGTAAGACAATGGCCGATCTTGTGCCTTCGCAGACAATTGATTGTACTCATGTGCAGCGATTCCACCTGACCATGCTCCTCGAAACGAAGGTACAGCTGCAGTATTCAGTAGCGCTCACTTAGCGAGAATTCGAGGTATCTACTCATCTCCTGTTTCCCTATGACCTTTGTACGAATTGAGTGTCAGTCGTTGACTATCAGGGAAAATGCGAATGAACATATTTCTGTAGCGCAGGGCTTCACTAGTTCCGGCATAGTCTCTATTTATCGCACTAGGACGAGATGCTATTCCAACAATTAGGAGTATGAACAATGTCTACTGGACATATTCTTGCTCGCTGGAGTACGTATCGTGTCCAATGTCTAGTGATATTGAAAGATTTGGTAAAGACTATCCACGGCGGTGATTCATTTAGGAAGTTCGGCGAGATATCTGTGCGGTATGCTAGCGCTCTACCGGCCTTGGGAAATGTAGCAGTCAACGTCAATAACCAATTCGAAGAATTTCAGTCGTATAGTCTGAGCCCCGTTGATGATCGTGTCCAACAGAGTCAAGGAGTGTGGGCAATTCTACATCGCCTTAATTGCAAACTGAAAGGATACGGCCGAAAGCGACGAGCTGCCATCAACTGGTTTTTGAGAACCTTGCTGTCGCCATCAATGTTAACTGCATGAGTTCTACAAGCAGAAATCCGATTAACGACATGGGAAATAAAACCCAGCAAGTTGCCAGATTCAACTTCATATCTAAATGAAGGTAGGGCAAGGAGCTAATCACATTTCATCACTGCGTAACCTTTATTTTTGTGAAGCGCGTTGAATTGGACTGTTATATTAGCATTTCTTGGGTGACGTCCCCTTGCGCCCCCATTTTCTGCATCATCGGCTCCTTGCTTTAGAGTGCACAACGCATATGACAACGACGTTTTAATTAGGTGTCATCATGTCAAGATGCACTGATAATTGTATCCCTCCATATTCTAAAGATCTACCGGAAGTCAGCAAAGGCACTTCATATATGGCTCTTCTTACAAGTAAACCGCTTTACCACGAATCCACCGCATTTATGCAACGACGTCACCGTCCGAGCCCCACACAGTTCAGACAAGTTTCACTATTTAGTCAATCTTTTATAAGATATCGATGTATCATAAAAAGTCCGCGTCGATGCAGAAATATCATGCTGTTAACTGATACCATCAAACACATTTTTTAAAGTATTGTAATAGATAACTTACTGAACGTTTCTTTATCAAGTCAATCTCTCTGATGTCTTCTTTCAAAACCATACCGAGATTGAGACGATCTACGAAACTTCAGATTCTGTATCTTGCATTGGATAACTCATTAGCTTTGTGACCTGTGAGAATGGCCACCTCCAAAACTACATGTCATCTAATGTGACATAAGCCATGGTTGGTCTAAGAACGGGTACCTGCTTAGAGAGGGAAGTAAGGGGGTTTGACGATCTCCCACAATTCTTAATCAATAACGCTGGGAACGCCCTTCTTGCAATAGAAAATTGACGCGTCTGGATTTGGAGCGAATGTTTGCAGACAATCTATGTTAACGTACATCGTAGTTTTTTGATATGATCTCAGACATCCCTACTCTATACGCCTGCGACTATCTTTCTTGAATTGGTGAGACGCTGCGATGGCCGAACACAACCTTCAATTGCAGTTCAGGATGAATGACATAGGAGTCAACAAAACGTTTGATGGAAATTGCGAAGAAGCTGACGAGGATGTGCAAATTGAAGCGAGAAAGCAAGGAGACATTTACGCAAATTAAGATGCTTTCACAAAACACCTGTTCCGGTTAAGTTAATTCACATAGGTACCAGAATTGTGGGAACTGCATCAAAGGTCAAGAGGAGAATGGTACAAAAGGGGCAGAGACTAGTGCCTACGATGAACTGTAAGAGGTGTGCATTGGGCACCCAGTCAGCAACTATTGACCAGCAAAAGGGCAAATCTTCCGTGCGAAGCAGTTCAAATTCCTTTTAAGATCGATCAACGTCCTGTCTCCAGCAATCGCGACCGAAGAGAAAGTCCTGTTGCCACAACCTACGGCCTACGAATGTCGGAAGCTGCGGGTGATATACCAGTCATTGTGGGTGAACCAGGCAGGACTTGTCGTTATAAAACGATTTATCGAACGTTAGATGTGGCAGGACAAAAGAATCATCGTTCTGATAAGGTGTTTATGGAAGATGCATCATTACAGCACCCTAGAGACATGGCTGTATGTTACAATGGCGTGAGTAGAGATGTCCGACAGGAGAAGGGACAAGGTTGGGAGAGAAGGGTAACTGAAAGGAAGAATTGACGCAAAAAAAGATCCAGAGGGAGGAATGCTCTGGCGGTTGGACCTACAGCTTCAGATTCGAACTGCTATCACCAATTGATTCGACCAACGCTGCTAGGGAATTTCTTTATCTCATTTTACATCATTAAATAGCCGCAAAGGACAGTCTTGTTCCCAGCTCAATCCTTCTTCCGGGTTGATACCTAATTGAAGACAAGCTTGAGTGATGCAAACTATGCCCCTATAGAACCCACCAGCCACTGCTTTGAAGCGAGTCGATCCAAATCAGGCATGAGATGTTCTTTCCCAAGGTGGCCAGTTCTATTCGAGGTTGACCGGATTGGGTTAAGCTTTTCCCACTTGCATGGTGGAGTCTGGCGCGTACATCGACTCCTTTAAATCGTAGTCGTGTCTTAAGCTTCCTTTCGGTCGGACGATGTTCGATGTGATGCCGAGTCCATATATGTACCAGAAGATTATTACGTGTGTCTAAAAAGTTGAAAATCCTTATCTCATGCACGCACAACTGTGAAAAAATTCACAATCGTCTGATAATGGGTCAACCTGCGGCTCCAAGGGTGACCAAGTGCGGTCTGGTAGTTAGCGAGATCGTCGGCAGAAGAAGAAAAGAACAACGGTCAAGAACGAAAACCTTCGAAATGTCGGTTGCTCAACACCTTCGTTGGAAGCTTCAGCGGCCGTGACATGATGGAGGATTGAATTGGACGCTGCGTCGGAAGATAATTTCTCTTGCCCGAGACACAGAAAGCAGCACTGTCCTGCTCGATCTTCAAAAGGCTCAGGAGTATTCCAAAGTGGATCGATCGTCTTTCCCAAGAAATGGAGAACATGTGACTGTCCACAGTGTGCATCCTGAAATGCCGCATCGAAAGGTTCATCCTCCTGTCGGCACAGATGTCAGTCGTAAACTGATGAAGACTCGTTGGGGACCCTTGATGACGTTGGGAGTTGACCGACATGAATATGAGTAGTACGATGCCGCAGGCCCGTCCATGACGGCATCGTTGAAGACCATTGCTGTCTAACTCTAACCCAAACCCCCCAGTCCATGACATATGATGTTCAGTGACGGAAAACCGTCCGCCATCTTTCCTCACTTTCTGGAACACCTGAAGCGTACACGGGTAGACCTTCGGACATTGTTTTGAGTCTTACTTTCAACTTCTGAAGTCAACAGAAGGGTTGGCCAGAAACCTTGAAAGTTTTCAACATAACACCCTTAAGATGACCAGCTGCAGGCACATCGCCGCCAGTAAACGACGTATGACCATGATTAGCCAAGGTTGATTTCAGAGGTGTTTTAGTGGAGAGAACCCCTCCCAATCTGTTTCAGGACAGAGTGCTTGGCATTGGGGGAAACTAACTGTTATAGGCATAGTTTGTAATTGAAGTGTTCTGATTAACAAAGTATCTTCGTATGGTAATGACTAATCAAATAATCCTGAGCGGCTAACACCTGCAAATAAACTGGTTTTGTTCTATACTGCGCCTGGGCGTGACTGAGATGTCGATCAATAAGGTCAACGTCTGGAAAAGATTTGACCTTACATTATACGACTTTGATTCCGCTCATTATCACGGAAATGCCGATCCGGCTGGGATCAATAAGCCCCAGTGCCTTGACCTTAATCAGGTGTACCCATGGGACGACTCAAAGGGCAGTACTACTTTAAAGTTCGTCTCTTAATCCTTCCGGCGCTTGACAATAAACTGATAGTCAGAAGCATTATTGCTATCCATGGTCTTGACACGAGATTGCCTAGGACTTGGGTCGCATACGAAGCCAAGGATTAAGGACGTACTGTGCATTGGTTACACGACAACGATATGCTTCCTTCTATCATCCCAGAAGGGCGAGTCTTTACATATGATTACAATGCCAACTATCTCCGGTAGAGACCTTACTCGGCCATGCCGATACTCTGCTGAAACTTATAGGTTACGAGAGGAAGAGCGTAAGATTCACACCGTCTTTTGTCAACCCTATAAATACTAACTATGGTATAGGATTAATCGACCCGTAGGCCACTAATGTTTCTTGCTTCTTGCTTCGGGGCCCTTGTGCTTGCAGAAGTATGCCTTCTCACACCCCATCAAGTCTCTTAAGCCCCAAGATGACTGACTGATCATCCCTGCACAGGCTCTGAATCGAGCAGCCCAGGCCGTAAACCCTCATCGTGAACTCATGGCACTGCGAGTGTGGACTGGCAGCGGTGTGCCGTACAACAAAGAAAAGCAGTCCCAACAAGGGGAGGAAGTGTAAGCTGTCCTTCTATCTTCTCTCAGTAAATAGCTGACGTGTTACATACAGTCTGGAGGTGTCCAAGATCCGGCGATGAGCAGTGCACATTTTTTCTCTGGATGGAACACGAAGCTGGAGTGCAAGAGCAGTTGAAATTTGCTCAGCCTCCGCCATTTCCGCAAACTCCAATACAGAGAGGTGCCAGCTCCAATAAGCCAGATCAGCCTGCCGTCTCGGCCCATGAGATTGGTCTGGCATTAGATGTGGGTGAGACCAAGTTGCGGAGATATGAGGAGACAATTCAGAACTTCGTAGGGGGCTTGAGGAACTTGAGACAACCATTTCGCAGTTTACAGCATAGGATGCGATATTTACGATGGAATGAAACATTCAGCGTAACCCTTCCTATAGAAAACTGCTCGGCAGCTGATTTTCGGGTGCTGACAATGGCGGGCTTCCACCTCTTCTTCCCGGCAAAGTCTCCCGCTCCTTGCCCTCCGCTTTTTAATGACCTCAACACTAAGCCGTGGCCAACTCTGGTTCAAATCACAACCTGTAAGAGAAGATTTGCAGGGTTTTATGAATTTCAAACTTCATGTCACATATCTTTAACCACCTTCCATGGAGTGGGGAGATTGCCAGCAAGCGCATGTCATCGTCAATGCATTGGAATAATTTTAATCCGGCAATAGCTTGAACTTCGACTCTGCAAATATCATTTGCTTGAGCACCCGTTATGTAGCTAATTTACACCGAGTGGGACGATATATTTGTTGATTTTGGTAGTGCGGTGAAAGATCATTTTGGGATTTTTGGGAACACGGGATTTTTGGGGAGCAAGGGATTTTTGGGAACACGGGATCTTTGGGAACACGGGATTTTTGGGAGCACGGGATTTTTGGGGAGCAAGGGATTTTTGGGAACACGGGATTTTTGGGAACACGGGATTTGGGCGAAGGGATTCGAATTGAAAGGTTCAACAATCACAGAATTAAAGCATTGTATATTAGGGTTTTAATTGCAGTTATGGTGAACTCTCTATGTCACCTTCTTCTGCGTCATGAAAGCTATTGTCTGATTCAATGTTCCTGTCTGCATCATCATCAAAATTTGGGCTGGTTTCGCTTGTCGGTTGCCGTTCATCTTGGGTGTCAATACCAAAGAAGGACGCAATAAAATCTCTTTTGACGAAGTAGGTGGTGAGCTCTTCGCATTCTCTCAAGAAGTGTCTATCATTGATATTAGGTTTGAATAATAGATGCTTATCCAAACTTTGGGAATCTTCGTACGGTCGGCCAGACCTGCGCCTTCGAGCAACTCTGTCCCTTGTCTTGATCACCCTTTCACGGTCAAGGGAAGAACTTCGCTTTTTTGCTGTGGCAAACATCTTCAAGATTTGGCTTGTGAAAAGCTCAAATTGTTCTTCATCATAGTAATAACAATTTTTCGGCCTAGCTTTGAGTAACATCTTCCTTGCAAATGCCGCATCGGGGTTCGTGGACAGGACTCTGTTAATTTCCGCTATCTCGAAGCCAAGTCTCTTCGCCATTGTACCAAAGCCATCTATCCGGCTCCTTTCGAGGTGGGTTTGGTTGACCACATTCTTTTTTGGAAGCTACATCGATCATTTCAGGGAAGTGCCTCATCGAGTAGAGCCATAATTGTTTGTAGGAAGATCCAAACGCAGTATCGGTCTTAGAATGCTCTGTGCGAAAGGATCCTTCTGCCTCTTCAACAAAGAGGATTGAGGGGTTTCTGAAAGCAGCCTCATAAGATCGTCTGACTGTTGTGTGAGTCTTTGTGTCCAGAAGACCCTTCATCACGCTCGCACAAGGTTTCAGGTATAGCAGATTGTCCAGTAACATCTCAATAGTAGGTATCAAGCAGGGAATATCCAAAAGAGTCTCGAGTAATTCAGCCCTCGTGCAAGTATTTACCAAGAGCGGAAACAGAAGCCCACTTTCCATGGCGTCTATAATTGACTGACGGTCTTCCGTTGATGTCGCCGGCGCTCTGAGTTGAAGAAATTCGACAGTTGCATCGTCGACAGTTCAGGTCTCATTACCCAAATGTCTCACGATGTGGTGCCAGACTGTACTGATATGTTGAAGGCAGTGAACTAACTCCTATTCGAATCAACGTGACACTGGTCAAATCCTACCAGCGGATTGATCTTACCTCATGGCAATTCAAGGTTACAATTCTGCGAAGCGTTCCAGGCTTGATGGGTGACCAGAGCCCAGGAATGTGAGCCGTCTGGTCAAATTTCAATGATCAAACTTTCATGCTTGATGAGCTGCTTGAGATCCTGCTGCATTGTCTGCGTAAGTTAATTCCACCACCTCGTCTCTTCTTCTAAAGGGCACCGGTGGATTTGACATATGCGGATCATTCGAACTACCTCGCCGCGGGGAACGTCTTTGGGATTGGGGCGTTCTTCTAATGGGAGGTAAGAAAAACAAAGCAGTTAACATTGATTAGATGTCGATGAAGGGATAAAACGAAATTGTTTGGTGTGCATTTTGATCACTTACTTTGGACGTACAAGCGTATCTTCCACCACCTATCTTTTTCTACGAGGAACCCTCGCCCAGCAAAAATTCGATGTCGTCCTCGAAGCCCACAGAGTGTGTAGTCGGCGGGAAACGTTAGCATGGAATGCTCTTCGTTGTTCGGCTTTGTCGACGACAAAGTTCCTCTGTCAAGATTTGCCTTGTGTAACGCTTCGTTGAGTTGGCGATCGTCAATTAGGGCAGTAATGTGATTCATCTCCTTGTGACGGAGACATCCTTCGGCGAGAAAAGTGTTCGTGAGCCGAAGAACTTTGTTTTCATCGATCCCTCCGAGGGAAAACGAGATAGATTGTAGAGATACTCGCGCGACTCCTTGAAACACAATTCGTTTGCAATCAATAAATTCCATGTTGAATTTTTGCCTTGATGTTAAGCGTCCACGTCAACCGGCAAACGATTTAGCACTTCGTCAATGTATATATATAAGATGTAAGCGCTGAGAGATACAGAGACTTAATACTAAATATAGTAGACCACTCAACACCGTCACATAAGCGCCAAGAAAGACCTAAATTCGGGCACCCGTCTCGTCTTCACCCTCGTTGCCGTTTTTGCCGCTCTCACCCGGCTACGTTACCTGCTTCCACCTGCAAACGCGGACTACCTTGAGACTGATATGGGAATTGTTGGCTGGGCATACAAATTCTGTTGTTGGACGATCATCTGGACGTTGATTGAAATTAAGAGTAGTCCTATTGCGAGTAAGGATTTACACTAGTAGCGCACTAATACCAATCTATCAATATATTTACCGCACTTCTTGCTACTCCAAAACCTCGCTGACATCAAAAGAACCCTTTCTTCCAGCTGCATTAGTGCACAAGGTTCTATTTGCTTCTGTCCGAAACGATTATTGGTGGGCAACATTGAATTAACGTCAACGCTCGCAGGGAGGTAGGAAGGCAGATGATTCAAGAGCAATCCAAGTGCAAAGGACCTCATGGGAGATTGATGCTGACGTAGTAAGGATTGCCCTTGCAGAAGGGATAAGGGCTGTAACGGAATCTACGTCTCAGACAACAAACCAGAAGTAGGAAAAAACAAGGTAGGATCTCTTAATAATAAATCTAATCTTGGTTGTATCTTTGACCTTGCAGGCTTGAAGCGATGAGGCAGGGCTCTCAATGCTATTGAAGATTGGACATGGTTGAGCAAGTGGTTCGAAATATGAGCTTCTGCGCCGATGCCGTGTAACCCAGGACCGCACTATCGTATCTCAGAGCGGACTTATCACGAAGAAAGCGACGTTGTGGATCAGCGCTAATCTCTATTCATGATGGCCTACATGAGCACTTAGGCACCCTTGTTGCGTGGCAGGGCTCCTTCGACGTGTTTTGTTGAATAATACAGCTCTCAAATTTGTTACTACGTTGACAGAATGAAGGTGCGATGACAGAATCTCTCTTCTCAAAATTAACGATCAGGCGAGAAACGAGGATCGATCGATACGATTCGAGGCGTTAGATTCTTACGTTGTCTCTTTTCATCTCGAAGCATCACAACGCAGTCATAGATAAACAGCCGAACGAGTTCAGTAAAGCGTCGTGTTTGATTATGCATATCGTCGAAAAGATCTCAGCCGTCCTCACCGAGCCTCGACAAAAAGTGTTTACGATCGGCAAATGAACGGGCACAAAGCGCCTATCCAACAATAAGGCAGGGTGCCCGCAATGCGTCTCGTATACAGAAACCCACATTTCAGAATACAGAAAGATTTGTCCAAAATCTCCAGTAATGTACGCTTGACTCAACTGTTTCCTCTGTTTCCACATCTGATCGAACGCCACGCTTTGCTCTATTTGTTCATGACTGCATTCTGGTGTATCGAGATAGCACGCAAGAACCCGACGCCACAAAACGTATCGGACGATCCTTGTTTCTCACGTCTTCTACAGGGAAGCAGGAAAAGTCGTGTGGTCGATTACAAGGCCCCTTTCCTGAAATGAATAGACTGATCCTTAATATCACTTTGTCATAGAATTTGGGACGTTTTATTTCCAACATATTAAGGATTTCGGCCGTGTCGGCCAGTGGTTTCGCTGACCGTCTTGCTTTTGGCTCGCCCACATCGAGGATCGAAGGAATTTGGATGAGGGACCACAACAGTCAAAACTTCTAGTTCCCTGGAAAATTGCCGTATCTGTTATGGCACTCATACTAGCCTCGACAAGATCGGCGTTCTTCCAACAGTATGATTTTCACTTTAACCCTCATGCCACGCTCCACACCGAATTTCGTCGTTTAGCGAAAGATCGTAAATGGAAAAAAGCCTCGAACAGCAAGTTATTTGAGAAGGCTTGGGGTCACTGTTTTGGCCCGGAGGTTCCCGTCGGCTGCAACATCGATAGGAGGGAAAGTCGTACTGGAGCTCAGCATGGCACGGATAATGACGAGTTTTTCTCCATGCTACACAGTCTTCAAAGCCTCGACCTTGAGGGAGGAACAACCAAGAGGACACTAAGAGCCCAAAGGGTTGGGGTGGAATTTGTCTCCCATTACGGTAACGACGCTCATGTCACGGAGAGATGGCAGGCGCTTTGCCAGGATTGCGGAGTCAATCCGGTACCACCATCTATCAAACAATGCAAAAAGGTACAGCCCCTTCCCGCGATGCGCTCGGCAGGCTTTTTGTCGTGCGTACCCATGCTGATGGCTCCTTGAGTTTCATTAGGCACTGAAAAGCTTAAACATTAACATATATCATTTCCTTGATGCGAAAAAAACCGGAAGGATCCCGCACCGTTTTCCGTCCCGACGGGATTTGGCGGTGTTTATGGAAAGACATCCAGAGAAAAAGTATCCCTTGAATATGGCGAAACAGAACAAATTCTTGAGTGTACTTCTCATCGAATGCTGGTGAATTCTCTGAACCACCTCCTCGATTATCAAGAAGTGTTGCAACAGCGCTGTACCTCGCTCCTTCGCAATAAACATATTCTAAGCATACTCTTGTCGCTATCACCATTAGGTTAAACAAGGGTCCAATTCCACGGCCTTCTCGGTGTAATGGTCGACAGCACCTCTAGCCTGCTCCTCTTCCTCTTTTTCGCCTTCTTCCGCATTTTCGTCATCCCACTGATCCTCGTTGTTTTCGCTGGCTGAGGAATCAGAGTGAGTATGCGTTCGGCCCCCGTCGCTACAATTGCGTGTCCGTTTGCGGGGCTTTGACGAGACAAGACCGTTGCGGCACCGAGAAGGGGTGTTTGAGACGGCAATGCAAATATAACTGAAATTACCCTAGTAAGGACTTGGCTGGGGGATCAAATGCGGGGCTGGTAACAGAGTATTAAAGCATTTCATATCAGGCAGTAGTGTAGAAATGCTGGGGTTGAGAAACAATTATATTATTATACTGAGTTGTTGCTCGCCTTTATCTGCGGAGGCTGTGTTATCTAAAACAGTAGAATTTCAGAATTCTAAATTCACATGTACGGTACACTAAATGCTATAGATAGTGATATCGTTCATCATGCACTCGAAAATAATCCTTATGTAGTGAAGCTTTATTATACTTTCGTATAGTGCTTTGTTGAGATCTATAGCACTCAGAGTATCGTACCTATGGATTTGTGATTCTAAAATTCTACTTTTTTATTCTATTTTCGCGAAACTCTGACCATACCATTTTCTACATAGCGATAATTAGTCTTTTCACGGATCAGATTAAACATTTTCACTTTTAAACAAGTCGAAATCCATATAAAGTTCCTGTTACAATGATTGAAATGACGATTAGAAAATGATGTATATGACTGTATCGAGTAGTCAAGCTCCCAGTTAGGGTTTGTCGGGAACTTCTCCACGAAAGGGGATTTGCCCAGTCCTACAAGGTTCTTGAAATATTTTGATGCATCGAACCTTCTTAGTTAAAGCATGTTAATACGTGTTTGTTTGAAACACAAGCACAAGCTTCGATGTCTTGTATAACAAAGCTAGTGTGCATGACTGAGTTTAACAAAATAAAAAAAACCCTTATCAAGTAATTCGGGGTTCTCATAATAAAAGGACCTTGATTACAGCTTTCTCACAACACAAAATCTTCATGAGTCATCTTCTCTCTTAAATGTTCACACAAAGTTCGATCACTTAGACAAGTCTCTTCTATTTGACCACCCCATTTGAAAGATGGCGCCCACTTCAGAGCTTGAGTCCTGGATTAGACAACAATACTACAAGATTGGTCTAAGCCGCAGTGGGCAGTTCATTGGGAAGGCCAAATTCAGAAAAATGCTGTGTGAGCTGCACCCAGGACCAAACACGCCGATTAAGCAAGCGGTCAACCAGTGAGCTACCTTTTTCTACGACATGAGCATCTTCGCTAACCGTTCAACCATCTTATAGACTCATCATTCTGGATGACAAGATCGTGCAAAAGAGTAGTATCGAGAAATCACAATCACTCAAAGCACCGAGCGTGGCCCTTTCCACGGTCCCTCCGACACAAAAATCAGCACCAACTTCAGCGGGGACTGCAAAGAAGCAGAATCTAAGCGCCTCTGTAGTGAAAGTATCGAGTCAGCATTCCTCCAGTTCTGATACGGTTTCCGAAACTGCTTTCTCCCAATGCTGTGCAAAATTACAAGAGTTCGTCAATGTATCAACCAAGCAATATAGCAGTCTGTCCGGTGACAGTGCAGATACAGCTTTACCTATGACGTCTAATCTGGATGATCAACTAGCGCTGCTGAATTTACACGATAATACTGGCACTGCAGATGAAGAAGCCGCAGTTGATGATATTAAGAACGCTGTGCTTTTCCCCGCAAAGCTACTGGACCATTACGAAAAGAGCATCCTACCTCAATACGGACTACTCGGAAGCTGCGAGACGAAGGAAGTTCTGAATAGAGCCACTGATCCAAGAATCTTCTTGAATACCAACATACCTTTTTCCGCATTTATATGTGGTGTTCAGGGAAGTGGAAAGTCGCATACGACCTCATGCCTGATCGGTAGGTGTTTCGCTTACGCATTCAAGCCTCTTGTTGGATCCTCTGACGTCTTCTACAGAAGACTGCCTTATCCGCTCTCCAATGCTAGGAGTTCTCCAAAGGCCCCTCTCGGCCTTGGTCTTTCACTACGGCGAAGCCACTTCCCGCCTCAACTTCAAGCCAAGCGAAGTCGCCTTCCTTGCCTCTCCGAGCCCGGATTTCCCGAACCACCCAAGGGTGTCAAAAGTCAAGCTCTTAGTCTCACCTTCCAACTATCTGACACTCAAACCCATGTATAGCCAAATCCCCGGCGTAACAGTCCAACCCTTCAAGCTATGTCCAAAAGACCTAAACATCGGTACCATGCTCACCCTCATGTCAGTCGACACAACCGATTCGGCGCCTCTTTACATTAGTCAGGTAACCAAGATCCTTCGTGACATGGCTTCCACGTCGTCCAAGGAATTCGACTATCTGGACTTCAAGCGTCAACTAGCCAACGCGAAGCTGGACAGAAAGCAAATAGACTTTCTCAACCAACGACTGGATCTTCTAGAATCGTTCATCGACCTACAAGGTACTAACCCCGGCTCTGCGTTCGAAGCTGGCACAGTCACTATCCTCGACCTGTCCTGTCCTTTTGTTGACGTCAACACCGCTTGTGTTCTGTTCAAAATCGGCATGGTCATGTATCTGGAGTCCAGCGCTACTACAGGGAAGCTCATTGCAGTTGACGAGGCACATAAAGTCTTCAAACCCCTCCCTTTGCCACATACCCCTCTATACGTTTGCTAACAGGTTTCAGTATATGACTGACACACCCGCTTCCAATGCCTTAACCGACTCCCTCCTCGGCGTGATCCGCCAACAACGCCACTACGGCGTCCGCGTAATAATCTCCACCCAAGAACCCACTATCTCTCCCCGTCTCATAGATCTCTGTTCCATGACCGTAATCCATCGCTTTTCTAGCCCCGAGTGGTTCAGCGTCTTGCGACGGCATATTTCGATTTTCGATGATAGCAACAGTGGAAAAGCTGTGGGGCTCTTTCAAAAGATCGTAAGCCTCAAGACCGGCGAAGCGCACATTTTTGCTCCTTCGACGATTGTGGGTAGTACAGATGGGGATGGCAAGTGGGTGAAGTTGAGTGAGGGGATGTTGAAGGTTACGATGCGGAAGAGGCTGACTTGGGATGGAGGGAGGAGTGTTGTTGCTGTTTGACTGGAAAAAAGGCATCTCCCTTCGATATGGAAGAATTCCTAGGTAGAATTTGGTTAGAGAATCTCGATTGGAAAGGATTTAGAGGGCTTCTGGGTGGAAGATCTGAAAGGAAATCCAAAAGGTAAGAATCCTGGGGTTTATTTTGCTTGCGCGAAAAGCACCTACCAGAACATGAATCCTTCATCGTACCAAAATGTCTCAGCAGCTTTTTTGCGTGGTGTCAAAGTGCAGCAATGGAAGGAGCCGCTCTAGGTGGAATCCAAGCCGTAGGAGTCATAGGCGCGGGGACAGCAGGTACGGCCTTAGCGAATATGGTTGACATGCCGAAATTGCTAGGGAAGTTTAGGCGTTCTTTCTTCCCAAGACGCAAATCGTTGCGATTGAAGCTTTGAAGCCGTTTGAAGCGATTCCGTTATTTCAACGATAGGCGCACAGTGGCAGGGGCTACTCAGCAGTTTATGGATTCGAAAACATGTTTGTGTTTCTCTCCCCACTGTCCAGGCAATCGTTCAGCTGAACGACCACATCCCTGAGTCTCTCAATGTTATTCTCGACCGTGCCCAGAGGACTTTCCATAGTTCTCTCGCTCTCCCTCTGCCCGTCAAGATCTTCCCTTACTCTCGACGGTTGTCTGTATGATTTGTCATCTCTGACCTTTCGATCTTGAAGTACTGTTGTCAGCTGGCTCTTCTTCTCTTTAGACCTTCGTTAAACCACTTCAGCATGCTGTATTTTCTTTTCAAGCTTGCTGCTTCAGCTGATGCTTCATTCTCAAGAGGTACCTTTGTCCAGATTCCTTTCCAGAAACACCGCGAAATACCTTCTGAACAGCAAACGATGCCGATTTCTTCCGGTTCTATTCGCATCCAGGAAACGAAATGTGTTGGTTTTTATTGGTCCGCTATTGAGAATGTGAGACACGGGGATCGATCGATACGATTCGGGGCGTCGGATTCTTGCGTTATCTCTTTTCATCTCGAAGCACCGCAACGCAGTCATGAATAAATGGCCGGACGAATCCAGTAAAGCGTCGCATTTGATTATGCATATCGTCGAAAAGATCTCAGCCGTCCTCGCCGAGCCTCGACAAAAGTGTTTAAGATCGGCAAATGAACGGGCACAAAACGCTTATCCATTGACAAGGCAAAGTGCCCGCAATCTGTCTCGTATACAGTCATGTACGCTTGACTCATTATTCTCTGTCCCCACATCTGAGCTGTGGACAGACATATATTGCGTCCCCACACTGTAGATGAGATCTATCGAGCGATCCACCTAGGTTTCATTGTGTCCCTTTCAAGTCAATGACCATGACATTCGGCCTTCTCGATTCCGCCGCTTTTATAGCTAAGCTTATCAACAGTCTCACAGATCTCCCAGTCAGTCCACCATCCCCTTACTTTGATCTCGAAAGGATCAAACTCTCTCAGGAATGCTTGTGCCTCCCGAGGACCATATGTCCACGTCCTCGGCAAAGCTGCGTTCACGACCGCTGGGTCTGGTGGAAAGACACTCAAGAGCATCTTAGAGTCTAGCACCATCCCCAAAGTCTGCTTTAACGTCCGCAACGATTCTAACGCACTCTACTTCCATTTTGGCACTGCCCTGCAATGTATCCAAGATGTTCAGCTCATGGAAAATGCCTCGCAGAGCCCCGTCGCTTCAAAAAGGCTCGTCAATGGCCGGCCGCTGAAGGAAGATATCAGGACGTATTGTGTGCAGGACGTGCGGTTTCTGTCATTTCTGCACCAGGTCTATTGGGATGGACTTTAGCCAGAATAAAAGGTTAAGGCGGAGCATGAGACAAGGATGAGGGTGCAATCCTCTTAGAGCGCAGCATACCAGTCGTAGGGCAGTCACAAGGCTTTGAGTGCGTGGTGGGGTCTACAGGGTCAGGCTCTCCGACGATAGGTTCTCCACGTTCATAACGATCAGGTGCTCGATGATTGGTTAGATGGATCCTCCTTTTGATGACCATTCTTGGAATTTATTCGGAAGAACGGGGATTTTGCTGTCGATTTGGCAAGGGGGCACGCTGTCAGTGTGGTGAAGGGGCTTGCAAGAGGTCGGGATTTCAGGAATATGGAATCTGATTAGGGCATCTCTTAGGAGTGCTTCACACAGCTTCGATGGTCAGGTCAAGTCAATCTTAATCTGATTTAAACAAAGCTAAAAACCTCTTCCGGTCTGAACATTCGCTAGGAGACCAAGCAGAGGTTATAAAAATCAAGTTGAGTTAATTTTCACGAACGCGCCAAGCTATAGATAATGAAGCAGTGACTGATAGTGGCGAGCGCAAATCATGATCTGTAATAGTGACATGATATACACTATGATGTAGCGCTCCTCATAACACCACGAAAAATACTCCGTCCGTCATTCAACTTCTTGATTTTGCTTTCAAGAAGATTCCTTTGTCTCCTCGCTGACGGAGGCTCTGAGGCGATTGCTTCCGCTTCCGGGTCAGACAGGCTGTTCACTGTGATGGGAGAAAAAATTTTCTCCAGGCCGCGCACGATGTGTCGCTCCACGACTTGCGTAGTAATGTTGTCGATGAAAGATTTTAGTGAGAGCTAAGCAGATTGAGTATGGGGTAATCGATCAGGGACGTGCACGAGCTCACTAACCTTATAAATCGAATAAAGACAGTCAAGAGCTTCTTCACAGCTATGATTCTCCATGTCCGGATCTATTTTGCCAGAATATTCTCGCGCTGCTTTTCCAGAATCGATTTGTGCGCTTGTGTGATTCGACCTATATTCCGGAAGTATGATATGTTGGGTCGCGTTGTCAATGCAACTGGCCAGAGACTTTTCTTCTCTTTCACGACGTCTCTTCTTGATCGTGTCAGTGTAGTAGTGATTATATGTTATCGGATAGCTTTTGATGTCTTCAGTGATCCTTTCCATCTCTTTGACAGAGCCAACGAACCTCAGCTGTAGAGCGTCTTCGATTTTGGACGACCAGAGACGGGTGTATACATCCTTGGGACATTTCTCTCGAAGCAAAGCATCAAGAAATCGGCTGCAGACGTCCGCAACATCCTCAATGTGATGCTCGGCCATCTTTTGCCATTTGCTAGATTGCTCCCAGAAGAGTTCACCAACCAACAGCGGATTGAAGTTACCGGGTAGTTCTTTACCACGAGTCCGAACCAGGACTTCTCTGACCCAGTCCATCGCTCTAGATTTGGACCAATGAACCGGTGGCACAGGCTCTGTTGTTGAGATAATTGGAACCACGTCTATCTTGACTGCTTTACCATCGGTCTCCGCTTCTTCGTGTCCACTAATGTGGTATTTGTAGCCGTGCGTGCGCAAAAGATTGGAGAATTCACAGTTCTTATACTGAACAACAGCCCGCAGTCGGCGTATTGTCGAGGAAGATTCTACTGAGAATGCATGGTTGGCGCTATGAGCAAAGTATTCTCCTTCGTAGTGTCCATTAACAGCGGCTTTGCCAATCTCATAAAAGTTCAGACTGAGCTGCGTCAAAAAGGCTTTACACTCCTGCGGCGTAGCTCTTGAATTACCCATTGTTTCCAGTAGAAGTTGTGTATCCGTGAAGGCTTCCTCAAGATCCTTCCGTAGTTTCGGGAGCTCCTGCTTTACGTGATCGAAGAGCAGCTGGCTAAGCCGATCCCGTAGAGACGTAATCCCAACACACTCTTTCGGCAGGGTGGAGAACTTCGATCTTCGGAAGTAGTTGATTTCAGAGGTATTGCGTTGCTCAAATGAGCTCGAACCCTCTTCATAACTGCGGTTCTTCAGTACGTGCCAGCCTAATTTGAAAAATATGTCCTCGTTACGTGCCAGACCGAGAAAAGCGCTTTCGCTGCCAGAGCCGGAAGATAGCCGATCGGGTTTTGTAATGATACCAAGCGTGCGATCTCCTTCCGGGTCGACTTTTCTGACCTTCTTCAGGATACCTTGGTTGGCATAGTCATTGGTTGCCGAGACCACAGCCAGACAAATTGTACGAGGCTGGGATATGTAATGGTCGGTGATCTCGGTGACAAGCTGGACATCCTCTTCGGTTACTCCTCTGGTCTCAGTCTGAACGAGCCCCGGAAGATCGACCAGTGTCAGCTGAGGTCTAGAACGACCTCCAATTTCGATACTCAGGACATCTTTGGCGAAGGCCCTGGACTTGGAAGTAGACTTGTTGTTGATTCCCATCAGAGTCGTTGCCTTGTCCATTAAGGAAGGAAGCTCTTCAAAATCCGAGATGGACTCTTTGAAAGATTCGATGGAAGCTCGTTCATCAGGGGGCCTTTCGTTGTCCGGTATCACTTTAACTGTGATCACGTCACTCGTGGCACGGCGTAGGATGATTTCTGTGGCAAATCGCGTACAGAGATTATCATTTCTTGGGAATGGGATTTCCGTAAGGGCTTCGAGAACTGAGCTTTTGCCGGCTGATTGATCACCGCAAACGACGAGCTGGGGCAAGGACAGCGTGCTCTCAAGACCGCATTGGCGGAGCTGATCGACAATGTTGAGTACCTTCCGTTGTTCGGCGCTTTGAAGGCCTTCAAGAGATGAAGTTGTCTCCAATGCTTGAGGCGGGTTGTCATTCTCCGGCTCCATAAAGCTGCCGGTAACTGACAGGTCATCTGAATCGTCTGGATGTCAGCAGCCCATTCGTGATGCAAGCAAATAACCAGATAACACCACTTGCCTGAAGAACTAGTTGAGGAATCTCGATCGGGCAAACCGGTCATCGAGTATGATGCAGACATGATATGAAAAGAGAGGGTGGCAATTGAAAACAACGAACAATAGAGGTAATCAGGAGGGAAGCAGTGATATGTGAACGAGAATCATGCATGCTGAAATCCAACCAAGCAACGCGCACTAGCTTGAAGAAACGCTTTCTTGAAGCAAGGCAGACTTTTTCTCGTTGAGCGCATCACGCGTGATAAGCTCATGCGTCTCGCCATTCCCTGTTTATTAAATCTCTCACGAAGAGGTCTTATCAATCCATTGCGATTCGTATTCAGCTCTTGGAAAAAGCCGATATAAGCTGCAAATCGCTCAATTGAGTCGAATGACGAAGAACGCGGCCGAAAATGATGAGCTGCAGATAGTTCCGCTATATTTTTGCTGCCAGGGCAGTAGATGACTCGCTGGAGTATGCAAAAGGATAGCCAAGCCAATGGCTCTCTTATCAACGGCTCCAGTAAAGGTGCCCATGGGGAAGTTCAATAAGCAGCTCTTTAATGTACGAACCATGGCATAAGTTGCATCCGCGAAACACTTGCGATAGACTTCAGCCACTCATGTCCTCGGCTTCAGCTTATGCTCATTGAAGCATTGCCCGGTACATATTTGCTTCCACACGAATTATTCGAATCAGCCATTCAGATGGACATGATAACCCATAGATCGCGGCTCGCAACCTTCGATCTAAAAAAAGTCATTAGATTTGTCAATCATAGCACAGCTTCAGTTCTTAGTCACATGCATAAATCATTGAACCACCCGTTTCTAATATGACTTTCCTACCTCCTCTTTTCCCTTACTCCACTTCACCTGAATTCACATTACAAAGACTACGGTTGAACGTGCACTTTCATTGTCGCCAACCTGATTTTGTGCAAAGCGGCAGCTGAAATGGCTGGCATCTGCTACCAATTCGAGGAGTCGGGCACGTGCCGTTTCGGAAACGAGTGCAAATTCTCCCACACCTTCACGAATGCAGGTTCCCATCTACGTTCCCTACTGGAGCTTAAATAACATGTAATAGCAGTCGTTCACGAAAGGTAAAAACAAGAACGGAAACAGGAAGGAGAGAAAAAAGGAGACTCGCATGAGTCATCCCACGGTGGATCACCTTGATGTATTCTTCGCTCAATATCCCGCATTCAGCTATCGGCAAAATTCCTCCTCCACTCAGGAATTCTATCGCATGTGTGACTTTTTTGATTGGGACCGCGATGATCCTGAACGAGGAGAGGCCCATGATAGCTTCAAGACAGCTCTGGTGCTACAGTTCAATAGCCTCTATGGGACCGAAGTTGACGACCTTCAATCTTGGCGGGGACTATCTCTCGCCCTGGAAATTTTCCCGCTTCCTGAGGACCTCAAAAAGGCTAAAAAGGTAAACCCCGAACGTGGACTTTGGGGGAACGATAAATTAGAACAAAGCTAATCGTGAAAATACTTGGGAACAGATGTTTGAGGGGAAATTCGTCAATCTTGTCGACCTTGTTGACACAGGAAATACCGGCCAGTGCGCTACCCAGTTCGATACACTCGAGAAACTCAAGGAGTACACAATCACAACAGGGAAGTTCTTTCCCAAAGAGTCCGCGTATGCTGGGGGAATGCTTAAGTTTCTCCTGCGCGAAATTTTCAACGAGCATGTGGGTGGAACATCGCGTCGGAAACGTCGCTAGGCATTAATCGTCGAGACTTTGCGCGAATGTGAGCAACGAATATGCTTGACCAAAGATTTTAGGTATTAACGTGATACAACAATGACACTATTCTCATGGAAAGAGTTAAACGTTATCTTAAGAAGTATACTTCCTTTCACGTTCAGATTATCACGGGCGTATTGACATAATTCTTTGGAAATTGATTGTCACGTCACGTGCAGCCTGACTTATTTGCGCCTCTATCGTTGCACTACCCCGCATTCGTTCCCAACCGACAGCAGACATCCAATAGACGCAATCTTTAGCCGACCATTAGAGCGTCCCGCTATACATGTAACGATCAGAGCCCAGGGCTTAAAACACGATTGTATGACGTACCGAGTGACCACTTAGCATGGGAAAGCGTACGAGGAAGAACGACGAATACTACGCGGTGATTCATGGTTTCTACCTCACTGTTCCAACGATCTTCTCGTCCTGGTAAGCATTCCATAGGTAGTGAGATCATCACGTCTCATAGTCACGGACCAATGACCACTGCTTCAGGGGAGATGCACACCCTCTGGTAGTTGGTTTTTCGAAGCCATTGTTTCATGGGTTTGTGACTTTAGCAGAGGCTGAAGCGTACATGAGAAACAACGAAGTAGAGCACTACAACCGCGATGTTAAACATGGGGCTGGGACAACAACACCAAAGAAAGGGGAAACTGCGTATTACGCGGTCGCAAATGGCCACAAACCAGGGATTCGGGAATATTACCAGTAAGTCTCAGAATCTGATCACACTTATCTCGTCTAAATCATGGACAGCGGGAGCGGTGGTTCGGAGCTAGAGGTAGTGAACTTCTCTGGTACCTGTCATAAGCGTTTCCGGACGTTGGCACAGGCAGAAGCCTTCATAGCGGATTGGGTGGAGATGTATGCCTGCGTCGTTAAAGCCCAGATCAAAGAGGAGCTGCTGGATGGTCATCGACCAACGAAAATGAAGGGGTTACCAGTTGAACATAATTTGAAGACTGAGGGCAATGACGACGAGGACGAGCTTACGGACGTCTTCAGCAAGACCAGAATTGAGTAGTTCTGAATGACTATCTTATATCTGCAACCAACGTATCCCTCTGGGAGCATCTAGCACGAGAGCCCAATTGGGCTCGGCTTCGGCTGCCAGCAAATCTTACCCGACAGACCGTAAGAAAGTTCCTGATCAAATAGCAAGGGGAGACGGATAAAATGGCGTGGCGAAGCTAGCCTATATACGTCAGACATTATTTCTATCTATTCACTATTTTCCTAAGTAATAACATGCAGATCAACACATGTTGTATAAATCTCATCCTTCCACCTCATCGAACCATCCGGGGTATCAAGAGAAGACGGCCAATCCCAGACCCAATATAGCGTATAGACCCCCTCCGTTGTGTCTTCCGGAACCTGCACTCGATTCCGACACCACCTGTTCGGGCCCTGTCCTGAATTCGCCTCGAATAATTTTTGTCTGAGTTGATAGATAGGACTCAAAAAATTTGATCCATAACATTCTTCGTCATCGAAGTCAACTTCTGCGAGCAGTCGTTCGCGTGCATCGCCCGCCGTTTCATCCTTGTTCCAGACTTTGTGAATATTGAGCAGAGTGTCTGTTGAACGTGACTCCTTGATACCGTACACGAAAACTGTCTCAGACGTCACCTTGCCGGGGGTTTCATGTGGTAGCGTGATATGCTCATTCTCTTGATATCTTAGCACAACCTTCTTACCTGCTTTCACCTTCAAACGTGAGCTACCTTGAGACTGATATGAAAACTGTTGACTGAGCATGCAAATTCTGTCGCTGAATATGATCTCGATATTTCCTGAACGTTCGTTTGACGAAAGTAAGTAAGTCATGATTGTATCATTGTGAAGAAACTCTGGTGAGGTTCGAATCACTACAGAATAGTTAGCTGAGTATACATCGCTCAACGAAGCTTGCAAATCATCATTGTCTCTCGAATAGTCGGAATTTTGAAACACGACATCTTCGACAAGAGAGATCTGCTCAACCCACGAGTGACAGTTTACTGTCATCACAAGAGTCATCAGAATGACGAACACGAATGTCTTGACTAGAAATTTAATCATTGTAAAGTCAGATTTGATTTATTGCACGTTAAGTGCTTGTTTCGACTTGAAATGATTAGCTGAAGAAAAGATGTATACTCTGCAATGATTCAAGAATAACGCTCTTATATACATTAGATCGACTTAATGTTAAGAACTAAAGAAGACTAAAGCAAAATGTAGAGTGAAAGGTTGACTTCTGAAGTCGAAGAGCTAAAGATGAAATTTCATGCCTCATTTGCAGTGTTTGAAGAGATTTCTTCTCTCGAATCATCTGCTACAACTTTTCAAAATCGAAGCGTGATGCAATTGTACTTGCAAGAGTTCTTGATTCAATGCATGCAGTTTATTTCTATCAAACTGTCATGTCTTAACAAAATATTTACGTGCATATCTCTGTTACAATGCATCAATTATCTCAACAAAGCATGAAATATGAATTAATGAGTATCATTTTATTCAACTATGTAGTCTACAGTATTGAGAAAATTATCTATTAATGAGATGAAATCATTGTACTGAATCGCAAACGAAAAGTAAACACTATTAATCAATATAAATCATTTCATAGCAAGATCTTTTACAGACAATTTCTCGATATCACTGACCTCATGATTCTTTTCTGAGTCTCAAGTACTTAGATAGTTTGAAGAAGCGAAATCTGACGTGTTGTTTGACTTCAAGATGAGTCATCAGTCTGTACAATGTCGAAACCGTGCCTAGAATCTAATCACACTGCAGCGAGGTAGTGCGTAGCTGAATAGAATGTTTGATCAATAGAGATAGCTATAACTAGGATATTAAGAATACAGAAGAAATCAAAGAGAGTTTCGAGCTGTATCTATAGTAGAACAAAACAAAGGGGGCGAAGCAGGTTTGCTTGAGTATCGAAAGCGCTAGAATAGAGTATCGGGGCTGAGGTTTAACATGGGTCAAAATCTCTAGAGCTTATTGGCTAGGAAACTCTATTCAATCCCGACACACTCGTAACATACAATATCATTAGTATGTGATTTTGCATCATATGTTATTGCAACTCATCATCTTTTCGATCATGAATGAATTGTATCAGTTCTTTCTGATCTAGACTGATCTCTTCTGTACTTCTTGCCTGATATGAAAACAAAGCGCGACAAGTTGAAAGTGCAGGTTGCTGAATTGAAAGTGCAGATTTCTGAGTTGAAAGTGCAGATTGCTGAATCGAAAGTGCTGACTGCTGAATCAAAAGTGCTGACTGCTGAGTTGAAAGTGCTGACTGCTGAATTGAAAGTGCAGTCAGTTGAGTTGAAAGTGTAGATTGCTGAATTGAAAGTGCAGATTTCTGAGTTGAAAGTGCAGGTTGCTGAATTGAAAGTGCAGATTGCTGAATTGAAAGTGCAGGTTGCTGAGTTGAAAGTGCAGGTTGCTGAATTGAAAGTGCAGATTGCTGAGTTGAAAGCGCAGACTGCTGAGTTGAAAGCACAAACTGTTGAGTCGCGAGCGCTGACGGTTGAACTGCAAGTGCTGACTGTTGATGGGAAAACGCTGACTGTTGTATGAAAAATGCTGGTTGTTGAAGCTGAGATCGAGTTTGTGATTCTCTGTACGTTACAGTGTCATTCGCGATAGTCTGAAAGGGAACATAATGCTGAGATGTCAATCATGACATCTGCTTCTTCTCTTGATCTGTTAAAGAAAGACGAGTTTCTGAATGAAGATCTGCGATCTTGCACAGAGCTCAGCCACATGCCGTCTCTTCATCTGCCTGAGCAACCTGTCGAAGCATCATATTTTCTTGCTCTTTGTTGACAATATTGAAAAACTTCAATTTGGTTTGCCATTCTTCTTTTTTCAACTGTGGTTGAGAGTTGTTTTCTTTATAGATCAGGTGAACATAGTCTATTGCGTTTCGAGACTCACTGTTGATCATCACTTTCACCATGTAGTCAACTCAAGCAATGTCAGTTCAAAGTCGTAATATTGCGTTCTCTCTCTTCATGACACTTGTCAACTGAATATTTGTCAGTCACTGCTTCGTCACACATTTCTCAAAGACAGCTTCAGAATACAGAAAGTATCGTGGTAAATTCGACGTGCCAGCATTGACAAGCACTCGACTGTCAATACTCGCAGGCATCACATCTGTGACAATGTCTCATGATGTGAAGTACATTGACTGTTGAGGCATGACTTCTCGAGCTGATGAGAGCGCGATCATTTGACCTGAGTTTTCAGATCTGATGACTGAGTCAATCTCTGTTTCAGAATTGATGAGAATGACTGAGTCAACCTTTGTTTCAGAATTGATGAAAACTGTCTGTCGATTTGTACGATTTCATTTCTTCATCAAAGTCAACTCGATTGCTGAATTCATAGTATTCACAGCAGATATTTGTAGTTTCTGCATGCAATCAACGAACAACTTAGCGACCTGAAGAATTTCAGAATCTCGTCTCACAGAGTTTGTGCTTGAGTCTTGCTGCTCTCTGAAACGTTGCTGCATGTTGTTATAAATCTGACGTATGTGTCTGATATGAAATCGCAGGTTCTGAACTGAAATCTGATGTTTGTGTTAAGAGCTTGCGTCATTTGAATAAATTCTACAATTCATATTGCAAATGTCTTCATTACTCTGATTTAATTCATTGATGACGAGAGCATCATCTGAATTAAGTCAAAGCGCTCTGAGATCTTCACGAATTTCATGATAAATACTCAATATCTTAGTCGACATCTCGATCATCGTTTCGAGTGACACTGCTGAATTCAGCATATTCATTTCCTGTTGTTTATCTTCTTCTGTTATTTCGTTCGAGTTTATATTGTTATCGTCAAAGACACTACACTCGAAAGTCGCTTCGTCATTCTCAATCGAAACGAGAGTCTCGTTGACTTTTTTCTTTCTCTTTCTTGCAAATACAAGCTGAGCAATCTGTTTTGAATTGTATTCTTTCTGCTGTAAATTTGCTATGTATTCTTGAAGTGATGTAGAGTTTAGATTAATCTGAGATGATTGAATTGCTTGTGACTCTCTCTGTTCTGAAGAAGAAGCTATGAGTTGAATATTTTGAGTAGACTGAGCATTGAACTTCACTTTCGCTTCTGTGTTGCTGTCTTGACTATTTGAAGCGAAAGTCATCTCGACAGCTGCTGAAGCATTTGATCACACAGTAGAAGATGTTTCTTCTAAAGATGGTTGCAACGATCTTGACAATGTTTTTGATGATTCTAATGATGATACTGTTGACATTGAGTTCGAAGAACTAGATCGAAGAGTTCTATCTTTAGATGAAGAGTCTTCTTCAGACACGACTGAACTGTTCTGAGCAGTATTATAGATCGAGACTGATATTGATGACGATGACATCTGTACTTGTCTGAGTTGTTGACTAGATGAAAATCTGTGAATATTGAATCTGTCGCGAAATGAATCATCTTTCGTTGTGAACTCAGACGATATTGATTCTTCTGCAAGATTTGTCTCAGACTGACTGTCATGCAATTCGATAGTTGATTTCTGCACTCTCTTTCAAGATGATCGAGATCGCGAAGGTAGATCTTGTGAGAATTGAGTGAATTTAATCGTTTGAAAACGAGTTTGTCTGATGAGAGAGTGCAATGATAGTACAGACATCTCTAAGAAATTTGAGAAATCGTTGAGCGCTGTTTAGAAATTACTGTAAAAATGAAGATATGAAGAGATTGTACAAATGAATCTTGAATGAAATGAAGTATTGACAATGATGAAAAAAAGATCAGATCAACTGTTCTTCTCTTGCATATGTTTTTTATGAAGAACGTTTCAATACTCAAAGTTGACTTCTTTTAAAGAAGTTTTCGTTAAGTCTCTGAACTCATGCAAAGCACAGAAATTCATACTCTAGAATTCTCAAGAACAGAACCTGAGTGTCTTTCGCCTTCAAGAAAGAATCTCGAGACTCTCAATTCTTATTCATAGATTTCTCGTCTTCTAGCGAGAAAGTTTACTGAGAAGTTGACAATGCTAAATATAGATGTCAACTCGTAAGCGCTTTCACCCATACTTAAATCTTGATACGAACGCATCTTTTTCCTGTACGCTTTTCTCATTTCGTTCTTCTCAACACATTCACCTCATTTCTCTCGCTATAAATTTCTTCATCTAGAATTCAGACAATTCTACAAAAATCAAAAAGTATGAATCTGCTGACAGTTCTGTCTTTATACTGCGTAAACGCTTTAGTCATTGAAGACTTGAGGTTTGAATTTTCTGTTTTTGTGTCATTTTTGTAGAGACTCACGAACAGCAGTCAAGTTTCACAGCTCAACATTCCGCAAGCGAGTTCAGCGTCATTGAGGGTTGATTTCAGCTGAGAATTGACAGGCACCTCAGACACAGCAAGACCTACCTCTGTTACAGTCACTAACACAGTCATAATTACAGCTAACACGGTAATCGTCACAATCGATGGCAATGCTCACAATTTCATTCTATCAACAGTCGAAGGTAGCGGTAAGACCGGCTCTTTTGCGTACCTCGCTTCTATCACAACAATGAGCTGACAACTCGCACTCTCGAGCCTGACGGGTACAGCTTCTGGGATTCAATATATGTCGACGGGTAACATCAACATGTCTTCAAAGTATTCCAACAGCTTCGTATCGGTTGCTACTGACGTTTTCTGGTCTGGATTCGGCACACATAGCCTGGTCCCTGGAACAGGTATGAATTCTGGTTTCAAGTCGACGGCAAGCGACGGGTCAATGATTCTCTCAACCATCACATCCCATAAGATTGCTACCTCCGCAGTTCAATCCGTGGCCTCGAGCGGTCAGTTCTTTCCGACAAGTCCCAAATTCTCGAGCGATGCCACACAAGTGGCGACAACCGCCAGTGGCATATCGTCAACGCTCACTCCAAGCTCGAACAACTTCGTGAGAGCCTCGCAGATTACATTCAAGGGCGTTGGCGAATCTCTTCATCTTTCCATGACTTTCTGCGTTTTAGCTGTAATATTGAGGCTTGTTTGTGAATTGTGAACGCCTTTCTATATTTCGGTCGTGTTGTTTCGTAACGATGTTCAGTTTCACACAGCATGTCTTTATCTAGGTAGACTGATAGGGAATTGTAACAATGGCAGTATACTTCCATAATGTCAATGCTTTAGCATACATAAGATAGTCACCTGAATTTTTCGCGTTTGCGTCTAAATAAGGTACATACACTACTATGGCTTCAGCAAATGACGACAAGGTGTATCGATCATGATTCATTGACTGAAATTTGCAAGCGAGCTTAGATGATCGGCAGACTACTTTGGTCCTTCGGGGAACCAAAACGCGGTGGTGTGGGCTTGAGCGAGAACCTGTACTTTTCCTGCTTGCAGCGTCTACACGCAATTGTCAACGGAATGAATATGTATGGCATATGATGGGAAACAACGTTAGTAGCGAATTCATGTGTATCCGAGAGTATCACTGATGTAATTTCTAGAAACCGTGAAAAGCGGAAAAGCAGCTTCGTTGCTTGATCGAAATCATTCCTGCCTAGAACTGAAAGAAACGGCAAATCTAGTCTTCATGATTTCGAAGAATTTGTCACGATGAATAGCAACGCAAGAGAGAGCAAGCGTCGCAAGACGTCGATGACAATTTCACTTGCGAATGCACAGGCTTCGATTTTCACAGACAACGAACCTGACGAGCAGATTGCGCGTATCTCAGTCGTTCAAAAGCGACTTCTATGTTCAGCGTGTTCTAAAACTTTCGTAAGAACGAATCATTTTCGAAGACATGCTCGACTTACCAAAGATGAATCTCATCGAGCTCTCTGACTAGTTCTAAACAGAAAACGATGTTCGAAATGTCGACAGTCGTTCACGACTTCAGCCGGTCTCAAAAATCATAAGAAGAGACCTCTTTGTAAATCGCGAACGTTTCAAAATGCCTTCATATCACAAGAAGAATTCATCGAGTCTAAGCTGAAGAAAGTTATTTGAGAGAACGATCGTCTGAACGTTCAAGATCGAAGATCTGAGAAAGCTCAGCAGTCTTTTGCATCAAACTGTAATGATATTCAAGAAAAGATGAAAGGCAAGACTTTGTGTGCAACTGCACATTCTTGCGAGAAACAAGATCAATCTCTGCTTGCGAATACAATTTCTTGAGCAACGAGAAATTGAAGTGATACAACATATCTACATCTCTTAAAGAAACAAGATGACTTCACGACTACGAGCATAAATTCTTTGATAATAGATCACTGAAATAATGCGACATATCAATTCACAACTGCGAACACGATTTCTTGATCAACAAGAGATTGAGTTAGTGAAACATATTCGCGTTCTTCAGAGAAGCGACATGAATTCACGACTGCGAATACAGTTTCTTGATCAACGAAAGACTGAAATAATGCAATGTATCAATTCATAACTGCGACTACGATTTCTTGATCAAGAAAAGACTGAGAAGCAGATGTGTATCTTTTAAAGAAACAAGACTTGAATAATGCAGACATCACTTTCTCACTTTGAATATGATTTCTTGAGCAACACAAGACAGCTACAGACATTCGCAGAGTGATTGATCAGAAATAAATGATCTCAGCGCTTTTTCTTCGTGATATATGCAGCTACTTCTTCTTTGTGAATGTTGAGTCTCAACGAAGTCAAGTGATCGAAGAAATTGTGAAATGCTGTCGTTTCTGCGAAGGCTTGTTGTAGATATAGACTTTGCTCAAGAAAATCAAATCACTTTCCTTTCTTTGTTATATCATCGCTCACTTTCTTTGAACATCATATGTTAGATTTATGAATTTCCCACCTCTCTCACTCGACTCAAGCACTGCCAGATCTTCACGTCAGATAATCACGTCATCAGATGCAAGCTCTTTGTTCACTTTTCTTCAATCTGATTTCGGCACAGATGACAACTGTAGGTGAAATGCTTTCAGTAACGTGTATCAGTCATTGCTGACGTTGAGTTGCGTGAGAGCAATAGTGACAAAGATTATGTTCTTCAAGACGATCTTAGGTATGAGATGTGACTTCTTGAAATGAAAGATGTTGAGATCAACAGCTCATGACTTTTGTGATACAGGTTTCGATGCGATAAATTTCTGAAGCTTAGATATGTGATTCTTTTCAAGTTAGACTCAAATGTGCGTTATACAGATAGAGATCATACCTTGATAAAGTTGAATATCATTTCATGCGCTAGTGAAGTGACTTGATATACAAATCGATTATCGAACGATTCGATAGGTTGAAGCTCTTCATGTATGTCTTTCGCTATTCTCTGAGCTTGATCTTGAGAAATGACTTCTGATACAATCATATAATCAGAATCTTCATTCATTGCGATGTGATATTGTAAGCTCAAAGTATCGTCAAACAGAGAAGTAGTGTTGATGAGGTCTAAATGAGTGTCGTTCAACCACGCGCTATCAGATTCGATATCTTCGATCATGTGATCAATGAGATTGTCAGAGAAATTCGTCATCTGCAAAAATTTCTTTGTCAGTTTCATTTGTTCAGTCAACTTCGCTGCTTTACAGACTGTACTGACCTCGCTGAAATCAAGTAT
>JAABUW010000706.1_pt1 | contig 62491 bp, 57 predicted proteins | sample 5560081 | NCBI WGS metagenome assembly JAABUW01 (sample SAMN10711882, study PRJNA513363) | rock metagenome | isolation source: Antarctica rocks | place: Antarctica: Victoria Land, Knobhead sud | reverse complement strand
CGATCTCGTTTCAGCAATATATGAACGATGTTTTATGAGACTTTCTAAATGACTTCTGCCAAGCTTATTTAGACGACATTCTCATATACAGCAAGACTCAAAAGAAGCATAGACAACATGTCAAGATGATACTAGATTGTCTATGAGACGCTGATCTGCAAATAGATATTCGAAAGTGCAAATTCGACGTAGAAGAAACAGTCTTCTTAGAAATCATAGTATCAGAACAAGATCTTTGCATGAACTTTATCAAAGTGAAAGCTATAGTCAATTGAGCTACATCTACTAATCTAAAAGAGGTACAAGACTTCGTCGACTTCGTCAATTTCTATCAACACTTCATCAAGAACTTTTCGAAACTAGTCAAGTCATTCACTCAGTTGACTTGAAAAGATACGTCTTTTGTTTGAAACGAAGTCTGCGTTGAAGTCTTTGACAATCTAAAGAAGCAGGTCAGCTCGATCTCAGTTCTACGTCATTTCGATGTCAAACGTCAAGCTATTTTGAAAATCAATGCATTTGACTATGTAAAAGACGACATACTATCTCAGTATGATGACAAGAGTGTGCTTCACTCGATAGTCTTTTATAGCAAGAGCATGATTTCAGCTGAATGCAATTACCACATCTATGACAAGAAATTGCTAACTATCATTCGATGTTTTGAACATTGACAACTCAAACTAGAGAGTACTGAGCTATCTATTCAGATGTTTACTGATCATCAGACTTTGAAGATCTTTATGAAAAACAAACAACTGACTCAACGACAAGCGAACTACCTGAATATTCTATCGAAGTTTAACTTTCAGATTATCTTTTGATCAGACAAAACAAATATCAAAGTCGATGCTTTAACTAGAATGTCGATGATCGATAGTTCTGAATCAGCTAAAGACATAGATGATCATTTTCAGACTATACTGATCTCGAATTGAATAGATGTTCTATCAATTGAGTTCGAAATCGAATCTGAATACGAGACTAATCTCTATCAATGCATACGTCTAGTCAATCAGAAGAATGAACTATGCAATGAGTATCAACAAGCTATGAACAAAGACAAACTGAAGCTTCATGACATGAAGCTAAAGAACTGTCAAATCATTGACAACGTTCTATTCAAAAAGAGTCTACTATGAGTGTCAAAACAAATGCATACGAAATTGCTTCAAAATATTCACGATCAATCATCAATCTCGCACTCTGACATTAGATGAATGATTGATCTAGTTCAACGCTTCTACTATTGATCAGATCATTGAGCAACTATTCGACAATACATTCAAAACTGTCATGTCTGTCAGCGAAGCAAAGCATCTTGAGATGATACAAATGATTTGCTTCAGTCTCTATTGATTTCTCAGCAGCGTTGACAAGATATAGTTATGAACTTCATCATTGAACTATCTCTATCAGAAAACTATAACGTCATTTGCATGATCATATGTTGTCTCTTCAAAGAATGTCACTATGTTCTCTGTCATTGAGAAGACGATGACATCTTAATCGAAGAAACAGTATGAATCATGCTATGAAATGTCTATCGACTTCATGATCTACTCAGTTCTATCATTTCAAATAGAGACTCTCAGTTCATATCAATCATGTGACAAAGTCTTTGCAAATGACTGAAGATCAAAGTCAATTTATCAACAGTCTATCATTCAGAGATCGATGATCAGTTGAAACGAGCTAATCAAAATGTTGAACGCGAACTTCGAACCTACTGCAATTACATGCAGAATGACTGAGCTAAATGACTTTCAATGATGAAATTCAGTGACAATTTCAATACATTCTTGACTATCTCAATGATTTCTTTCTACTTCAATAAAGACTTTCACCCTCGAATGAGTTTCAATTCAGATACGACTGATTACAAAACGACTCATCAACGTATTGAAGCTAGAAAGATTGATGACATTGTCACTCAAATGAGCGAGCTTCTTACCTTTGATCATCAACAATTGAAAAAGATCAAGCAGATCACTGAGACTCAGGTGAACAAGCATAGACGAGACGTCATTTATGAAGTAGGTGATCAAGTTTGATTAGTCTTCGAAAACATCAAAACCACTAGATCATGCAAGAATTTGAAAGACAAGCAGCTCAATCTCTATTCAATCACAGTCAAAGTTGAGATCTTCTATCGTCTTCAGCTATCTAGAAGCATGAAGCATATACATTCAGTGTTCAGCTCGAAGTGCCTACGACCTTCATCAAACGACTCTCTATCGAGACAACACTCTGAGCTCTCTAGATCATTGATCATTGAAGAGAATGAAAAGCACTGAGAAGTAGACGATATATTGAACTTCAGACGATATAGAGAAAGACTACAATACAAGATCAAATGAATCAAGATAGATCGTGACGACGAATGATACTATGTCGATAAAGGGAAATTCAATGACTCGAAGAAAGTTCTGAACGAATTTCACAAGCTATACTTGAATAAGTCGCACTAAATTGAAAACACGATGAATTTTTTGCTCTTATTTCTTTTCTATTCATGCAAACATGAATGTTCGAAGAGAGAGGTAATGTTACAAACATGCCTGAACCGATCAGAGTTCAGATGATGCTATGCCTAGTTTGAACCTAGCGCATCTCTATTGAACTCTTCGAGCCATCCTCAGCACTTCTTCTCGTTGTTCAGCACTTTCTTCATTCATTTCTTTCATCATTCTTTTAGACAAACACACCTGACATATTACATCACATCTGTATCGAGCCTAGCGCAGTCTCAAGCCATTATTTATAGAAGAGCTCGCACTCTTTCTCTTCTGTATTCTTAATGTCTTGTTATAGCTATCTCTAAAGAACAATACATACATATCAGTCTCGAGCCTCTTTGGTTGAATGATCTAGGCATGATCTCAACAGCAACTCGTGACTTGCATATTGAACAAATGAACGTCGTCATCGCGTTTCTATATGAATTCTTAGATGAGCTGATCTATGTGAAGCAATCACATGACTTTGTCATTGATCTCGACTTGATCTGCAAACTCAGAAAAGCACTGTATGATCTAAAACAAGCTTCTAGAGTCTGGTCAGCCATGATACGAAGCTTTCTAAACAAGCTAGGCTTTCACGAAATCGAGTCAGACAAGAGTCTGTTTGTTTCAGAAGACAAGAAGATGTTCATTGTGATATACATTGATGATCTACTCATTATTGAAGCTGATATGAGTCGTATAGACAAGGTCAAAGCTGAGCTTAAGAGTACATTCAAAATGACAGATCTAGGCTCGACGTCGCACTATCTAGGCATGAAGATTCGACGTGATAGGGGAAGAAGAACACTCACTCTGCTACAAACTACCTATCTAGAAACAGTTCTAGAGAAATTTGACATGCGAGACTGTGTCTCAGTAGCTACATCAATGAAAGCTTCGATTTCTAACTCGATACTGCTGTCAACGAAACAAGCAGATGAAGATACTATTTACTGGTATGATATCTTCATTGACTCACTAATGTATGTCATGATGACTACTAGACCAGATATCGCCTTTGCTCTGTCAGTGACTAGTCGATATTGCAGCAATTCAAATCAAGCTTATGTCGCTCTGATCACATGAATATTTAAATATATCAAAGGTACTCTGAAGGTGAGCATTACTTTTGAAGAATCAATCGAACTTGAAGTAGTAGAATATTCAGATGCAGACTACAATGGTGCAGTCGATGGCAGATGCTCAATCGGGGCCTGGCTATTTCTACTAGCTGAAGAACCAATATTCTGAAGTGCCAAGCGACAGGCGACTTCTGCTATGTCTACATGTGAAGCTGAATACATGGCTCTAAGCGAGATCGAAAAGAAAGCTCTGTGGCTTCGCTACATAATGATGAACCTGAAACTGCTCAGCTTCGAAGTTCTCACCCTTGTCTGGGCTGACAACAAGGATGCAATTGCTCTAGGCGAGAACTCGAAGTTTCATAGAAAGACCAAGCATATTGAATCTAAATGACATTGAATTCGAAGCTTCATTGAACGAGGAATTCTACTGGTTAAGTTCATTCCAACTGTCTCGATGACAGCCGACGGTCTAACGAAGGCCCTGACTTCGAAGACATTCAGAGACTTTCGTTCAATGATGAGTATGTAGAAGTGTGTGTAGCTTCTATTGAGTAGAAGTGTTGAAGCAATAGAAGCTGCAGTAGAAGCTGCAGTAGAAGCAGGAGAAGTAGTCGTTCAATTAGAAACATAGTTCCTAATTAGAAACATAGTTGTTGCAGTGTCATTACACTGCCCGCTAGCCTGGTTGAGTCTAGCGTCAATTGCGGCACAAAACCTAGATAGCTTACTGCTGTAGAATACACACCTTTAGTCAATGATCAGATCTACACTTCATCACATAGCTACCAACATAGGTGCGTAGCTAGAATCGTAACAGTTGGAAAGGTTCAATGCGCCGGTTGACCGCCCACCTAGTAGTAGCTCTTTCCCTGCATGAATCTACTTACACATGTTGACTGCTCGATCTACTCTGAAAGACGTCCTTATAGCTCTGAACCGGTCGAATTCAATGCTTCGAATTGCGTTCCCTATCAGGGTGAACTCGGCGGGGATCACAGGACTTTCAGCCGCACGATGCTCGGGTAGGTCTAGTGCGGCTCTGTGGCCCGTCCCGCCCGAACCTTAGGCAGAGCCTTGCGTAGGCGAATCTGCCTGGATTCCCCAGCAACTTCCCTGTTCCCACCTATGCTCAGCGCTACCGACGGTGTAGGTCCTAGCGGCAGTGTAGCTGACGAGCCTCTATCAAACTGGCTGACCTTTCCCCAATGCGCTCGCCGAAAAATGCGATGGGGAAGCACCTATTGAATAGTAGGAAATTCCCCCGTGCGTTCGCTGGGGAAGACGATGGGAAAGCACCCATTGAATAGTAGGGTTATCCCAATGCGCTCGCGGGGTAAGGCGATGGGGAGGCACCTACCAAATAGTAGGGGTTTCCCCAACGCGCTGGCGGGGGGACACCATGGGGAGACACCTACTAAATGGTAGGCGTCTCCCCCGAAAGGTCTTGGGGACGTCATTTAACAGCGCACATTGCGAAGCATCACTTTCGCTAAAGACGAAATCTACCTTCATTTAGATGTAGTCTGCTAACAAATACAGATAGATTCCCCATCATAAACTATTTATCACATCGCTCATTCAGTATTACTTTCAAGCTTCGTCAATCTTCTTCTCAAACAATCTATCTATCTATCTATCTATCTATCTTCACGTCATCGTCATCATGTCTATCATATGATAATTTCACCTCAATCTGAACTCTAGTCTCATATTCATCGTTCAGCGAGCAATCAATAGAATATTCTTGATTCATCTAGAATCTTCGACTGAAGATGAACTTTTCAACATATCTAGTGAGACATACAAAAGACTACAAAACTACGCTTTCAGTCAGAAGTTTCAGATAGTCATTGAGTTCTGCAAAAAAGACAGAAGAAATTATTCATGCATACATCACAAGATCAATATCAAAAATTATTGAAAACTCAATGATCATGCTAGCAAAGACAACAGTATGAATCACAAGCAGAAACTCACTAAGATCAAAGTCAAAGATTGCAAATGACATTGCTTTATCAATTATTAATCTCTTGATCATGATGCTGAGAATAAAACATGAATATTGAAAGTATAAGATCAGACTCATAGTCATGATATTATTATCAATTCTCTTTTTTATGAAACTTATAAAAAGCATCAGTTAAAGTGTTAAAGATTGATTTAAAGTAAATCATAAAAGTGTCATTTAACTAATAAATAAATGCTAAGAAAGTAAGATAGTTACAAAAAAGAAGTTGATTACATATGTGTGTTTCTCAGCTCATGCTAGACTTGAAAAAGTTGATGTCTTACACAGATGACATTGAGTTAGTCTAGATTTAATAAAGACTAGTTGATGTGACAAAGTGAGAATAAATTTAGTAAGACTAGAATCATGATATAAAGCATGTAAAGACAATTGAAATGATCAAAATAAATTGCTTAAGCAAGCTCATTTATTGAACTTCTGAGCATGTGCTAGAAAATATTCTTAAAAATAATGATCAAAAATTTCATTTATTCAAAAAGAAGTACTAAAATTTGATATCTTCTATTACTTAATTCAAAGAGAAAATTAGCACAGAATTACTTCAATATTTTAATAATTCAATGTTCATCATTTGAATTTGATATTTTTATTCATTGAATGATATTGACATTTTAATTCAAAAAAATATTGAGCAAATATTTTTGTTGAATAAATATCAATAAAAATTATTTAAAAGATTTATAAATGACTTTATAATGAAAACAGATGCTATCTTCAATATTAATGCACTGAAGATGCTTCTTTTTATGACTGTAAATATCATTAACATGATAATAATCTTTTCAATTTACTTCTCATTTGTTATATTAAAATTCAAAGAAATGTTCAATTTCTTCATTCAATGCATGCATGAAGAATTATTTAATGATTGTTTGTTTTCATGAATTATTATAATTAATCAGAGCAAGAAATTGACAGCTTTGTTATTTATATTTATGTTCAAGATTCAGTTTCAATTATGCAATTAACATGTTTGTAAAAATATTTAAACATGAATAATTAAATTTAAAGTTGATTATTTTTTTGAACATTGAAAAGAAATCAAGAATGCTACATAATAATGAATGATATTTAATACTATTATTAAACTGCAAGTTAATTAAACAGCATTATTAATATTATTATATTTATTTAATTGAAATTACTTTTAAATCAATTAATACTTCAAAAAAACAAATGATTTTATATTATACATGATAATATTGTAATCTTAAAGCAGTGATTTCACAATGAAATAAAAATCTTCATTTTATTTTCAAAATTATCATGAATTTTCAGATGTTTTTAAAAAATATCATTAAGTTCATGAAGTTTGTTAAAGATCAGCATAAAGTGAGTCATATGAATGTCATTTCACTAATAAATAAATGCTAAGAAAGAAAAGTATTTAAAAGAGAAAAACTCAATTCTTATGTATGTTTCTCAACTCTGTATTAAGCTCAATATGATTGATGTTTTACACATATGATGCAGAGTTCTAATGACATCATGACTAGCTTTGATTCTCACTAAACTCAATCAGAATAAAATCAGATGAAGATTAAATGAAGAATAAATGAAGACTAGAATCATAACAGTATTTCTTTCTTTGACTATTCATGTTTGCATGAATATTGTTTCTTAGCGTTTTTTTCTTGAATGTTTAATATGAAAGTCATTCATCATTTCTTGAGCATTCATAAATTCATCATCATCAGCGTTATATCAATTTAAATCATTGTTATAACTCTTTCATTTGACTTGATATTGAAGTCATTTTTTATAGTGTTGAAAGTTCAATATATCATCAATTTTTCATTCATCTTCATCATTTATTATTATTGACTCAGATGACTCATTCTTCTGATCAGATAGAAAATCATTAACAACAAAACATAAAAGATTTGAATAAAATACATCATGTATATGCATAGTCTTTGATAGTTTCAATTTATAAAATGAGTCAATTAAGTTAATGATTTGAAATGATTCAAGCATCTTGTTATTCAATTTTTTGAAAAATTTCATGATAATGATGTTTTGATCATTCAGAAACATCTTTGATTCAAACTTATAATTAATTTTCTTTCTATGCTTGTTAGCTTGATTCATCATTTGCTCTCATGTTTTGATCAAAGCTTCGCAAGCGAAAATCAATGTTTTATTCATGTGATTGAATATATCTTCTGTTCAAGTGACTTGCAGACGTTTGCAAATGCTTTCATACTTAATGATGTCAGAATTAAAGTTCATATAAGAATGAAAGTTTTTGTTCATGAAGAAGAGAATCATGAAAATGACTAAAGACAAGACATTATTGTCAGCAAATTTAATTATTGATAATCACTTGAATCAGTCATTCTGCATGTACAAACAAAAGAAATGAAGATGTTACTTAACATTCTGATTAACTTATTTGCTTTGATCGTTGATCTGAAAATGATAAATGATGAATAATCAAAGAGAAATATTCAGTCATTTGCAAAAAGACTTTCATAGAATGAAAGTGAACTGAGAATCTCAATTAGATACAATGAAGCTCAATAAATCATGAATTCAATACATTCATTGAAGCAACAGCTCAGCTGTTCTTTTCGCTGTAATGTCTTTGTCATCAGTGAAATAAGAAATGTAGTGTTTTTTCTTGAATAGTCTGCAGATCACTGTCAGAATCGCGTTGCAGTTGAACAAAGCAAATAAATCAGTTATGAAGTTTATCACTATATCACATCAACGTTGATCAAATATCAAAAAAGAATGAAGCAAGTCATTTGATTTATCTTTAAATGTCTTTGAACGTTGATAAATATAACAGTTTCAAATATATCATTCTATCATTTTTCGCATAAATGATTAATAGTAGTTTCGCTTTATTATCTTCATCATTCTAAGAATTTCAGAATGATCAACTGATGATTGATCATGTACTTTATGAATCAGACTCATTTGTAGAAGCTTGTTGAATGAAACTCATAACTGACTATCATGAAACAATATTTCATTCTGATTTCAACAATTCTTCAGCTTTATATCATCACATTGTGACTCATCTTTTGCTATTGCTTCATGAAGTAGCGAACAATTCTCATTAACTTCATTGACATCAAGAATCTGTTTATAAATTGATTGATCATTATTTTCTTTTAAATCAGCGATTTTCATTCAATTTGATGTCAGAATAGTAGTTCTTTGATATTAAACATGTTCATCATCAAAATTTCTGAGTATAAAGTTAGCTCAACAAGTTAATGCATTGATCTTGATGTTTTGTTTATCAGATCAATACATTATTTTGAAGTTGAAGTCAGTTAACTTCTGAACTTAACACATCTGATGTTTGCTTAACTTTTTGTCTTTCATCAATGAAATAAGCATTTGATGATCAATGAACATCTTGATAAAAATGTCAGTCAACTCTAGTTTAGATCATCAATGTTCAAATGCTTGAATGATTGTTAGCAGTTTCTTATTGTATATTTTATAGTTGCATTCAGCAAAAAACATGTTCTTGCTATAGAAAGCAATTGAATATAAAACTTCTTTGTCATCATATTGAAATAAAACTTCATCATTGACGTAGTTGAATGAGTCAGTTTTCAGAATAGTTTCACAAGTCTGATTAAAGTGATGAAGTATAAAAATCTTGATTATTCGTTTCTTCATGTGATCAAATGCTGTCTGACAAGTCTCATTTCATTCAAAGATGACTTTTTTTTGAGTAAGTTAAATCATTGAATGAACAATCTTCAAAAAGTTCTTTATAAAACATTAATAAAAGTTGCAGAAATCAATGAAGAACTGCATTTGAATGAGATTATTGAAGATAGATCAATCTACTACTGCTTGTATCTTTCGTGAATTCATCTTCAATTCTTCAGTTGATATTAAAAGTTCTAAGAAGATGATCTTTTGAACATGAAACTTGCATTTGTTTATGTTCATTTGTAAATCAGCTTCTCATAGTTTATTTAAGATTAATCGTACATGTTGCTTGTGTTTCTTCAGAGTTTTGCTGTAGATGATAATATCATTTAAATAGATTTGATAAAACTGATGTAAATATTCAAACAGCACATTATTCATATAATGTTGATAAAATGTTGACTTATTAATTAATTTAAAGAGCATCATGTGATATTTGTAGAAGTTGAAGAAAGTGATAAAGATAGTCAAATTCTTGCTTTCTGAATGCATGCAAAGTTTGTTGAATGTAATGATTATGTTCAATTAAGTCAGATACTTGCTTTCTTGTATATGAGCAAGAATCTCATTTATTAAAGACAAAAAATAGTGATTTCATTTGATCAAAGCATTGAACTTTCTGTAGTCAATGCAGAAATGCAAACTTTCATCTTTTTTTTGATGAACAAAATGAGCGAAACGTATAATGCAAAGCTGAAGAAAATGAATTCTTTGTTCAAATGATTGATCAGATACTTCTTTATCTTCTGAAGTTTATGATTGAACATCTGATAAAGTTTACTTCATGAAGATGTTTCTTCATCAATCAACTCAATTTTATGATCATAGAAACAATGAAATGATAGTTGATTTGTCATTGTTTTATCAAAGATATTTAAATAATTATGATATTCAAAGAGAAGCTTGATCTTGACTTGCTTAAGTGCTTCAATATGAAAGAGTTCATGCAGATTCACTTCTTTAAACTTATTTTCAAAGATAGTTATGATTCAATCAATTTTCAAAATGATAACAGCAAAGATCTTAACATCTGATCACTTGATTAACATTTTATATATCACTGTCTTTATCATTATAATGTTCATTGAATCAGACGTTAATTTAGAAATTTTGACGTTAGTCAAAGTCATATGATGTGATTTTAACTGTTCAATGAACTTCTTTTTTTGACTGAAAGAGAGTAATTTCTGACTGAGCTGAGTGAAAACAGAAAAAAATCGCTTTAGTATCTGAGTTGAAGTCAAGCTTTTCTGTTTCATTGACAAAATTATCAATTTCAAGTTCTTTCATTTTATTTTGCAGATTTCACTTAGTTTAAATCTGTAAAATTCTGATTGATTGATTTCTTTAAAGACAACAGATTTCAAAAATTGAAGAAAGTTGATTCATATATTTATCACTAGATCAATTTTGTTCATTTATGTTTTTTCAAGAATCATTTGATGTTGATTTAATTGAGTGATCAATATAAAAGTTGTTTCAATCATATGATTTTAAACTGTTAAATTTGAATAAATGACATGAGTAATAAGTTTTTTTACATAATGATCATTGAATTCTCATATTGACTTTGCTTTGATCAAAGTCAAAGATTCAATTTGCAACTAATCACAAACAATCTGCATAATCACTTCATCAATGAATGAATAATCAGCAGCTTCAATGTCAATCAATGATTTTAATGAGTAACTAATTTTATTGTTAAATAGTATATATTTAGTAGTCAAAGATTCAGAAGCAAAAGAATCATTTAACATGCTTGTTGTTGAAGAAATTAACACATCTTTCATTGCATCTTTGATAAAAGTCTTTAGTTTTTTGTCTCATTCTTCTCAATAAACATTTTCTCATTCTCTTTATCTTCTGAAATGATGATTTCATGTAGTTGAAATGTAAAAGTTTGAAAGATCAAAGTATTGATCTTGTTCTGAAAGCAATTCTTGAACAGATGATCTGATGTTTTGCAAGTGTAACAGATGATGAGAAATCTCACTGATTTCAATGTAAAAGCAATGATCAATTTAATATAATTGATTATTGAAGTTGATACTGATAATGAAATAACGCGCTTTTCTGATGTGATGATGACTTTGATAATAGTCATGACAGTGCAACGTTCAATGCAAAACTGATAATTAACTCACTGTTTACTATTTATATTCTGAAGAAAGATCTTTAAATGATTGAGTGAAGTGAAATCTTCAGAACAAATTGATAAAACATTCTACAAGTGATTGTTGATTTTATTCTGAAGATTGTTCATCAAAGTGCAATTCTCATAGTCAAGATAGTTAAATAACTTCATAAAGTTGAAGTAAAAGACATTGAATGACTTGTCTGCTTGTTTCAGAGCATTGTATTCATGACGACTTTTTTGATTTTTATTCACTTCATTGTATATTTCTTTCAAGTGCTCAAACAAATCATAGATTGTATAAAAAGAATTGATGAAGTCATGATGTCATCAAGTGAAGATGTGCTCATTAGCATCATTTTCTAATCTAAACATTATGTAGATGATGCAGATAGTTTCATCATTGAAATGATCAACATTGATGATCAGCTTATTCTTCATCTTATTTTTTTAAGCTTCTCAGATCAATTCATTTTCATCAGTAAAGATGAGTGAATTTGAAAATTAATAGAATTTGTGATGATCACTATCAAATAAGATGAATGACTCTCATGTGAGAGTATGTAGATCAAAGTCTCATTGTTTTGTAGTAGTTAAAAACTCAGCAGACTCAGTGAGCTGACGAGATAAAAATTAATCAGATAAATGCTTTACTTCTTTGAACTTTTTTTTAAAGTCAACATCTTCTTTTATTGTAGAATGATCATTTCTTCTTGAATCTTTATAGTAGTATGATTAACTTCTAGCTCATTCAATTGACTTGTATGCTCAACTTGTTGAATGATTCATTGCTTAATGCAATTCAAAGTCAGATCTCGTTGAGTTTTGAACTTATTCTACATTTTAATGATATCATCTGACTTATTTAGAACTCATTAATGAAGTTGTTCACTGATCTTGATGTTTCATGAAGTCTTGACTTTCTTAACTTTGATTGAAACATTACTAAATAGCATGAAAACTCATCTGCTTGCAATGCTTCTAAGAAGATGAGTTGATCGTGACTTGACTGATTCTGAGTCACGTGTCATTGTAAGAAAGATAGATAAATTGTAATTTTGAGAGTGATGTTTTTTGATGAACGTAATTTGAAGAATTTCTTGTGAATTTTCTGATAAACAAAGTAAATTGTTTCATATCATCTACATGTTGATAGTAAAATAGTTGATTAGCATTTATCTACTGTTAAAGATCAGCATAGAACAAGTCATATGAATGTCATTTAACTAATAAATAAATGTTAAGAAAGAAAAGTATTTAAAAGAAAAGAACTCAATTTTTATGTATGTTTCTCAACTTTGTGCTAAGCTCAATATGATTAATGTTTTACACATATGATGCAGAATTTTAATGATATCATGACTAGCTTTAATTCTCACTAAACTCAATCAGAATGAAATCAGATGAAGATTAAATGAAGAATAAACAAAGATTAAAATCATAACAAAGTTTAAGTTGAAGCTGTAATATTACTTCATTCATAAAATTAATAAAAAATTTCATATAAATAAATTTTAAGTCATTGATTTTGAAGCATTTCAATTACTTATGAATTATATAATTATTTAAGTTTTAAAAAAAATAAGTTCTAAATGAATAACAATTAAGAAGTTCGCTACTCAGTTAATCATTGCAAATTCATGTGATTGTGATATTTACATTAAATATGAACTTTTCTGCAAACATTATTTTTTACATGCTTGCAAATAAAAAATTTCAATCTTACTATTGCTTTTTCATTCTTGCTGACAATTGAATGAATCTTTTATGTTAAAGATCAATTTAAAGCAAGTTATAAAAATATCATTTAACTAATAAATAAATGCTAAGAAAGAAAAGTATTTAAAAGAGAAGAACTCAATTCTTATGTGTATTTCTCAGCTTTGTGCTAAGCTTAATATGATTAATATTTTACACTTTTGATGCAAAGTTTTAATGACATCATGATTAACTTTGATTCTCACTAGATTCAATCAGAATGAAATCAGATGAAAACTAAATGAAGAATAAATGAAAACTAGAATTATAACATTTTATAATATTAAACAATTGACAGATTAAATATTACAATGATTTCATTAATTCAAATGATGCAAATTTAATGAAATATCATGATGTTAATAAAAATAAATTTCTTCATGTAACAGTTAACTTGCAGAAGCTGCATGAGAAATTATCATATCAACAAATTGATTTTTTAATCAATTAACTGTTTATCTTTCATATTAATATGATTGTCACATATGAAAGATTGTAGAAAGTAATTGTAATTGTAATTGTAATTGTAATTCATACACTCTTGTGACATCGATTTAGACTCAACTCATGAGAAACTTTATGCTATTTATATTGAGTGAACAAAACTCTCTGAGAAAGAAAATCACTCGTCATCTATACAACTGCTTCACGCAGTCGAAACAATGAGATTGACACTGTGTTATCAAGTAATGAATCTATAGCTTTTATTCAGCGTGTGATGCTTGAGTAAACTCTTGATGAGAGTGTCTGTGCTGTTTGATTATGATGCATTGTCTTTGCTCTGCTCTTCATTGATGATATTCTATACAATGATGTCTCGATTCGATCTTCAATTCAAAGATGAAAAACGTTTTCTTTGCACTCGTGATGCTCGTGATTGTAATGTACGTAGAGCTGTGTTCTCTTACTCAATGATTGTCATTCATTGAGCAAAGAAATATGTGATGAAAGAGAGATGCATATGATGAGAAGATAAAGTATGATTATACTGAGTAACTCTTTTCTTCTCTTGATTTGACTTGTGTCACGTAGACGTTGAATGAATTGTTAGTATAAACATGCAATCGCAATCGTTTGATGTTTGACTCTGATTGATGAAAGAGAATGCGTTCTGATTGTTCTCTTGAGCTCTCGATTTTTCACGTGAATAGATGAATGACTTGACATCAAGTAAAGAAGATGAGTTCAAGTCTTCTCAGTATATCAGCGTAATTGACAAGTCACTACTTCTTCGAACATTGTAATCACGTCTTTCAATACTTGAAACAACTATTCTACCTGATATCTTTTCATCAATTACTTGATGATACTGTTGATGTGATGAAGACGTTTCAATATCAATGCAGTCGACGAGTTGCAAATTCTTCAATCACTTGTAATCACAACTCACAGACTCTTCATCTGAGTTGTCTTTTTCACTAGTAGTATCTTTTCATCTCTTACTGACATCAACATGTCATTAATCTTCTTCGTAGATCGATTGTGACTGTTAGAGAAAATGTTGTTGCATGAGTGAAAACTCTGCATGATAACTTTTCTGATCACGCAACGTTTTAACATCATTCAAACTGCGTCGAATTGAGATCTCTTGACTCTTTTAACTTTTATTCAAATACAGAATAGAATCAAAAGATTCGTAGTTGACATTATGTACAGATGAATCTCATTGTCAGTCATTGCAGAAAGTAAGTCAAAAACTTTTCATGATACTTTCAAAATCATTTTTTACAAGAAAAAAAGCTTAAACTAAATTTCATCAAAAGAAAAAACATGATAAAATCAATGTTCAAGCTTTAACTGCAGTAAAAGTTGTTGAGCTGAATATTAAACAAAGAAATAAATAAAAAAATAAAAATAATAAAACTGTTAAACAATTGTAATTGTAATTCATACATTCTTGTGACATTGATTTAGACTCGATTCATGAGAAACTCTATGCTATTTATATTGAGTGAACAAAACTCTCTGAAAGAGAAAATCACTTGTCATTTATATGACTGCTTCATGCAGTCGAAACAATGAGATTGACACTGTGTTATCAAGTAATGAATCTATAGCTTCTATTCAGCGCGTGATGCTTGAGTAAACTCTTGATGAGAGTGTCTGTGCTGTTTGATTATGACGCATCGTCTTTGCTCTGCTCTTCATTGACGATATTTTATACAACGATGTTTCGATTCGATTTTCGATTCAAAGATGAAAGATGTTTTCTTTGCATTCATGATGCTCATGATTGTAACGTACATAAAGCTGTGTTTTCTTACTCAATGATTGTCATTCATTGAGCAGAGAAATATGTAATGAAAGAGAGATGCACACGATGAGAAGATAAAGTGTGATTGTACTGAGTAATTCTTTTCTTCTCTTGATTTGACTTGTGTCACGTAGACGTTGAATGAATTGTTAGTATAAACATGCAATCGCAATCATTCGATGTTTGACTCTGATCAATGAAAGAGAATGCGTTCTGATCATTCTCTTGAGCTCTCAATTTTTCACGTGAATAGATGAATGACTTGACGTTAAGTAAAGAAGATGAACTCAAGCTTTCTCAGTATATCAGCGTGATCGACGAGTCACTACTTCTTTGAACACTGTAGTCACGTCTTTCAATACTTGAAACGACTATTCTATCTGATATCTTTTCATCAATTACTCAATGATACTGTCGATGTAATGAAGACGTTTCAATATCAACGCAGTCAACGAGTTGCAAATTCTTTGATCACTTGTAGTCACAATTTGCAGACTCTTCATCTGAGTTGTCTTTTTCACTAGTAGTATCTTTTCATTTCTTACTGACATCGACATGTCATTAATCTTCTTCGTAGATCAATTGTGACTGTTAGAAGAAATGTTGTCGCGTGAGTGAAAACTCTGTACAACGACTTTTCTGATTACACAACGTTTTAACATCGTTTGAACTGCGTTGAATTGAGATCTCTTGACTCTTTTGACTTCTATTCAAACACAGAATAGAATCAAAAGATTCATAGTCAACATCACATACAGATGAATCTCATTGTCAGTCAAACTATTAAACAAAGAGAACAACAAAAGAAGAACAGTGAAATCTTACTATCATTAAATCTTTTCACTATGAAGTTCAAGTTTTAAAATAAATTGAAAAATAGTAAAAATCTTACATTGATTATTATTACTACTTTCAATGAATCTTTATTCTTTTTTATTTCACTTACAATGTTTAAAATAATTAAATTTGATCATGCAGTAATGAAAACAATTGTATGAAAGTAGAAGTTTCAATTTAAATATTATTTTTGAAAATTTATGTTGAAGATAATGACTTTGAAGTCAATAGAAAAAAGATTTAAGTTTAATTTGATCATGACAGCAATATTAAATGAAAGAAAGTTTCAACAAAAGAAATTTATTAAATTAATATTCATAATAAATTAAATATTATATATAATGAGAAATTTATCTGTATTTGTTAGCAAACTACATTTAAATGAAGATAAATTTTATCTTTAATAAAAATGATGCTTTGTAATGTGCATTGTTAAATAATGCTTTCAAGATTTTTCAAGATTTTTAATTTTATTACTTGAGTTTTCTCTGTCTTTTTTAATGAACAGACTTCACTGTTTATCATATGTTTTTCTTCATAAATCATGCAGTTTAACTTCTTTCTGCACTTTTTATTGCTATGCTTATTGATGCATTGAAAGCAAACTATATCATAATGATAAGTTAAACTTATGTATTTATATTTGCAACATTTAAATAAAACATAATAATAATAATAATAAATTCATACACTCTTGTGACATCAATTAGATCGACTCATGAGAAACTCTATGCTATCTGTATCGAGTGAACAAAACTCTCTGAGATAGAAAATCACTTGCAGTTTACATGATTGCTTCATGCAGTTGAAACAATGAGTTTTAAGACTATGTATCAAATTTGTTCGCGTTGATTGCACGTTAAAGAACAAATGTTCTAGTCACTTTAAATTGCTTCAAGAGCTTCGTTTTCATTATCATCTTCGCTACTGCTCTGAAACTCTTCGTGATGACAACGATTATTCAATAGTTCAAGAAGTCAGCATTTTGTAGCATTCTTGATCGCAAATGTGATCAGTTCAAACAATGCATGAGTACATGCTTCGTTGTCTGATGACTTCATTCACAGTCACATCGCGAACTATTCATGTCTGAAATGTTTCTAGAGTGCAGATAAGCATTCAAATCTATGCGTTTAATTCTGATGTGCATTGCAAGAATGCTTTCTGCTTTCTGAAGATCATCACGCATCTTTATCATCTTATTGCTCAGATGCAATCTTTGTGCTGAAATTGTGTTGACATCTGCAACGCGTTCTCTGTACTTTTTTCATCATTGATTTCATTGATCTTTGTGATACTGCGTTATTGCGATGCTATCGCTTGTTGAAATCATTGTGAAGAAGAGAGTGCATCGTCTGCATCTCAACTGTATCTTCGCATCTTCTTGAATGAAAACATTCAGAAGTACTTTTTTCTTGATGACGAGTGAGCGAGAAATGACGCGATTAACTCTCGTCAAACGAGCGCGTATTAGTTTGCATGCTTGTCTGATTTCTTGTGTTCAATCATTGATTCAACTGTGTAGCGTGATCTTGTTCTGTAGCATGTTCAAATGAATATGTAGCGAACTCATGTATATTTTTGTCTCTAGAGTTTCGATGTTTACTCTTTTAAACACTTCTGCTACGTGACGCAGAATCTGATTTTAAAGTGTTTTTAGTCTACATTCTTTGCTCGATAGTTCATCTTTCTTGTCACACTGATGTCAGACTGATGCTTTGAATGCAATTTCTGATCTCACTACTGCTGAGTATACTTGTCTCACTTTTGTGAAGATAACTTTTCATGTGAAGACTTCAAGACAACTAAGTGTCAGTATTCTTATGACGTGATTCGTCTCTATTTGTCGAAGATGCGCGTCTCATTGCAGTTTCATGTTCAGTTGCATCTTTAGAACTCATACGTCTGATTTCAATTTGATAACTGAGCTTTCTATTTATATGCTAGTCATCATGTTGAATCTCTTCAATTTTCTAGTGAAATGCGTGAGCTTGTACTTTTCTGATGCGAACGTTGCATCATGAGTGCAAGTTCATTTCGCGCAGACGTCGTGTACTTTGCTCAGTGTTCTGTGTTAGAAGTCTGTCTAGAGTGAGTCAGATAGAGATGTCATTTAACTAGAAGATAAATGCTAAGAAAGAAAGATAGCTACAGAAAAGAAGCTGACTACATATGTGTGTTTCTCAGTCGACGCTAGACTCAATAGAAACTAGTCAAGATGATGAAGTAAGAATAAATCTGACAAGACTAAAAGATTGAGTCTGACAAGGCTAAAATCATGACATTCTGCAGATTTCTTCAATGAATCTGTCATAAACTAGAATGTTAATATTGTTTATGAAGTCAAGCACTTCGATTTTAATTCTCAATGCTTCGCATTTTTCGATTAAACTTGCGTTGAAGAATAGAAAGAGAATCGATGAAATGAAAGATCTTTGCGATATGTCTGCGTTTATCTCGCGCATGTCGCTCGTTTGTTCATTGAATATTAGTGACGTCTCTTGATTTTTTAGAAAGCTGCATGTTCATTCAATTATGTAGCTTAACGTTCTTTTAATTTTCAGTGTGTGCAGAAGTCTGACGTGTGAGACTCAATTGAACGCTTCGACGACATCTAAGCTTAGCATGAAGATCACATATTTGATTTCACAGTCTCACACTGTGTGAACTTGATCTATTAGTAAATCTAACGTCGAGATCACGAATCACTTACGTCTCACTCTCATTTGAGCATTTGATAGCATGTGATGAGTCTCGACTATGTCACTCAGTCTTTTGATCATGATTGACTTCAGCGCTTTGCTCATGATATTGAGCAAAGCAATGAGTTGATACATCTTTGAATCAATATAGTCGCTTTTCTTCAATTTGCGTAGTACTATTGTCTGAGTCTTTTTGAACTGCTTCAAATGATACTTGTGTATTACACATGCATTGAATAAACTCGTCAGTACTGAGATCAGTTCTGCAAGACTCACTTGAAGCGCTCTGTTTGAAATATCTGAAGCGTTTGATGCTTTGTCTGCTTTTACTCGTCTGATTGTCTGCTTCACTTCATCTTCTGTGATGCGTGAATTGAATGAGACTGTCAGAGATATGAATGATTCTGTGATGTCGCTGACATTCACTTGAGAAGATGAGGGAAAGAACTTTTCTTGCAATATCTCGATTTTTTTCTCGAATGTCGTTATCATATGATTGATGTCGCTTCGCTTCAGTGACGAAAACTGAGAAAGCTTTTTAAATAGCTGACTTTCGATTCTAGCTCATTTTGCAAAGCATCATATCGATTTAAGTGCTTCGCTCAGCTCATGCATTTGTATTCTGAAGTGTGCATGTTTCATTTGTTGAATGATCTTGTTTTTATGATCGTTGTGCTTCAGATATTCATTTCACGCTTCTAATGTGCCTTGCATTTTTCATATGATTCACAGTCGTCTTGATTTCATTACTACTTCGAAGCAGTTTTGATTTCAAAAGTCTCTTGCTCAATTTGATGACTTTGTCAAGAGAATAAATTTCTCGATGATCTTCTGTAGCACTCTGATAATCTTGCACACTCTGACATTCATCATAGTCTTGTCATCTAGAGAATGTTTCAAAGATAGATGTATTTGCAAATAAGCACTTAATGCTTCTGTATTCATTTTCTTTCAAAGTCATCAAGTTGAAAATTGCACTGAGATTGTTTGTAGACATAGCTCTGTGATGATCGAAAGATGATTCAATCTCTGATGCAAATCGATTCGTATCTTGCACTTGCGTGTCATGAACTGTATTTTCTCGCTGCTAAAGACTAGATCAATCATCGTAAATTGATTGTGAGCTTCGTGAGTAATAATGTCTGATTTCAGTAATAATTTCAGCCTTGCATTTGTAATAATGTTTAGTAAAGTATCAGTCATCATATGACGAGTGAAGCATCTTCGCTTCTCTCAATGAGAATGATGTAGATTGAAATCTTTTACAATCAGTTGTTTGCAATCATTCTTGAGTAGTTTGTTCAAATAAGAAATGATTAAAGATTTCTCTGTGAATGTAGTAGACAGTGAGCATGAGTTGTAAACGTTTAAAAGTCTTAGCATCTGCGTTTTGTCATCTGTATTGCGAGTTAATATTCTGATTGAGCAAATGTCTGACTCAACTGTTTCTACTATTCATTGATCGAGTCTTAAATATTTGTTAATGTATATGCATGTTCTTGATTGAGATGACGAGTTTTTCACTAGATGAAAGAAGTTGTGTGCTGAACTAAATGACTGCAAGTTGTTGTTGTTGTGATCTTGCTTCTGTATAGCTACTATGTTGAATTCATGAACTTCTTTGTCAATTAGAAATGATTCTTGAATTCTTAATGATTTTCTGATGTTGTACTGTAGAATTCGTAGAAAAGACTGTTTTGTCATAGAGTTATTCATAGCTGTTGTTGACTCTGCAATGAGAAGACTCTTTGTATGCTTTCGATCATCGACGACTTTTCTCACTTTCTGATTGAACGTTTCTGAATCTGCTCAGATGTCGTCTCATCTGAGTCACTACTCACGTAAGAGAAAAGATCGACTCATCTCTTCTTGATCTTTACTATCTATCAAGTTGATTTGTCAGCGATTCAACTGCGTGTTTTCAGCATGACTGTTGCTGAGCTCAAGAAGTTCGTTGAATCGAAAGAATTCATTGAATCTGAAGAGTTCATTGAATCTAAAGAGTTCAGAAACAGCAAGAAGAATGTGCAATTGTATTTAGACGTCTCAGAGTATTTGAATGATCTGTTTCTATAAATTTTGAACGCTTGTTTCATCTGCTGTTGTCACTTGAGACAGATGTGTCTTCAGAGTTCGTGATTTTCGTTGCAGTTAATGCAACGTTTTCTATTTGAAGACATCACACACTTCTTTATGTGATGCTTGTCTGCGCATTTTTCGCAGCGCTGATTCTTTCTGCAGATCTTAGTCATATGATCAAATTCATGACATCTGAAGCACTGTGTGATGTGACAGTTCTTTTCAAATAGCTTGCATGCACATTCTTGATACAAGTTCAGCATGCTCACGTTCATTAGTTGATTCATCATCGCTTCGATCGCAATCTCTACGATGAGCGATGAATGAGTCTTTTCGCTATTTGCTATCTTCTTGAGTCAGACTATTCTTAAAACTTTCAGATCTTCATGAAGTCTTGCGTTATCTTTTATCAGTTTTTCAATGATCTTTTCTTGATTGCTCATGTTTATTGTAGTGCGTACTTCATGTGTCAGCACTGCAAAGATTCAACGTGCTATGCATGTCAAACTCGTGATTTCTTTTGCTCACGTCTGAGTCTTTTTCAGGTTTGCTTGAGCATCTGAGCTAACTGCGTGAAGGGAAATGTCATCGCTGCTCAGCTTGCGAAGTGACACAATTAGATCTCTTTGACCTGTCGACACGTCTGCGATTCTCTGTAAAATCTGTTCAATTGACTTCTTCTGTATCTTTTCTGTTTCTCTTTTGTTCATTATTTTAATCATGACTTCTCGTCTCTTGCAAAGCGACAACGAGTCACTTCTAGAACGTTGCTCTCTCGTCGTTATTTCTTCTCTTGTCACGTTCGCTCATGACGTGATTTTTGTTGAAAGATGTGTGTTTTTCTGTGTATGCAACTGCTTGTTAAGCAGTTGAACTGATGTCTTCAGTTTCTGTACATTCTTCGCAATGAATGCATTCTGATTCATGTGATGTTTTTCTTCTGAGTCAAGTTGAAGACGTTGAATCAGCTTCAATGCTATCTCTTTTCATGAATGATCTTTGCTCTTCTCTTTCTCTAACGTTGATATCTTTATTAGTAGATCAATAATATTAGCAACGTTCTCTTCATTGTCACATGAGTGTTTCAACCTCATGTCTTTGTTTTCTTGCGATGAATCAACGTCGCTTGCAATCGTCTTCAAATCAACATTGCTGCAATTTATGCAATTCATCATCATTCAATCATCTTTTAGATTCACTCTGTCTTGTTTGTAGCACTCTTTTTCAAAATTTGTGATGCATGCGTTGTGATTATTCTTTTTCGTTTATCATTTTAAATAAAACATTGCTTACTTCATTCTTATCTTTAACAAATGATGCATATAAATATACAGTTTAAAGTTTTATATTAAATTTAACATAAGCATTTTATTGCAGTTTATTACATTTTGAAAATGAATTATGATTAAACTGCACATTTTATTTTCAGATGATTTTTTATTAAGTTATTTTATGTATTTTATGCTTTTCTTGATTGAAAGATCATTTTACTTCTTCAATTGTCTGATGATTCTCTTTATTTTATTCAAACTCAGATTCATATTTTTTGATAAATTATGTATTATTACTTCATATATAAGTTTCAGCATTTTTGCAATTATACATAAGTGTTTTGCTTAAGTTTCATTAATTTTAAACATCATGATGTTTTTGATTTTTATGTCTGTTATTGATAAATCATCACTAAAAACAATTTCTGCTTGTAAAATTTAAGAAATTCATTGATGTTTATTTTATTCTAAAATTAAACTTATAATCAAGATGTTCACTTGATCTTTTAACTGAACTGAACTTTGTTGTTTAAGCTTGTTTAACAGATTCATGTTAAATAACTTGCAAATAATTTTTTAAGTCTTCATTAAACTATTTATTAATATTGTAAAAGATGTGAAAGTGATGAATATAATAGAAATTGTTACGATTTTATGTTAGACTAACATGATTTGATTCAGATCTGACTCAAATTTGACTCAATCTTCATATGAATTCAGACTACACTAAACTAGTATAAAACTAGCGAAAATCTGAACTAGTCATGATGTCATTAAAACTTTGCATTATATGTGTAAGATGTCAACTCTTTCAAGTTTAACATAGAATTGAGAAACATTCATATAAAAATTGAGTTCTTTTTTGTAAATACTTTTCTTTCTTAGCATTTATTTATTAGTTAAATGACATTTATATGACTTGCTTTATGCTGACTTCTAACATTAGCTAAATGCTCATCAACTACTCTGCTATCAACATGTAGACAATATGAAATAATCTACTTCATTTATCAGAAAATTCGCAAGAAATTCTTTAAATTACTACTATCACTTTTATTTGCAAGAGATTCTTTGAATATTGCACTCATTTATTTATCAGAAAATTCACAAGAGCTTCTTTGAATTACTTTCATCAAATCAATTTATTTATTCTTATTTTTCTCATAATGACATGCAACTTCAAATCAGTCAAGTCATGATCAATTCGTCTAGTTAAAAGCATTGCAAGCAGATGAGTTTTCATGCTACTCAGCAATGCTTCAGCTGAAGTTGAACAAGTCAAGACTTCATGAAACATAAAGAATAAAAAACAACTTTGTTAATGAACTTGTGAACAGTTGAATGAGATCATCAAGATGTTAAATGAGTTAAGAGATCAACAAAACATGATGTTAAAATGCATCAAGCAATGAATTATTCTACAAGTCAAACATACAAGCAGATTAAATGAGCTAGAGATTAATCAAAACACAATAAAGACTCAAGAAGAAACTATCACTAAGCTACAAGCAAAATTATTGACTTTAAAAAAGACACAGCATTCATTTGATCAATTTTTATCTCATCAGCTCATTAAGTCTGCTGATTCTTAAACTATTATGAAACAACGAGACTTTGATCTACGTACTTTCACGCAAGAATCATTCATCTTATTCAATAATAATCATCACAAATTCTACAAGTTTTTGAACTTATTTATCTTCATTGATAAAAATGTTGAATTAATATGAGACAGCTGAAGAATCAAGATTGATGATAAGCTTAAAGCAAATGCAGATCACTTTCATACTGAAAATATCTGTATTGTTTATGTTGTATCTAGACTAGAAGATGATGCAGCGAAACAAATGTTTGCTTGATGTCATCATGATGCATCTCACTCATACACTACAATCTATGAACTCTTCAAGTATCTGAAGTTTATTTATGATAATCAAGATAAGAATTAAAAGTGTCATCTTGAATATAATGCTTTGAAACAGATGAACAAGTCTTTCAATATCTTTTACTTTGAATTCATGAAGTTATTTAACTATTTAGACTACGAGAATTGCACATTGATGAACAATCTTCAGAATAAAATCAACAATCACTTGCAAGATGTTTTATCAGTTTGCTTGAAAGATTTTACTATCTTAAATCGTCTCAAGAGCTTTCTTTGAAGTATGAATAATAAACAGCGAGTCAATTATCAGCTTCAAAGCGAACGTTGCATCATCATGATCAAAGTCATCATTATTTCTGAAAAGCATGTTACTTTTTTATCAGTATCAACTTTGATAATTGATTATGTTAAATTGATCATTGCTTCTACTTCTGAGTCAGCGAGATCACTCATCATCTGTTAAAACTGCAAGATTTCAATTCATTTGTTCAAGAATTGCTCTTAAATAAACAAGATGAACACTTTTGCTTCTTGAGTTTTCATTTCTTGTTTACATGAAATCATCATTTCAAAAAATATAAAAAATGAGAAAATGTTCATCGAAAAGAACAAGGCAAAAAACTAGTGACTTTCATCAAAAACATGATGAAAGATGTATTAATTTCTTCAATAATAAACATTTTAAATAATTCTTTTGCTTCTGAATCTTTGACTATTGAATGTGTATTATTTAGCGATGAAATTAGTTACTCATTAAAGTCATTGATTGACATTGAAGCTGCTGACTATTCATTCATTAATGAAGTGATCATGCAGATTGTTTATGATCAGTTGCAAATTGAATCTCTGACTTTGATCAAAGCGAAGTCAATACAAGAATTCAATGATCATTATGCAAAAAAACTCATTATTTATGTCATTTACTTAAATCTGACAGTTCAAGATCATACAATTGAAACAGCTTTTATGTTGATCATTCAATTGAGTTAACATCAAAAAATTCTTGAAAAAACATGAATGAACAAAATTGATTTAATCATGTCATGCAATCATTTACTAAAGTAGATGCTGATCACTCAAATGATGTTTTTTATTTCAACAGATTTACAATCTTTTCTACTGAAGTCTCATTCTCGTATTTTACATCTAAAACAGCGACTCAATTGTTGATTCACTTCTGAGCTGACTTGTCAGTCAATTTGAAGTCTTTTGCAATAACTTTGTTTCATTTAATTCAAGCATTTGCATTTCGCTTCTTCTCTTGCTTCAATGCTCGAACTCATTTTTTTCACTTTTTCTTCACTTCAGCAATGATTTTATCTCTTGTTTGTTGAACAATTATTACTCTTTTCTTCTGAGCAATAAATTCATTGAGTTTGTCTCTTTTAGTCTTCGCTTTACTGTGATTGTGAGTCGCTTCAATATTTCATTTGATCAAAGCAAGCAAGCTAACTCTCACTAAAGATTTCTTTATATATTGATCAAATTTTTCGCGTAGCTTCTTTAATATATTGTAGTCATTTAAATCATCTTGAAGCTCTGTATCAAGCTTCTGAATCTCTTTAAATTCATGCAAAGTGATCTTTATAAAAGAGAAGAATAGAAAAGAGTCTTGTGAAGAGATTGACTCAAAGAGTTGTCAGATTCTCATCTTTTTCAGCATCATTTTTAATGAATATGAAACAAGCTCAATTTGTTTGAAAGTCGATCATATATTCAATTCAATAAAGATCTTGACTCGTAGACTGATGAAGAAAGCAAGAAAGTTCTGTTTATTGAAACTGATTGATTCAAGTTGAATTGTTTCATTCATCATCTTTGAATGATAATGCTTCATAAGCTGAAATATTCTCACATTCAATGACTGAGTGATGTGTGTAGAATGCAAAAAAAGTGTAAATATCACGATATTATGAAAATCGACGTACTGTAGAAACTCATAAATAAGATGAAACTCATAATTATTCATGATCAGAAGTTTATGAGCTTTTATCTGAGTCTTTTGACTATGAAAATTGAAGTGTTTCAGTCAGTCAAAGATCTTTTCATCATTCAAATATTCAAATTCAATAGTAGCAAGCAATAAGTTGTTATTCAGATTGTTTTTCTGCACTCATTTGTTCAAAATGCTGATTTCGAAAATGATGAGCATAAGAGAAATCTTTTCTTTCTCAGCACTAATTATCTTCACATCGCTTACTAAATCTCTCATTCTCAAATCAATTGCGCGAAGAAATCTCTTTTTGATCAATATAATCACTAAATGATCTCTTTCAACTTCAATATGAAAGTCTGATTCATTCATGTTTTATATATCATTTGATTGAATTGCATATTTGATCAGCACATCTCGAAAATCATAGAAATGTTGCTTTGTCATCTCAACAGTCAGAGAAGTCTTTCTTTCAACGACAAAAGAAGCTTGTTTTCTCTTGAAAAACTGAGAATTTTGCTGTACAAATCGTACTGATCAGTGCTGTTCAACTTGAGAAGAATTCATAAGATTTGTCTGCTGCAGTAGAAAATTTGCTGCTTCTCGAAGATGTCTCAGTTGAGCAGAAATCAACAGCTTGTTCAGACGTGTCAAATATATACATATAGTCTTTCTTTGCTCAGTATTCAGAACATATTCATGTGATTTTCGTTCAAAAAATGAGATGTGAGTTTCAACTAGTCATTTTTGAAGCGTTCAAACAGAAACTTTAAATGTCAGAGCTGCAGTGCTTGCAAACTTGTATTCATCATCATGTAATGCATCTGTAGTTTCTTTTATACAATACTTCAAATTTATATAGTATTCAGACATGATGTGATTAAGTGATTGAGATGAGAAGAGAGTTGAATACATAAAGGGAAAAAAACATCATTTGAGTGATGTACATCATTTGAATGATCAGCATCTACTTTAGTAAATGATTGCGTGACATGATTAATCATTGATATGCGAATCAACTTTCTTCATTTTTCAAATTTCATTTTCACTTCGAAATTGATTGCTTTATTCATAAGCAATAAATCAATCACAAAACAGAAGAGCTTGATCTTTATTCATATACTGAAGAAATCTATCACTTCTGTTACATCTTTAGTTGAACAGTCAAAATCATGTGATGCAACTTTGATTAACATCAAAATTTCTAAATTAACATTAAATTCAATGAACATTGTCATGATAGAGACAGTGACATATAAAATATTAGTCAAATGATCAAACATTAAGATCTTTGCTGTTATTATTTTGAAAATTGATTGATTCATAACTATATTCAAAAATAAGTCTGAAGAAGTGAATCTGCATGAACTTTCACACGTTGAAACACTCAAGCAAGTTAAGATTAAGCTTCTTTCTGAATATCATGACTATCAAGACGTGTTCAATTGAGCAATGATTGATCAGCTTTCATTTTATTGTTTCTATGATCATAAGATTGAGTTAATTGATGAGAAAACATTTTTTTGAAGCAGACTATATCAGATGTTTAATCACAAGCTTCAGAAGATAAAGAAGTATTTGATTGAACATCTGAACAAAAAGTTCATTTCATTAAGCTTTATCTCATACATGTCGCTCATCTTGTTCATCAAAAAGAAAGATGATAGTCTGCATTTCTGCGTTAATTACAGAAAGTTTAATGCTTTGATTAAATGAAATCACTATTTTTTATCTTTAATAAATAAGATTCTTGCTTGTATACAAGAAAGTAAATATTTGACTCAATTGAACATTATGATCATCTTTAATAAACTGCAAATGCATTCAAATAGCAAAGATTTAACTACTTTTATCACTTTCTTCAACTTTTACAAATATCACGTGATATCATTTGAATTAATCAACGAATCAACATTCTATCAACATTATATGAATGATGTGCTGTTCAAATATTTGCATCAGTTTTATCAGATTTATTTAAATGATATTATTATCTACAGCAAAACTCTGAAGAAATATAAGCAACATGTATGATTGATTTTAAATAAACTACGAGAAGCTGATCTACAGATGAACATAAATAAATGCAAGTTTCATGTTCAGAAAATCATCTTCTTAAAACTTTTAATGTCAACTGAGAGACTTAAGATGAACTTACAAAAAGTACAAGCAGTTGTTGATTGATCTACACTCAATAATCTCACTCAAATGCAGTTTTTCATTGATTTCTGCAATTTCTATTAATGCTTTATAAAGAACTTTTCGAAGATTGTTCACTCAATGATTCAACTTATTCAAAACAAAGTCATTTTTGAATGAAATGAAACTTGTCAGACTGCATTCAATCACATGAAGAAATGTATGATCAAGACTTTTATACTTTGTCACTTTAATCAGACTTGTGAAACTATTCTGAAAACTGATTCATTTAACTACATTAACAATGAAGTTTTATCTTAATATGATGACAAAGAAGTTCTACATTCAATTGCTTTTTATAGCAAGAACATGTCTTCTGCTGAATGCAACTACAAAATATATGATAAAGAACTGCTGATCATCATTCAAGCATTTGAACATTAATGACTTGAACTGAAGTTAACTGACATTTTTATCAAGATGTTCACAGATCATTAAGCACTCATTTCATTGATGAAAGACAAAGAGTTAAGCAGACATTAAATGCGTTGAGTTCAGAAGTTAATTGACTTTAACTTCAAGATAATATATTGATCTGATAAACAGAACATCAAGATCAATGCATTAACTTGTTGAGCTGACTTTATACTCAGAGATTTTGATGATGAACGTGTTTAATATCAAAGAACTACTATTCTGACATCAAATTGAATGAAAATTGCTGATTTAAAAGAAAATAATGATCAATCAATTTATAAACAGATTCTTGATGTCAATGAAGTTGATGAGAATTGTTCGCTACTTCATGAAGCAATAGCAAAAGATGAGTCACAATGTGATGATATAAAGCTGAAGAATTGTTGAAATCAGAATGAAATATTGTTTCATGATAGTCAGTTATGAGTTTCATTCAATGAGCTTCTACAAATGAGTCTGATTCATGAAGTACATGATTAATCATCAGTTGATCATTCTGAAATTCTTAGAATGATGAAGATAATAAAGCGAAACTACTATTAATCATTTATGCGAAAAATGATAGAATGATATATTTGAAACTGTTATATCTATCAACGTTCAAAGACATTTAAAGATAAATCAAATGACTTGCTTCATTCTCTTTTAATATTTGATCAACGTTGATATGATATAGTGATAAACTTCATAATTGATTTATCTGCTTTGTTCAACTGCAACGCGATTCTGACAGTGATTTGCAGACTATTCAAGAAAAAACACTACATTTCTTATTTCATTGATGACAAAGACATTACAGCGAAAAGAACAGCTGAGCTATTGCTTCAATAAATGTATTGAATTCATGATTTATTGAGCTTCATTGTATCTAATTGAGATTCTCAGTTCACTTTCATTCTATGAAAGTCTCTTTGCAAACGACTGAATATTTCTCTTTGATTGTTCATCATTTATTATTTTCAGATCAACAATCAAAGCAAATAAGTCAATCAGAATGTTAAGTAATATCTTCATTTCTTTTGTTTGTACATGCAGAATGACTGATTCAAGTGATTATCAATAATTGAATTTGCTGACAATAATGTCTTGTCTTCAGTCATTTTCATGATTCTCTTCTTCATGAACAAAGACTTTCATTCTTATATGAACTTTAATTCTGACATCATTGAGTATGAAAGCACTTGCAAACGTCTGCAAGTCACTTAAACAGAAGATATATTCAATCACATGAATAAAACATTGATTTTCGCTTGCGAAGCTTTGATTAAAACATAAGAGCAAATGATGAATCAAGTTAACAAGCATAGAAAGAAAATTAATTATAAGTTTGAATCAAAGATGTTTCTGAATAAACGAAATATTATTATCATGAGATCTTTCAAAAAGTTGAATGACAAGATGCTTGATTCATTTCAGATCATTGATTCAATTGACTCATTTTATAAATTGAAACTATCAGAAACTATGCATATACATGATGTATTTCATTCAAAGCTTCTTCATTCTGTCATTAATGATTCTTTGTCTGATCAAAAGAATGAACTCTTAAGATAAATAGTGATAAATGATGAGAATGAATGAAAAATCAACAATATACTGAATTCTCAATAATATTGAAAGAAACTTCAATATCAAGTTAAATAAAAGAACTATGACAATGATCTTAATTGATATAACGTTGATGATGATGAATTTATGAACACTTAAAAGATGATTGATGACTTTCATATTAAATATTCAAGAAAAGCGCACTAAGAAATAATATTCATGCAAACATGAATAGTTGAAGAGAGAGAAATAATGTTATGATTTTATGTTAAACTAACATGATCTGACTCAGATCTGACTCAGATCTGACTCAATCTTCATATGAATTCAGACTACACTAAACTAGTATAAAATTAGCGAGAATCTGAGCTAGTCATGATGTCATTGAGACTTTGCATCATATGTGTAAGACATTAACTCTTTTGAATCTAGCACAAAGTTGAGAAACACTCATATAAGAATCAAGTTCTTTTCTGTAAATACTTTTCTTTCTTAGCATTTATTTATTAGTTAAATGACATTCATATGACTTGCTTTATGCTGATCTTTAACAGAAATCAATATGATAACAGTTGTGCTCAACTTTTTCACTCAGATAAGAGAATGTTTGAGAATTAATAATGTCACTTTAAATGTGTTTATTTTATGATTGATAAATATTATTTTTTATTCTGTGTAATTGTAATTGTAATTGTAATTGTAATTCATACATTCTTGTGACATCGATTTAGACTCGACTCATGAGAAACTCTATGCTATTTATATCGAGTGAACAAAACTCTCTGAGAAAGAAAATCACTTATCGTTTATACGACTGCTTCACGCAGTCGAAACAATAAGATTGACACTGTGTTATCAAGTAATGAATCTATAGCTTTTATTCAGCGCATGATGCTCAAGTAAACTCTTAATGAGTGTCTGTATTGTTCATTTATGACGCATCATCTTTGCTTTGCTCTTCATTGACGATATTCTATACAACGATGTTTCGATTCAATTTTTGATTCGAAGACGAAAGATGTTTTCTTTGCACTCGTGATGCTCATGATTGTAACGTACATAGAGCTGCGTTCTCTTGCTCAATGATTGTCATTCATTGCGCAGAGAAATATGTGATGAAAGAGAGATGCACACGATGAGAAGATAGAGTGTGATTGTACTGAGTAATTCTTTTCTTCTCTTGATTTGACTTGTGTCACGTAGACGTTGAATGAATTGTTAGTATAGACGTGCAATTGCAATCGTTCGATGTTTGACTTTAATCGATGAAAGAGAATGCGTTCTGATCGTTCTCTTGAACTCTCGATTTTTCACGTAAACAGATATATAACTTGACGTCAAGTAAAGAAGATGAGCTTAAGCTTTCTCAGTATATCAGTGTGATCGATGAGTCACTACTTCTTCAAGCACTGTAATCACGACTTTCAGACTGAGATCAACTATTCTACCTGATATCTTTTCATCAATTACTTGACAACATTGTCGATGTGATGAAGATGTTTCAGTATATCGACGCAATTGATGAGTTGCAAATTCTTCAACCACTTGTAGTCATGACTTTCATACTGAAATCAACTTTTTCACTAGATATCTTTTCATTTCTTACTGACATTGACATGTCATTAATCTTCTTTGTAAATTGATTGTGACTGTTAGAAAGAATGTTGTCGTGTAGATGAAAACTCTGCATGATCAACTTTCTCACTTACACAACATTCTAACATCGTTTGAATTGCGTTGAATTGAGATCTCTTGACTCTTCTGACTTCTATTCAAACACAGAATAGAATCAAAAGATTTGTAGTTGACATCATGAACAGATGAATCTCATTATCAGTCTTATTCTGTGTTTTAAACTTTTTTTTGAATTTCATTAAAAATGAAGATCATGAACTTGATGTTATTATCATTGATTAGAAACTTTTTTAAATAAATTAACATCACTGCTATCATTGACTTATAAAACTGCATAAACATTGATTTATTGTCTGCATAGTTTTTTGATTGTTGCAATTGTTGAAGCTCTTTTATTAAAATATATGCATTTTCTCTTAAATTTTCAAGATATTTCTTTATTTTGATCATGAAAAAATTAGCATTCATCATCATGATCAACAACATTGAGAGTAATCTGAGCAATATGATTACTAATCTGTAACTCTATTACTATGAATGCATTTAATGCATTCAGAAAGAGTTTAAGTGTATTAATAATTGAGTAATTGTGCTTTTAATGATTCTTGAAAATTGAGAAAGTTTTTCTTTTACAACAAAGACTATTTATATTTTGTGCATCATGATCAATACTAGTCTCAATCAAACTAATAAACACTGCAACAATTATGTTTTTAATTGAATGATTATTCTTTCTGCTTTTACTAAAGCTTTTACTGCAACTTTTATTGCTTCAATGCATTAAATAATAAACTGTGACTGCAACATCATCAGATCACTCAAATTTTATTGAATGATTAAATAATCATGAAATTTGTCTTGAAGATCAAATTCAAAGACAAGAAAAAATGAAAAATCTTAAGAAAACAATTAATGTTAAATGATAAACTGTAGTTGCAACTTCATCAAATCACTTAAATTTCACTTTATTTTTTAACAATCTTGAAAATAGTTTTACAAATCAATTTTAAAGACAAAAAAAATGAAAAATCTTAAGAAAACAATTAATGTTAAATGATAGACTGTAGCTGCAACTTCATCAAATCACTCAAATCTCACTTTGTTTCTTAACAATCTTGAAAATAGTTTTGCAAATTGATTTCAAAGACAAGAAAAGATAAAAAATCTCAAGAAAATAATTAATATTGAATGATAAACTGTAACTGCAACATCATTAAATCATTCAAATTTCACTGAGTTTTTAAACAATCTTGAAAACAGTCTTGAAAATCAATTTCAAAGATAAGAAAAGATGAAAACTTTTAAGAAAACAATTTTTCTTCATCAGAAAGCTTTATATCACAAGTTCAATCAATCATTTTTTTGAATTAAATTCAATAAAATAGCAACAAATCATCATGTTTCTCTTAAAAAATGACAAGATGTTGCAAAAAATTTAGAATAATTTATTAATTTACTATTTATCATTATTATTTAATCTTACTTTTGAAAACATCTTCAACATATTCTTTAATTTTTGTTTAAACTAACTTTTTTTACAGCATCAATCTTTTTAAAAGTTGAAAAAATTCAATGCAAACATTAAATATTCTGAAAAGAGATCATAATATTTTAATCAACTTAATAATTGATTTAAGATTTAATAAATTTAAACTTCAGAAAAAGTGTTTAAAACTTTGATTTCAATATACTTTTTTATGATAAAAAATTGTTATAGTAATAATAATAATAATAATAAATTTATACATTCTTGTGACATCAATTAAATCGACTCATGAGAAACTCTATGCTATCTGTATCGAGTGAACAAAATTCTCTGAGGTAGAAAATCACTTGCAGTCTACATGACTGCTTCACGCAGTTGAAACAGTGAGTTTTGAGACTATGTATCAAATTTGTTCGCGTTGATCACACGTTAAAAAATGAGTGTTCTAGTCACTTTAAATTGCTTCAAGAGCTTCGTTTTCATCATCATTTTCGCTACTGCTCTGAGACTCTTCGTGATGATGACGATTATTTAATAGTTCAAGAAGTCAGCATCTTGTAACATTCTTGATCGCAGATGCAATCAGTTCAAGCAGTGCATGAGTACATGCTTCGTCGTCTGATGACTTCATTCGCAGTTGCATCGCAAGCTATTCATGTCTGAAACGTTTCTAAAGTGCAGATAAGCGTTCAGATCTATGCGTTTGATTCTGATGTGCATTGCAAGAGTGCTTTCTGCTTTCTGAAGATCATCATGCATCTTTATCATCTTATTGCTCAGATGCAATCTTTGTGCTGAGATTGTGTTGACATCTGCAACACGTTCTCTGTACTTTTTTCATCGTTGATTTCATTGATCTTTGTGATACTGCATTATTGCGATGCTATCGCTTGTTGAAATCATTGTGAAGAAGAAGATGCATCGTCTGCATCTCAACTGTATCTTCGCATCTTCTTGAATGAAGACATTCAGAAGTACTATTTTCTTGATGACGAGTGAGCGAGAAATGACGCGATTAACTTTTGTCAAACGAATGTGTATTAGTTTGCATGCTTGTCTGATCTCTTGCGTTCGATCATTAACTCGACTGTGTAGCATGATCTTGTTCTGTAGCATGTTCAGATGAACATGTAGCGAACTCATGTATGTTTCTGTCTCTAGAGTTTCAATGTTTACTCTTTTGAATGCTTCTGTTACATGACACAGAGTCTGATTCTGAAGTGTTTTTAGTCTGCATTCTTTGCTTAACAGTTCATTTTTCTTGTCGTGCTGATGTCAGACTGACGCTTCAAATGTGATTTCTGATCTCACTACTGCTGAGTATACTTGTCTCGCTTATGTGAAGATAGCTTCTCATGTGAAGATTTCAAGATGACTAAGTGTCAGCATTCTTGTGACGTGATTTGTCTTTATTTGTCGAAGATGCGCGTCTTATTGCAGTTTCGTGTTCAGTTGCACTTCTAGAACTCGTACGTTTGATTTCAATTTGATAACTGAGCTTTCTATTTGTATGCTAGTCATCATGTTGAATCTCTTCGATTTTCTAGTGAAATGCGTAAGCTCATACTTTTCTGATGCAAACGTTGCGTCATGAGTGCAAGCTCATTTCGCGCAGACGTTGTGTGCTTTGCTCAGTGTTCTGCAAATTTCTTCAGTGAATCTGTCATAAACTAGAATGTTAATATTGTTTACAAAGTTAAGCACTTCGATTTTAATTTTCAGTGCTTCGCATTTTTCAATTAAACTTGCGTTGAAAAATAGAAAGAGAATTGATGAAATGAGAAATCTCTACGATATGTCTGCGTTTATCTTGCGTATGTCGCTCGTTTATTCATTGAATATTAGCGACGTCTCTTGATTCTTTAGAAAGCTGCATGTTCATTTGATTATGTAGCTTGACGTTCTTTTCATTTTCAGCATGTGCAGAAGTCTGACGTGTGAGACTTGATTGAATGCTTCGACAACGTCTAAGCTTAGCATGAAGATCACATATTTGATTTCACAGTCTTACACTGTGTGAACTTGATCTATTAGTAGATCTAACGTCGAAATCATGAATCGCTTGCATCTCGCTCTCATTTGAGCATTTGATAGCATGTGATGAGTCTCGACTATGTCACTCAGTCTTTTGATCATGATTGACTTCAGCGCTTTGCTCATGATATTGAGCAAAGCAATGAGTCGATACATTTTTGAATCGATATAGTCGTTTTTCTTTGATTTATGTAGTACTATTGTCTGAGTCTTTTTGAACTGCTTCAAATGATACTTGTGTGTTACACATGCGTTGAATAAACTCGTCAGTACTGAGATCAGTTCTGCAAGACTCGCTTGAAGCACTCTGTTTGAAATATCTGAAGCACTTAATGCTTTGTCTGCTTTTACTCGTCTGATTGTCTGCTTCACTTCATCTTCTGTGATGCGTGAATTGAATGAGACTGTCAGAGATATGAATGATTCTGCGATGTCGCTGACATTCGCTTGAGAAAATGAGGGAAAGAACTTTTCTCGCAGTATCTCGATTTTTTTCTCGAACGTCATTGTCATATGATCAATGTTGCTTCGCTTCAGTGACAAAAACTGAGAAAGCTTTTTAGATAGCTGACTTTCGATTCTAACTCATTTTGCAAAGCATCATATCGATTTAAATGCTTCGCTCAACTCATGCATTTGTGTTCTGAAGTGTGTGCATTTCGTTTGTCAAATGATCTTGTTTTTATGATCATTGTGCTTCAGATATTCATTTCACGCTTCTAATGTGTCTTGCATTTTTCATATGATTTGCAGTTGTCTTGATTTCATTACTACTTCGAAGCAGCTTTGATTTCAAAAGTCTCTTGCTCAATTTGATGACTTTGTTAAGAAGATAGATTTCTTGATGATCTTTTGTAGCACTCTGATAATCTTGCACATTCTGACATTCATCATAGTCTTGTCGTCTAAAGAGCATTTCAAAGATAAATGTATTTGCAGATAAGCACTCAATGCTTCTGTATTCATTTTCTTTCAAAGTCGTTGAGTTGAGAGTTGCACTGAGATTGTTTGTAGACATAGCTCTGTGATGATCGAAAGATGATTCAATCTCTGATGCAGATCGATTTATATCTTGCACTTGCGTGTCATGAACTGTATTTTCTCGCTGCTAAAGACTAGATCAATCGTTGTAAATTGATTGTGAGCTTCGCGAATAATAATGTCTGATTTCAGTAATAATTTCAGTCTTGCATTTGTAATGACGTTTAGTAGAGTATCAATCATCGTATGATGAGTGAAGCATCTTCATCTCTCTCAGTGAAAATGATGTAGATTGAAATCTTCTATGATCAGTTGTTTGCAGTCATTCTTGAGTAGTTTGTTCAAACGAGAAATGATTAAAGATTTCTTTGTGAATGTAGTAGACAGTGAGCATGAGTTGTAGACGTTTAAAAGTCTTAGCGTCTGCGTTTCATCATCTGTGTTGCGAGTTAATATTCTGATTGAGCAAATGTCTGACTCAGCTGTTTCTACTATTCATTGATTGAGTCTTAAATGTTTGTTAACGTATATGCATGTTCTTGATTGAGATGACGAGTTTTTCACTAGATGAAAGAAGTTGTGTGCTGAGCTAAATGATTGCAAGTCATTGTTGTTGCAATCTTGCTTCTGTATAGTTACTATGTTGAATTCGCGAACTTCTTTGTCAATTAAAAATGATTCTTGAATTCTTAATGATTTTCTGATGTTGTACTGTAGAATTTGTAGAAAAGACTGTTTTATCATAAAGTTATTTGTAACTGTTGTTGACTTTGCAATGAGAAGACTCTTTGTATACTTTCAATCATCGATGATCTTTCTTGCTTTCTGATTGAACGTTTCTGAATCTGCTCAGATGTCATCTCATCTGAGTCACTACTCACGCAAGAGAAAAGATCGACTCGTCTCTTCTTGATCTCTACTATCTGTCAAGCTGATTCATCAGCGATTCAACTGCGTGTTTTCAGCATGATTGTTGCTGAGCTTGAGAAGTTCATTGAATCAAAAGAATTCGTTGAATCTGAAGAGTTCATTGAATTTAAAGAGTTCAGAAACAGCGAGAAGAGTGTGCAATTGTATTTAGACATTTCAGAGTATCTGAATGATCTATTTCTATAGATTTTGAACGCTTGTTTCATCTGCTGTCATCACTTGAGACAAATGCATCTTCAGAGTTTGTGATTTTCATTGCAGTTGATGCAACGTTTTTTATTCAAAGACATCATGCACTTTTTTATGTGATGCTTGTCTGCGCATTTTTCGCAGCGCTGATTCTTTCTGCAGATCTTAATCATGTGATCAAATTCGTGACATCTGAAGCACTGTGTGATGCAACAGTTCTTTTCAAATAGCTTGCATGCACATTCTTGATATGAGTTCAGCATGCTCACGTTCATTAGTTGATTCATCATCGCTTCGATCGCGATCTCTACGATGAGCGACGAATGAGTCTTTTCGCTATCTGCTATCTTCTTGAGTCAGACTATTCTTAGAACTTTCAGATCTTCATGAAGTCTTGCATTATCTTTTATCAGTCTTTCAATGATCTTTTCTTGATTGCTCATGTCTATTGTAGTGTATACTTCATGTGTCAACACTGCAAAGATTCGACGTGCTATATGTGCTGAACTCGCGATTTCTTTTGCTCACGTCTGAGTCTTTTTCAGATTTGCTCAAGCATCTGAGCTAACTGCATGAAGAAAAATGTCATCGCTGCTCAGCTTGCAAAGTGACATGATTAGATTTCTTTGATCTGTCGACACGTCTGCGATTTTCTGTAGAATCTGTTCAATCGACTTCTTCTGTATCTCTTCTATTTCTCTTCTGTTCATTATCTTAATCATGATTTCTCGTCTCTTGTGAAGCAACGACGAGTCATCTCTAGAATGTTGCTTTCTCGTCGCTATTTCTTCTCTTGTCATGTTCACTCATGACGTGATTTTCGTTGAAAGACGTGTGTTTTTCTGTGTATGCAACTGCTTGTTAAGCAGTTGAACTGATGTCTTCAATTTCTGTACATTCTTTGCGATGAATGCATTCTGATTCGTGTGATGTTTTTCTTCTGAGTTGAGTCGAAGATGTTGAATCAGCTTCAATGCTATCTCTTTTCATGAATGATCTTTGCTCTTCTCTTTCTCTAACGTTGATATCTTTATTAGTAAGTCAATAATATTAGCAACGTTCTCTTCATCATCACGTAAGTGTTTCGACTCTGCATCTCTGTTTTCTTGCAATGAATCAACGTCGCTCGCAATCATCTTCAAATCAGCATTGCTGCAATTCATGCAATTCATCGTTGTTCAATCATCTTCTAGATTCACTCTGCTTTGTTTATAGTGCTCTTTTTCAAAATTTGTGATGCGTGCGTTGTGATTGTTTTTTCTATTTTATAACATTTAAACATAACTTTTCTTAATAATGTTTAAGTTTCAAGTGAATAAATTGAGTCTTTTAATTTATTAGTTTATTATTGTACTTTATGAATGTTTTATTGAAGTTTTACAAATTGTAAAATTCTTTCTTCTTCTGCATAAATATTTGCACTTTCTTAGCAAATTCTGAGAACATGTAATTTCTTATACAGTCACTGTCAATAAATAAACATGCTGCGTGATCATTAATCTTGACTCAGACTCATAATTGCATTGAATCATCTGTAAAAATATATATGCTTTCAATTTTCAATTCTTGATTAAACTTCTTTAATGATTTATTAATCAAAGAGTTTTCTAGTTTTTTGAACTAAAAGCTTACTCTTTAAGTACTTGTTTTATGTACTGAAATTAATTTGAATTGATCTTCTTTTATGAATATTTCTTTAAATTACATCAATCAAATCTCTTTCTGATAGCTTTTATTATTTGTTTAAGTTTTTTGAATATATGATTTTCATTGAAAAGTACATATTCTTCTTGCTTAATGAACTTAGCTTCTGTAAATGACTTTTTCATGATTATGTCATGATATTAAATGTCTTTGCACAATGCAATTAATTCATCTTGCATTGTGTCATAAATAGTCTGATGTATATCATTCTTGATTTATTGCATTCATCATGAAAAATCTTTTTCTTTCTGTTTGAAGAAAGTGTACAACTCATTGTACATGCTTATAAAGTTTGCTTAACTTGTAAACTTCTTTAAATTTTTCTTTACTTCAAAATGATTCTCTTCTTACTTAAAAGCATCTTTTGCTGCAATAATGAATGCTTGTAAGATTTCACTAAGTTGATTTTCTTTCTCAACTGCTTGATGAATAGTTTTTTTAATGCTGTTCAATCTGTTCAAGTCATATGCTTCACTGTCAAAAATCTTTGATTTCATGATTATAATAAATGAACTTTCATCACTTTTCTCATTATATGCTTCTGACTGATGATGAGCTGCTGCATAGAAATGATTTTTTCGTGAAAATTTCAAGTATCATTCAAAATCTTTCTTATTATTCAGATGAGTGCAACAGTTGTCTTCATAACATGCTGTTCATGACAATGTTTAATGTTTATCTTTTTGATCTTTTTTCATTGCTGCAAAAGATCTGTCTTGTTTATTATAAAGTTTTGACTTATTCTTGTACTTGTTTTGAATACAATCTTTGAAGAAGTAATTTATCTTTTTACATGTATAACATATCTTACTTTGTTGAGTGATTTTATCATAAATGTTCATCAATATCTTTCAAGTTACGTTTAATTTCATAAACTGAGAATCATAATAAAGTTGCTTTTTCTTTCTTTTACTTCATGCAACTGAAACATAAGTGATCTTGTTCTTTTTTTCAAGTCTTCACTTATACTATTAATTATTCAGCATGATTATCTTGTTAATTATAACGTGCAGAGTTGCAAGTTTATTTGTATAAGCAATTTTATTCTTTATCATATTCTTCAGTTCTTTATAAAACTGTGCTGTAAATGTTAAGTCATTTCATTGTATCTTTACTGCAATTGACTGAAATGCAATAATGTACTTGAATGTTGATTCTGATTGCTTAATATTGTACAACTATCATTCAATAATTCATTTTACATTTATATTTTTATACATTCTTTGTATTGCTTGCTTAAAGTTAAAAAAGTCTTTAAAGACTTTATTAATTTCATTTTCTCAATCTTTTGATTTATTCTTCAAGTGATTCTTTATCAATAATTTAAATCATTTGAAGACATTTTTTTTTAAAGTATGAAAATACAAACAATATCTTGTCATGAAATTGACTTAGTTTCTTGTGTGCTCTGACATAAACATTCACTTGTATAAGAAAAGCATTAAGCTTGTTTTTATCTTTATAATACAGATTTGATGTTGATATTTTAATTAATAACTTGTTATTCAAAGATGCAGTGATGTCTGCTGATGTAATTCATTCTAAGAATGATATAATAATTATGATAAAATGATACTTTAATATCTTGTGAAAGAATGATGCTTAAAGTGTAATAATTGTTTCTTTAACAACATAAAATATAAACAAAGATCTGTTTAATAATGTATTAATTATTAAACAGAAGATTTGAGAATAGTTAAAACAATAAACTGTATTGATTATTACATAAGTTGAGCATGAAACTTTTATTTAAAGAATGACTTTCATTATAATTGTAATTGTAATTCATACACTCTTGTGACATTGATTTAAACTTGACTCATGAGAAACTTTATGCTATTTATATTGAGTGAACAAAACTCTCTGAGAAAGAAAATCACTCGTCGTTTATACGACTGCTTCATGCAGTTGAAACAATGAGATTGACACTGTGTTATCAAGTAATGAATCTATAACTTCTATTCAGCATGTGATGCTTAAGTAAACTCTTGATGAAAGTGTCTGTGCTGTTTGATTATGATGCATCATCTTTGCTCTGCTTTTCATTGATGATATTTTATACAATGATGTTTTGATTCAATCTTTGATTCAAAGACGAAAGACATTTTCTTTGCATTCATAATGCTCATGATTGTAACATATGTAGAGCTGTGTTCTCTTACTCAATGATTGTCATTCATTGAGCAGAGAAATATGTGATGAAAGAGAGATGCACACGATGAGAAGATAGAGTGTGATTGTACTGAGTAACTCTTTTCTTCTCTTGATTTGACTTATGTCACGTAAACGTTGAATGAATTGTTAGTATAAACATGCAATTGCAATCGTTTGATGTTTGACTCTGATTAATGAAAGAGAATGTGTTTTGATCATTCTCTTGAGCTCTTGATTTTTCATGTGAATAGATGAATGACTTGACGTCAAGTAAAGAAGATGAGCTCAAGCTTTCTCAATATATCAGCGTGATCAACGAGTCACTACTTCTTCAAGCACTGTAATCACGTCTTTCAATACTTGAAATGACTATTCTATCTGATATCTTTTCATCAATTACTTGATGACACTGTCGATGTGATGAAGACGTTTTGATATCAATGCAGTTGATGAGTTGCAAATTCTTTGATCACTTATAGTCACAACTTGCAGACTCTTCATCTGAGTTGTCTTTTTCACTAGTAGTATCTTTTCATCTCTTACTGACATCAACATGTCATTAATCTTCTTTGTAGATTGATTGTGACTGTTAGAAAGAGTGTTGTTGCATGAGTGAAAACTCTGCACAACGACTTTTCTGATCACGCAACGTTCTAAAATCATTCAAACTGCGTCAAATTGAAATCTCTTGACTCTTTTGACTTCTATTTAAACACAGAATAGAATCAAAAGATTTGTAGTCAACATCATATATAGATAAATCTTGTTGTCAGTCAACTTTCATTATATAAACATAAAAGAATCATGTTAAATTATTTCTACTTTGAATGATTACTTTGATTTCTTTAGAGCAGAGTGAGTAAGATGAGCATCATACTTATCATGTTTACTGTAATTGCTTTTAATTCAAGTAATCAGAGCGATTCTTTCAAAAATCTGATTACATAATGATTATTTAATTCTTGTTTTATTTAATCTCTTGTGAAGTGAAATTTAACATCAGAAAAGTGAGAAAGTATGTTTATTATCAAATGAATTACAAAATGTCTTTACAAATCATTCTTAGCAAAGTTTTTTCAAGAAAAGCATCATAATCATTAATCAAATACTGAAACTCTTCAGCTTCTTCTGAGTTCAATCTCATAATTTCTTTTGCAGCTTCTTATTTACTGACTTCTTGAAGTGCTTCTTAAGCTGATCAACTGAAAGATAAAGTTTCTTCACTTGAGATTTGCTTTCTTCATCATCATGCATCAACACATATTGTATATTTTCTCTTTCAGCTTCATAATAATTTTATTTATTTGATTTATTAAATTCTTCTTGTTCAACTTTAAACGCTTGATGATATCTGTATTAATGATATTCAAATGCAGAAAGATAAAAATGATAAAAGAATAATAATGAGTAAATTCAATAAAATATTGCATGTTAATAAGTTTACTTTGATTGTAGCAAGCTAACTGTGAGCTTGAGTTGAGATTCTGAGTTGTCTTGAGATCATTAAACTGCACATCATTTGAGAATGAATAAAGAAAGTCAAGAAAGATAAAAAAGAGAATACAAGTTTTATTAATTGAATTATTTACTGTCTTCTGAAGAATAAAAAGAAGAAGTTTGAGAAGAAAAGCATAAACAACGTGATTGATGTTAAATTGATTTTCGTAGTCATTCTTGAACAGAATGATCTTGATAATCATGACATTAATGTTACAGATGAGAACATTGAGCTTAAAGCTTTTGAAGAGAAAGTTCTTCGTGATTATCTGAATTGAAGCAAGAAAGAGCTGATTGCACTTAATAAAGATGAGCTTTACAAATGCAGTGATCACTTTGATTTGACTGATGATTTTCTCAACTCTCTTGATGCTGCAATCAATGAAGTAGATGTACTTATGTAAATGCTTAACAAGAGTAATGATGATTTACTTGTTGAGTTCATTGATTTCTAGAAGAGAATGAATGTTAGCAGTTAGCTTAACAAGATTAATGATAAAAGAAATGAAAGTTTAAGCTTAATTAATTCTTAAAGATTCAAGCTTTCAATGAATAAACTGATAAAGAAAACAGACTTCTTATTTTCAATGATGAGAAAGATTTTCTTGAAAAGATCAAAAATGTTCATGACTGAATTGAAAATCATGATAAATTGAAGTGAATATTGCATTGATACATAATGCTTTCAAACAAAATGAAGTGATAATTTTATATGTTTTTAACAATATGTAAAATTGAAATGAGATTGAAATGTTCAATGAATCATGAAGATGAAATATGAAAAGATTGATGACAGTATTCTCTTGATCTTACTAAGCACATTTCATTAAATAAATAAGAATGTTTCAAAATGTTTCAAATCATTTTAAATCATATTAAAGAATTCAATCTTGATTACTTTTGCAGCAATGTAATCATGATTGAAGATGATTTTCATTGCTTTTCTTGTACAAGAATATCATGCAGCTTAATTAAACAAGCTTTTCAAATGTTTGAACTTCAATAATTGATTAAAAATGATCAAAAAAAATAAAACATTTTTTACATCTTTTTGCATTTCTGAAATGACATAAAATACTTTATGAAATTATTGTTCATCATCAAAAGAAATTAGCAGAATTTATATATTCTTGAGCTTGTGAACATTTACAGTTATTGATAAATGTTTTTTGCGAAAGATTTCAGCTGCAATAATATTTGTTCTGAATATTATTATTACATTATTTGATCATCATTTCTTGAAAGCTGCATTTACTTATCAAAGATGATATTAAAGCTGTTGTTTATGCAATCTGCTGCTTCATCACTTTGATATTCTTTCAAATATAAGTTATTTATTAAACTTTCTTGAAGATATCTTTCATATATATGAAAACTACTTTTACTACATTCTTGTAGTTGCTCTTCTCATTCTTACTTACGTCAGTTACAGTGTAAAGTTGAAAAAGCAAAGATATGACATGCAAATCATTTAAAAAATGAAGAGTATTATTTCATTCAAGATTAAAACATCATGCAAGTAATAAAAAAAGTTAAACTTACAAATTTCTAATCATCAAATTTACAAAAATCATTCAATTCAGTATCTTGTTGTCGTGATGACAAGAACTGAGACAGAACATTCTTGTGTTTGATCTGTTGAGAGTGATTAGCAAAAAGAACTTAAATCATGAACATTCTTTAAATCTACATGCTAACTACGTATAAATTTTGTTAAGACTGCATGTCTGTTACTACGATACAGACAACTTACAAGACTTGTTAAGTTTGACATAAGCAAACTTGAGAATCTCATTAATATCGTTTAACAGACGTTCAGACACAGACATTCTATATGTGAATGATACGCTGATGAGAAGACTTCGTTAAGAGAAGAGAAACACAAGCGAGTTAGTAAAAAATGATCAAACTACGCTATCTTATTAAAAGTGTAGCATATGAACATTTTTGCAAGACATGATCAATCTGCATGAGAAAGATCTTTACAAATAATGCAAAACAGATGAGTTGCACATTTTACAAATGAAGCAAGCATTTGCAAGATGTGATATACAATGACGATGACTGTCGATTTTAAGAATCTCACTTCTTCACTGAGTTCTGACTCTTGAATGTCTTGATGATAAAGTCAATTTCTAGTTAAAGACATCATTTGTATAGCTCAAAAGAACAGTAGCATATGTCAATGTGATTAAAGAAGAAATCGACTGCAATACGTCTGCAACTCATGCTTAAGAAGTAAACTGTTGAAATTTGAACAGTGAAAGATCTCATTCATCTTGAACTGTGAATCTGTTGCAAGAAAACTCTTTGAGTAATCTCTCGAGTTTAAGAGAAAAACCAGCATAGAAATTGTGCTCTATGTATGTTGCATGCAACGTATACAACATATTTTTGATAAACTTCATAAATGATATTAACATTTTAGTCTACAACAGATTCACTGAAGAAATTTGCAAAACATTGAGCAAAGCATATGATGTCTGTGCGAAATGAGCTTGCATTCATGATACAACGTTTGCATCAGAAAAGTATGAGCTTACACATTTCACTAGAAAATCGAAGAGATTCAACATGATGATTAGCATACAAATAGAAAACTCAGTTATCAAATTGAAATCAGACGTACAAGTTTTAAAGATGCAACTGAACATGAAACTGCAATGAGACGCGCATCTTTGACAAATAAAGATGAATCACGTCATAAGAATGCTGACACTTAGTCATCTTGAAGTTTTTACATGAGAAGCTATCTTCACAAAAGCGAGACAAGTATACTTAGCAGTAGTGAGATCAGAAATTGCATTCGAAGCGTCAGTCTGACATCAGCGCGACAAGAAAAATGAACTGTTGAGCAAAGAATGCAGACTAGAAACACTTCAGAATCAGACTCTGCATCACGTAGCAAAAGCATTTAAAAGAGTAAACATTGAAACTTTAAAGACAGAAACATACATGAGTTTGCTACATGTTCATTTGAACATGTTATAAAACAAGATCATGCTACACAGTTGAGTTAACAATTGAACGTAAGAAATCAGATAAGCATGTGAATTAATATGCACTCATTTGACGAAAGTTAATCACGTCATTTCTCGCTCACTTGTCATAAAGAAAATAGTACTTCTGAATGTTTTCATTCAAGAAGATGTGAAGATACAGTCAAGATGCAGATGATGCACTCTCTTCTTCACAATGATTTCAACAAGCGATAGCATTGCAATCATGCAGTATCACAAAGATCAATGAAATCAATGATGAAAAAAGTACAGAGAACGCGTTGCAGATGTCAACACAATTTCAGCACAAAGATTGCATCTGAGCAATAAGATGATAAAGATGCGTGATGATTTTCAGAAAGCAGAAAGCACTCTTGCAATGCACATCAGAATTGAATGCATAGATCTGAATGTTTATCTGCACTCTAGAAACATTTCAGACATGAATAGTTTGCAATATGACTGCAAATGAAGTCATCAAATGATGAAGCATGTACTCATGCATTGCTTGAACTGATTGCATCTGTGATCAAGAATGCTACAAGATGCTGACTTTTTAAACTATCAAATAATCATTGTCATTATGAAAAGTTTCAGAACAGTAGCGAAGATGATGATGAAAATGAAACTCTTGAAGCAATTTAAAGTGACTAGAACACTCATTCTTTAATGTGTAATTAACGTGAACAAATTTGATACATAGTCTCAAAACTCACTGTTTCAACTGCGTGAAGCAGTCATGTAGACTGCGAGTGATTTTCTATTTCAAAGAATTTTGTTCACTCAATACAGATAGCATAAAGTTCTTCATGAGTTGATTTAATCAATGTCATAAAAGTGTATGAATTTATTATTATTATTATCATCAAATTTACTATTCATTCTTTTGAGAATCATGAAATCAGAGAATTATTACAATCATCTTGACAATTCTACTAAGATTAAAGTTCAGAAAGTCATTGAATTCTGCAAGTGAATGAACATATCATACTTTAATGAAATAATTATACTATAAAGAGATTGATTTGCAAAGAATAATTTTATTTTTTACAGAAGTACATAAATAAAAAGATTTTTACTATGTCAGAATGATTAAAAGCAGTTAGAAAAAAAGAAAGTAGAATGACAAACTATTAAAATATAATATATCTTTTTTAATTCAGTAGTAAATTTCATGATTAAATGCAAGAAAAATTTGTGAATTCAACTTTTTTTGCTACTTACGTGAATACATTTAAGAATCAAAAGATCTTGAAAGCATCATTTAACAATGTACATTGCAAAGCATCATTTTCATTAAAGATGAAATCTATCTTCATTTAAATGTAATTTGTTAACAAATACAAATAAATTTCTCATTTTATATAATAATAATAATAAATTCATACACTTTTGTGACATCAATTAAATCAACTCATGAAGAACTTTATGCTATCTGTATCAAGTGAACAAAACTCTCTGAGATAGAAAATCACTCACAGTCTACATGATTGCTTCATGCAGTTGAAACAATGAGTTTTGAAACTATGTATCAAATTTGTTCACGTTGATTGCATGTTAAAGAATGAGTGTTTTAATCACTTTAAATTGCTTCAAGAGCTTCGTTTTCATCATCATCTTCGCTACTGCTTTAAGACTTTTCGTGATGATGACAATTATTTAATAGTTTAAGAAGTCAACATCTTGTAGCATTCTTGATCACAGATGCAATCAGTTTGAGCAATGCATGAGTACATGCTTCATCGTCTGATGACTTCATTTGCAGTTGCATTGCAAGCTATTCATGTCTGAAATGTTTCTAGAGTGCAAATAAATGTTCAAATTTATGCATTTGATTTTAATGTGCATTGCAAGAATGCTTTCTGCTTTCTGAAAATCATCACGCATCTTTATCATTTTATTGCTCAGATGCAATCTTTGTGCTGAGATTGCATTGATGTTTGCAACATGTTTTTTGTACTTTTTTCATTGTTGATTTCATTGATCTTTGTGATACTGCATTATTGCGATGCTATTGCTTGTTGAAATCATTGTGAAGAAGAGAATGTGTCATCTGCATCTTGACTGTATCTTTGCATCTTCTTGAATGAAGATATTCAGAAGTATTATTTTCTTGATGACAAGTGAGCGAGAAATGACATGATTAACTTTCGTCAAATGAGCGTGTATTAGTTTGCATGCTTGTCTGATCTCTTGTGTTCAATCATTAACTCAACTGTGTAACATGATCTTGTTTTATAACATGTTCAAATGAACATGTAACAAACTTATGTATGTTTTTGTCTTTAAAGTTTCAATGTTTACTCTTTTGAACACTTCTGCTACGTGATGCAAAGTCTGATTCTGAAGTGTTTCTAATTTGCATTCTTTACTCAACAGTTCATCTTTCTTGTCACGCTGATGTCAGATTGACGCTTTGAATGCAATTTCTGATCTCACTACTGCTGAGTATACTTGTCTCGCTTTTGTGAAGATAGCTTTTCATGTAAAGACTTTAAAATGACTAAGTGTCAGCATTCTTGTGACGTGATTCATCTTTATTTGTTGAAGATGCGCATCTCATTGCAGTTTTGTGTTCAGTTGCATCTTTAAAACTTGTACGTTTGATTTTGATTTGATAATTGAGCTTTTTATTTGTATGCTAGTCATCATGTTGAATCTCTTTGATTTTCTAGTGAAATGCGTAAGCTCATACTTTTTTGATACAAACGTTGTGTCATGAATGTGAACTCATTTCATGCAGACGTTGTATGCTTTGCTCAATGTTTTGCAAATTTCTTCAATGAATTTGTTGTAGACTAGAATGTTAATATCATTTACAAAGTCAAGCACTTTGATTTTAATTCTCAATGCTTCGCATTTTTTAATTAAACTTGCGTTGAAGAATAGAAAGAAAATTGATGAAATGAAAGATTTCTGTGATATGTCTGCGTTTATCTTGCGTATGTCGCTCGTTTATTCATTGAATATTAGCGACATCTTTCAATTCTTTAAAAAGCTGCGTGTTCATTTAATTATGTAGCTTAATGTTCTTTTCATTTTCAGCATGTGCAGAAGTCTGATGTGTGAGACTCAATTGAACGCTTCGACAATGTTTAAGCTTAGCATAAAGATCACATATTTGATTTCACAGTCTTACACTGTGTGAACTTGATCTATTAGTAGATTTAACGTCGAGATCACAAATTGCTTACGTCTCACTTTCATTTGAGCATTTGATAGCATGTGATGAGTTTTAACTATGTCACTTAATCTTTTGATCATGATTGACTTTAGTGCTTTGCTCATGATATCAAGCAAAGCAATGAGTTGATACATCTTTGAATCAATATAGTCGCTTTTCTTTAATTTGCGTAGTACTATTGTCTGAGTCTTTTTGAACTGCTTTGAATGATACTTGTGTATTACACATGCGTTGAATAAACTCATCAGTACTGAGATCAGTTCTGCAAGACTTGCTTGAAGCATTCTGTTTGAAATATCTGAAGCACTTGATGCTTTGTCTGCTTTTACTCATTTGATTGTCTGCTTCACTTCATCTTCTGTGATGCGTGAATTGAATGAGACTGTCAGAGATATGAATGATTTTGCAATGTCATTGACATTCGCTTGAGAAGATGAGAGAAAGAACTTTCTTTGCAGTATCTCGATTTTTTTCTTGAACGTCGTTATCATATGATCAATGTTGCTTCGCTTCAGTGACGAAAACTGAGAAAGCTTTTTAAATAGCTGACTTTCGATTCTAGCTCATTTTGCAAAGCATCATATCAATTTAAGTGCTTTGCTCAGCTCATGCATTTGTGTTCTGAAGTGTGTGCATTTCGTTTGTTGAATGATCTTGTTTTTATGATTATTATGCTTCAGATATTCATTTCATGCTTCTAATGTGTCTTGCGTTTTTCATATGATTCACAGTCATCTTGATTTCATTACTACTTCAAAGCAGCTTTGATTTCAAAAATCTCTTGCTCAATTTGATGACTTTGTCAAAAGAATAGATTTCTCGATGATCTTCTGTAGCACTCTGATAATCTTGCACACTCTGACATTCATCATAGTTTTGTCGTCTAAAGAGCATTTCAAAGATATATGTATTTGCAAATAAGCACTTAATGCTTCTGTATTCATTTTCTTTCAAAGTTGTTGAATCAAGAGTTGCACTGAGATTGTTTGTAAACATAGCTTTGTGATGATCGAAAGATGATTCAATCTCTGATGCAGATTGATTCATATTTTGCACTTGCGTGTCATGAACTGTATTTTCTCGCTGCTAAAAACTAGATCAATCATCGTAAATTGATTGTGAGCTTTGCAAGTAATAATGTCTGATTTCAGTAATAATTTCAGTCTTGTGTTTGTAATGATGTTTAGTAAAGTATCAGTCATTATATGACGAGTGAAGCATCTTCGTTCTTCTCAATGAGAATGATGTAGATTGAAATCTTCTACAATCAGTTGTTTGCAATCATTCTTGAGTAGTTTGTTCAAACAAGAAATGGTTGAAAATCTCTCTGTGAATGTAGTAAACAATGAGCATGAGTTGTAAACGTTTAAAAGTCTTAGCGTCTGCGTTTCATCATTTGTGTTACGAGTTAATATTCTGATTAAGCAAATGTCTGACTCAGCTGTTTCTACTATTCATTAATTGAGTCTTAAACATTTGTTAACATATATGCATGTTTTTGATTGAGATGATGAGTTTTTCACTAGATGAAAAAAGTTGTGTGCTGAGCTAAATGATTGCAAGTCGTTGTTGTTACAATCTTGCTTCTGTATAACTACTATGTTGAATTCGCGAACTTCTTTGTTAATTAGAAATGATTCTTGAATTCTTAATGATTTTCTGATGTTGTACTGTAGAATTTGTAGAAAAGACTGTTTCATCATAAAGTTATTCATAACTGTTGTTGACTCTGTAATGAAAAGACTCTTTGTATGCTTTTGATCATCAATGATCTTTCTTGCTTTCTGATTGAATGTTTCTGAATCTGCTCAGATGTTGTCTTGTCTGAGTCACTACTCACGCAAGAGAAAAGATTGACTCATCTCTTCTTGATCTTTACTATCTGTCAAGCTGATTCATCAGCGATTCAACTGCGTGTTTTCAGCATGACTGTTGCTGAGTTTGAGAAATTCATTGAATTGAAAGAATTTGTTGAATCTGAAGAGTTCATTGAATCTAAAAAGTTCAGAAATAGTAAAAAGAGTGTGTGATTGTATTTAAACGTTTCAAAGTATCTGAATGATTTGTTTTTATAGATTTCAAACGTTTGTTTCATCTGCTGTTGTTACTTGAAACAGATGTGTCTTCAAAATTCATGATTTTCGTTGCAGTTGACACAACATCTTTTATTCAAAGACATCACACACTTCTTTATGTAATGCTTGTCTGTGCATTTTTCGCAGCGCTGATTCTTTCTGCAGATCTTAATCATGTGATCAAATTCGTAACATCTGAAGCATTGTATGATGCAACAGTTCTTTTTAAATAGCTTGCATGCACATTCTTGATATGAATTCAGCATGCTTATGTTCATTAGTTGATTCATCATCACTTTGATTGCAATCTTTACAATGAGTGATGAATGAATCTTTTCGCTATTTGCTATCTTCTTGAATTAAACTATTCTTAAAACTTTCAAATCTTCATGAAGTCTTGCGTTATCTTTTATCAATCTTTCAATAATCTTTTCTTGATTGCTCATGTCTATTGTAGTGTGTACTTCATGTGTCAGCATTGCAAAGATTCAATGTGCTATGCATGTTGAACTCGCGATTTCTTTTGCTCACGTCTGAATCTTTTTCAGATTTACTTAAGCATTTGAGCTAACTGCGTGAAGAGAAATGTCATCACTGCTCAGCTTGCAAAGTGACATGATTAGATTTCTTTGATCTGTCAACACGTTTGCGATTTTCTGTAGAATCTGTTCAATCAACTTCTTCTGTATCTTTTTTATTTCTCTTCTGTTCATTATCTTAATCATGACTTCTCATTTCTTGTGAAGCGACGATGAGTTATCTTTAAAATGTTGCTTTCTCATTGCTATTTCTTCTCTTGTCACGTTCGTTCATGACGTAATTTTCGTTAAAAGATGTGTGTTTTTCTGTGTATGCAATTGCTTGTTAAGCAGTTGAACTGATATTTTCAGTTTCTGTACATTCTTCGTGATGAACGCGTTCTGATTCGCATGATGTTTTTCTTCTGAGTCGAGTTGAAAATGTTGAATCAGCTTCAATGCTATCTCTTTTCATGAATGATCTTTGCTTTTCTCTTTCTCTAACGTTGATATCTTTATTAGTAGATCAATAATATTAGTAATGTTTTCTTCATCATCACGTGAGCATTTTAACTTTGCATCTTTGTTTTCTTACAATGAATCAACGTCACTTGCAATCATTTTTGAATCAGCATTGCTGCAATTCATGCAATTCATCATTGTTCAATCATCTTCTAAATTCACTTTGTCTTGTTTGTAATGCTTTTTTTCAAAATTTGTGATGCGTGCGTTGTGATTATTTTCAAAGTCTCATTTTATATAATTGTTATTATAATTGTAATTCATACATTCTTGTGACATCAATTTAGACTCAACTCATGAGAGACTTTATGCTATTTATATCGAGTGAACAAAACTCTCTGAGAAAGAAAATCACTCATCGTTTATACGACTGCTTTGCGCAGTTGAAACAATGAGATTGACACTGTGTTATCAAGTAATGAATCTATAGCTTTTATTCAGCATGTGACGCTCAAGTAAACTCTTGATGAAAGTGTCTGTGCTGTTTGATTATGATGCATCGTCTTTGCTCTGCTCTTCATTGACGATATTTTATACAACGATGTTTCGATTCAATTCTCGATTCAAAGACGAAAGATGTTTTCTTTGCACTCATGATGCTTGTGATTGTAACGTACGTAGAGCTGTGTTCTCTTACTCAATGATTGTCATTCATTGAGCAGAGAAATATGTGATGAAAGAGAGATGCACATGATGAGAAGATAAAGTGTGATTGTACTGAGTAATTCTTTTCTTCTCTTGATTTGACTTATGTCACGTAGACGTTGAATGAACTGTTAGTATAAGCGTGCAATCGCAATCGTTTGATGTTTGATTCTGATCAATGAAAGAGAATGCGTTCTGATCATTCTCTTAAGCTCTCGATTTTTCATGTGAATAGATGAATGACTTGACGTCAAGTAAAGAAGGTGAGCTCAAGCTCTTTCAATATATCAGCGTGATCAATGAATCACTACTTCTTCAAGCACTGTAATCACGTCTCTCAATACTTGAAACGACTATTCTACCTGATATCTTTTCGTCAATTACTTGATGACACTGTCGATGTGATGAAGACGTTTTGATATCAACGCAGTCGACAAGTTGCAAATTCTTCAATCACTTGTAGTCACAACTCACAGACTTTTCATCTGAGTTGTCTTTTTCACTAGTAGTATCTTCTCATCTCTTACTGACATTGACATGTCATTAATCTTCTTCGTAGATTGATTGTGACTGTTAGAAGAGATGTTGTCGCGTGAGTGAAAACTCTGCATGACAACTTTTCTGATCACGCAACGTTCTAACATCATTCAAACTGCATTGAATTGAGATCTCTTGACTCTTTTGACTTCTATTCAAACACAGAATAGAATCAAAAGATTTGTAGTTGACATCATGTACAGATGAATCTTGTTGTCAATCTCATTTTATATAATATTAAACTTATTACAAATGTTGATTTAATAAGTTTCTTTTATTAAAACTTTCTTTCATTCAATGTTGTTATTATCATTAAATTCAACTTAGATCTTTTTCTTATTGACTTTGAAGTCATTGTTTTCAATATAAATTCTCAAGAACAACATTTAAACTGAAACTTTTATTTTCATACAATTGTTTTCTTCATTGCATGATCAGATTTAATTGTTTTAAACATCATGAATGAGATGAAAAAAAATGAAGATTCATTGAAAGTAATAACAGTAATCAATGTGAGATTTTTACTATCTTTCAATCTACTTCAAGACTTGAACTTTATAGCAAAAAGATTCAATAATAGTGAGATTTCATTGTTTTTCTTTCATTGTTCTCTTTGTTTAGCAATTTTACTGTTCTTCTTCTTTTGTTTATTTCTTTGCTTAACATTCAGCTCAGCTGCTTTCGTTGCAGTCAAAGTTTAAACATTGACTTTATCATGTTTTTTCTTTTGATGAAGTTCAACTTAAGTTTCTTTTCTTGTAGAAAATGATTTTAAAAACATTATGAAAAGTCTTTGATTTACTTTCTGCAGTCTTTCATATATGATAATTATGTTAATATGAAAGATAAACAACTGATTAATTAAAAGATCAATTTACTAACGTGATAGCTTTTCATACAGCTTTTGCAAGCTGACTGCTGCATGAAGAAATTTATTTTTATTAACATCATGATATTTTATTGAATTTGCATCATTTGAATTGATGAAGTCATCATAATATTTAATTTGTCAATTACTTAATGTTATAAAAGATTCATTTAATCATCAGTAAGAATGAAGAAGTAATAGTGAGATCAAAAATTCTTATCTGTAAATGTGTAAAAAATAATGTCTGCAAAGAAGTTCATATTTAATATAAATATCACAGTCATAATAATAATAATAATAAATTCATACATTCTTGTAACATCGATTAAATCGACTCATGAGAAACTTTATGCTATCTGTATCGAGTGAACAAAACTCTCTGAGATAGAAAATCACTCGCAGTCTACACGACTGCTTCACGCAGTTAAAACAGTGAGTTTTGAGACTATGTATTAAATTTGTTCACGTTGATTGCATGTTAAAGAACGAGTGTTCTAGTCACTTTAAATTGTTTCAAGAGCTTCATTTTCATCATCATTTTCGCTACTGCTCTGAGACTCTTCGTGATGATGATGATTATTCAATAGTTCAAGAAGTCAGCATCTTGTAGCATTCTTGATCGCAGATGTGATCAGTTCAAGCAGTGCATGAGTACATGCTTCATCGTTTGATGACTTCATTTGCAGTCACATCGCAAGCTATTCATGTCTGAAACGTTTCTAAAGTGCAAATAAACATTCAAATTTATGCGTTCAATTCTGATGTGCATTGCAAGAGTGCTTTCTGCTTTCTGAAGATCATCATGCATCTTTATCATCTTATTACTCAGATGCAATCTTTGTGCTGAAGTTGCGTTGATGTTTGCAACATGTTCTTTGTACTTTTTTCATTGTTGATTTCATTGATCTTTGTGATACTGTGTTATTGCAATGCTATCACTTGTTGAAATCATTGTGAAGAAGAAAGTGCGTTGTCTGCATTTTGACTGTATCTTCGCATCTTCTTGAATGAAGACATTCAGAAGTATTATTTTCTTGATGACGAGTGAGCGAGAAATGACGCGATTAACTCTCGTCAAACGAACGTGTATTAATTTGCATGCTTGTCTGATCTTTTGCATTCAATCATTGACTTAACTGTGTAACGTGATCTTGTTCTGTAGCATGTTCAAATGAACATGTAGTGAACTCATGTATATTTCTGTTTCTAAAGTTTTGATGTTTACTCTTTTGAATGCTTTTGCTACGTGATGCAGAGTCTGATTCTGAAGTGTTTCTAGTTTGCATTCTTTGCTCAACAGTTCATCTTTCTTGTCGCGCTGATGTCAGACTGATGCTTCGAATGCAATTTCTGATCTCACTACTGCTGAGTATACTTGTCTCGTTTTTGTGAAGATAACTTCTCATATGAAGACTTCAAGATGACTAAGTGTCAGCATTCTTGTGACGTGATTCATCTTTATTTGTTGAAGATGTGCATTTCATTGCAGTTTCGTGTTCAGTTACATTTCTAAAACTTGTACGTCTGATTTTGATTTGATAATTGAGCTTTCTATTTATATGCTAGTCATCATGTTGAATCTCTTTGATTTTCTAGTGAAATGCGTAAGCTCATACTTTTCTGATGCGAACGTTGCGTCATGAGTGCAAACTCATTTCGCGCAAACATCATGTGCTTTGCTCAGTGTTCTGCAAATTTCTTCAATGAATCTGTCGTAGACTAAAATGTTAATATCATTTACAAAGTCAAGCACTTCGATTTTAATTCTCAATGCTTCGCATTTTTCAATTAAACTTACGTTGAAGAATAGAAAGAGAATTGATGAAATGAGAAATCTCTGCAATATGTTTGCATTTACCTCGCGTATGTTGCTCATTTATTCATTGAATATTAGCGACGTCTCTTGATTCTTTAGAAAGCTGCATGTTCATTTGATTATGTAACTTAATGTTCTTTTCATTTTCAGTGTATGCAGAAGTCTGATGTGTAAGACTTAATTGAATGCTTCAACGATGTCTAAGCTTAGCATGAAGATCACATATTTGATTTCACAGTCTCACACTATGTGAACTTGATTTATTAGTAGATCTAACGTTGAGATCACAAATCACTTGCATCTCACTTTCATTTGAGCATTTAATAGTTTATTGAAAATATGTTGTATATGTTGCATGCAACATACATAAAGCATAACTTCTATGCTGGTTTTTTTCTTAGACTCAAGAAGTTACTCAGAAAGTTTTCTTGTGACAGATTCACAGTTCAAGATGAACAAAATCTTTCACTGCTCAGATTTCAACAGTTTACTTCTTAAACATGAGTTGCAGATGTATTGCAGTCGATTTCTTCTTTAATCACATTGACACACACTACTGTTTTCTTGAGTTATACAGATGATATCTTTGACTAAAGATTGATTCTATCATCAAGACATTCAAGAGTCAAAGCTCAGTGAAGAAATGAGATTCTTAAGATCAACAGTCATCATCATTGTATATCACGTCTTGCAGACACTTGCTTCGCTTGTAAGACGTGCAACTCATCTATTTTGCATTATCTGTAAAGATCTTTCTCATGCAGATTGATCATGTCTTGCAAAAATATTCATATGTTACACTTCTAATCAGACAGCGTAGTTCGATCATTCTTTACTAACTCGCTTGTGTCTCTCTTCTCTTAACAAAGTCTTCTCGTCAGCATATCACTCATGTATAAAATGTCTGTGTCTGAACATCTGTTAAACAATATTAATGAGACTCTCAAGTTTGCTCATGTCAAACTTAACGAGTCTTGTGAGTTGCTCATGTCGTAGTAACAGACACGCAGTCTTAACAAGATTTATACGTAGTTAGCATGTAAATTTAAAGAATGTTCGTGATTTGAGTTCTTTCTGCTAATCACTCTCAACAAATCAAATGCAAGAGTGTTTTGTCTCAGTTCTTGTCATCACAATGACAAGATACTGAATCGAATGATTTTCATAAGCGATTTCTCTCGTAGTTCTGCATTCTATTTGACTTTCTCATCTGCGTGCAAATTGCTTGTAGCATGCGCATTGAGATTATCAAAGTCTGCATGATCGCGAAAACTCTGTACACGATCAACACACAGCGCTTCATCATCACGCAGTATCTTGATGTCATTCAAACTTTTGATAATTTCTAGACTTTACTGTAACTAAACAGTAGATTTGTAGTCAGCATCGCGTACAGATGAGTTTCATCGCTGATCATGATAAATCTAATTGTGAGAAACTTAAATTTGTCAGAAGTATTGTGACAAGTCAGAACAACATAACTAAGATCTGAAATGATAAAACAAGAAAACATTCTTTTATATTAATCTTTATAGAAAATGATCAGAATGAAAGTCGCTTTAACTGTGACTTGATTGATCAGTATGAAAAATACTATCAGTCTTCATGTTTTCAAAACCAGTCTAAGATTCTTGACTTTACATGTCTTTCTACTAATGTCAAAATCGAAGCTTTACTAGTACAAGAAAACAACAATCAGTATATTTATCGTTGAATTAGCGAAAGCGCAAGCTTTTGTCTTGCTTTGCAGCAAATTCAATCTGACAAAGACGAGATTTATATCAGAGTTATCATACTGAACTATTTCATTGTGATTTGCTTCAAATTTGTTGAGAATTTCGTCGTTCTACAAATCTGACGACGTAATAAAAACTGTAGAAAATCAGTTTCAATGAACTGAACAAGATTCTTGCAGAAGAGAAAAGTGATAAAGTTTATCAATCTTGACATGAGAAGTTTTTGCTTGACTATCGATACGAAACTCAGAATTTTTGATGTCAAATGCAGCATCATCAGTATAATAGCGATCGATCACGATTATATTCTAGAAGACATCGTCTACGATTTTGGTTTCAAACATCTTATTGTAGTTTGCTCAAAGAACGATTTCATACGTCAACTAATCTTTACAGATGATTGAACTGAGAGTGATTTGAAAGTGAAGATAAAGAATCTTCGACAAGTGATTCTTGATTCTTCGAGACGATGATGCTCTTTCAATCACGAATCTGTTCTTCAAGTCTTTGCTAAAGATAATCAGCTAGCAGAGGTAAAACTTGAGAACGACGGTCAATTGTGCAGTTTTGCAAAGAACGAAGAAGTTATTGTGACAGTTGCAAAGGCTGATGGTAATATTCTTGGTTACTTCTCACTTGGTTCAAACAACGAAAAAGACATCACTCAGTTAGACTCTATGTGACAAGTTGGTTGTGGTCAGTCTGACGATGAAACTCGTTGAAAAGTACATAATTCTGAAAATCGAGTCTTTGTTCAAAGAGAAGACACCTTTAGTATTTGTGAAAAATATGAAGACAAGGAACGAATTCTTTGCGGATACAACAGATGTGCACTTGCTAACTGAGCCAAGGACAGGAGAGCCGAGAGCATTTCCCAAGTGTACAGAGACATTCACATACACGTTTCACAGTACCTTTCTACTAGTACGATCATTGCACGTATTCGTTGTCTGCTCTCTGTTGCATCTACGCAGCTTCCTATTAGAAATAGTCAGCAAGCACTAGCTTAAAGACTTCTTATATAGTTATTAACAGAATTTACTTTGATTTGAATTCATACACCCTTGTGACATCGGTTTGGTCCGACCCATGGGGAAACTATGTTACGTGTATCGAACGGACAAATCCCTCTGGGGGAGAAAACCGCTCGCCGACTACACAGCGACTTCGCGCCGCCGAAATAATAGAATGAGACAATGTACCATTCATGAACCTATAGCTTCTATCCAGCATGTGACGCTCGAGTAAACTCTTAATGCTTGCCTGTGCTGTTTTCTTGCAATGCACCGTTCTTGCCCTATACAACGATGTCCCGGTCTCCGGTCGCGAAGACATAAGATCCCTTTGCACCCGTGGTGCTCATGGTTGTAGCGTAAAAAACCGTGTTATTCTGCTTGATGATTGCCATTCATCGAGCAAGGAAATATGTGGTGAAAAGAGAGGCGCGAACGATGAGAGGTAGAGTGTGGTTGTATTGATGACCCTATCCTGCTCTTGTCTTGTGTCACGTAGACGTTGAGTAGGTTGATATAGGCGTGTTGTTTGATGCTTGGCTTTGATCGATGGTAGAGAATGCGTGTCCGGAGAGCAACTCCGGTCGTTCTCAATAAGGAATCGATCGTTCATATTGCCCCACCCACCCACTCCATAGACTTAGTCGCTTAGATAGAGGGAGTGCTTGACACCTCAGGGCGGCTTCCAGGGCAAAATTTGGCCCTGAAGACCGCCAGGGGCCGTCGGGTTTGCCCAAACACATAATATATATTCGTTCAAACGGAGGCGATGCCCGATAGACTATGAAGTCAAATCCTCACCCTCAGCTGCACTCGCCTGCCATTGTCACTTCGTCAGCCCTGTCCCAACCCTCTACCTCCTCCTCGCGTCCCTCCTTCTCGCACCCCTCCTCCTCGCACCCCTCCTCCTCGTGCCCCTCTTCCTCGTGCCTCTCCTCGTCGTCGGGACCGAGCGGATAGTGTTGCTGCTCGAGGCGTGATTATAGTCCTTGCTCGCTCGGCTGGTTGTGCCTCTGATAGTAGTGCTTCTGCTGGTGCTTCTGCTGGTGCCTTCGCTAATTCCTCCACCGATTTAGCCCCATTATTCAGCAGTAATTGTACATAATACACAGCGCTGACGGCAGCATCAGCAGAAGGTCACGAGAAGATCGTACAGATACTGCTGGACAAGAAGGCCGACATAAACGCGGAAGGTGACACAGCGCTGACGGCAGCATCAGCAGGAGGTCACGAGAAGATCGTAGTATCTGTACGATCTTCTCGTGCCCTCCTGCTGATGCAGCGTGCAATATAGTACCGTAGTCCATTTCATATCGACCAATGATCGAGCAACAATCGCTAGTATCTAGAAGACGATCAATTTTTGCAATCTCGTCACGATGCATTCCTGATTTCATGACCGTGTCGCCAGATCCGGACCCGATATGAATAGAGGACGAGAACATTTCTAAATTCCCTGTTGTCTTCCGTTCTTGACTTTTCCCCTGTCTCTCCCGACGAAGAAGCCCACGTCTGTCACATCCAAGGTCGCTGCATGTCATCTTAAGAGCATCAGCGCAAATATGTGTTCCATCCCTTCCCCGACATTTGTCGCAAGCTTGGGAGTCATGTTGATGAAGATAAGACGATGTAAAAAGCCGATCGATATCTGCATCAGGATATATCGAGCTCTCAGATTCCTGTTGACGTAGTTCGAGGTAGCGACGAGTATTATCTTGTATCCGTCTGTAGTGATGATCTGTCTCTAGCTAGAAAGGATCGAATCTCCACAGGTGGTTTGCCTAGACAATTCTCTATTGTATCTTTTCGCTCAAACGATTCTGGATACCTCCTTCCGAAATCGTACTGAACAAGCGATCGACTAATAATGACGTCGCCAAGATGAATGTCTTCTTGGTGCGGGCCGAAAGGCACCCCTCCGCATATTTCCACTATTAAAGCAAGCTTGATATTGATATAACTGTTCCGGAGTTCAAGAGCGACGGCGGTGGCGTTGACCTTTCCCATACCTGCCATATGAGTCACCACAACGTTGTGCCCACCTATTACACCTGTAGTCTAAGCATTCGGGTCTCCTATAGCTCTGCCATATATGTTCTCCTCATCTTCCCAGCAGGGGTCAAGCAAAGCTATCACAGCATTCGCTTCCAGTGGTAAGGCACATATGATCGCAATCTCGAAGCTCCCGCGATCGTGAGGACGGGAGGCGTTTTCAGGAAATGCTTGGTTCGATACAGAGAACACTGTGAACTCGTTAGAATGCGCGTGGTGTTGATTATTTAGAGCTGTACTCGTACATCGTACACAGCTTCTTGAAGTAGGAAGGAGTCTTCAAGAAACACTCACCCCGACATCCACTCTAGACGTCCCAAAAAAACGGTGAGGTCAAACAGCGCTGAGGCTGAGGCTGAGGCTGAAGGCCCTCAAGTTTCATCCTCGGCGGTTGCGCATCATAGGCTCATAGCCAATTGTCCTTCAGCCTTATTCGACCTCCCACCGCGCATCTTAATTAGATACCCGAATATATCAACCCAGATCAGCATCCAGCTTAATCATTTCTTTATAGCCGTCGAAATGCGAACATGAAGTTTAGAAATCGAATGCGTGAAGCATAGATAACATTATGACCTCAAGGTTCCCTAATATAATCATTCATGGTACTCGACCTGATGTACGGAATACGGAGTAAAACACAAGCCGGCAGTTGGTGATGGCTACGAGTACACTCATTGCAACACGGCCGCCACTGTCAACTGTCAAGACGCAGAAGGCACGCTTCGCTGGGTGGAGCATAATGTGCGCAATATTAACCGTGCCTACGTCCCGCCTCAAAATCCTTCACTATCGACAGTGAAGCCTCCTCCACCAATGGCTGCATCTGAAGGCATGAACGCTATGCCTTCCGAGTTCATTCAAGCCGGCTAAGGCCATTTTCCACTCAATGCTGGCCCTTTCAATATATTCTGCCAGGTTTGAAGGGTGCAGCATCTCCGCTGTGCGGACCATACCGTATCTGCCGATCTGGAGCCAGTGTATACTACAACACATACCTGTTGGTTTTCTAAAGAATTACTTGAAGTCTCAACGGCCGACGAGAACGAATACACGTTGCGTTTACGCTAACAAGTATGTGCTTTAGCTTAAGCATCTCAATGTTGACGTTAATGTTGAAATTAGGAATTCAACACAAGCCATGAGAATACCTTTGCAGCAGCCTTCACTGCAATAGCATGTTGATATATGAGGTTCAGAGCGAATATGTGCATGTAGATATATTGACTAAGTACCTTATGTACTCCGTAGTAGGTGCATATATCTGGTAGATTGGAACTATCGTAAGTATCGAAGAAAGAAAGAAGTGGGAGGTAGGATAAAGTAAATACCCCTAGCGCCAAGCCGGCTTCGGCCGGAAATAACTAATCACAGAGGTGTACTTCGTACGTACATATGCGTATAAACGGGGTTCCCGCCCAAACGGTGCAAACGGGGTTTTTGCGCACGCTAACAAGTATTTATGTATATTACGTAGTAGTGCCATTAGTTAGCATAGAGACACTGCCTTCAAACTGACAAAATAACCTCATGCACCTTCACATTCGTCTTAGTAAGAGCATTGAGCAACCAATCAGCCATACAGGGGGAAAAGCAACGT
>JAABUW010000705.1_pt1 | contig 62729 bp, 49 predicted proteins | sample 5560081 | NCBI WGS metagenome assembly JAABUW01 (sample SAMN10711882, study PRJNA513363) | rock metagenome | isolation source: Antarctica rocks | place: Antarctica: Victoria Land, Knobhead sud | reverse complement strand
TCTATAATCGCTGAAATTATCATGGTTTTTAGTTCTATTAATATTAAGTAATTTAACTTAAACGTGCACATGGATTCCGCTCGAGAGGGCACATGGATTCAGGTCCCCCCGGCCCGGAAAAACTATTATTCCCACATGGATCCAGCCTGGATCCATCAGGGCATTTAGGTTAGGAGTAAATAAATAAACTAATTTATTAAATTTAATTAGATTTATAATATTATAATAACCGCGTTTCTACCTAGTTATATATATTATTATTATTAACTCTACTCTCTTTTCTCTTAATATTATTATTATTTATTTTATTATCGTTATAATTTCTTTGAAATTTATTAATATTATTATTATTATTATAGTATAGCTTTATTTACTTTAGCCTAGTTTAATTTATTTTAAATTTAATTTAAATCTAAATTAATTTCCCTATTTCTATTTTAATATAGTCGGGATAGGAAATAAATAAATATTTTATATACTAGTTTTTATTTAAATAGTAGCTGGCCCTACTCTAATTTTCGTCCTTTATCTTTTATTTTAATTTACTCTTATACTATAATTAGGCTATAGTTTAATAAACTTAATTATTAATTTAATAAATCTTTAGATATTAATCCCGTCTTTTAATATTATAAAAGATTAATTATCTAGCTAGTACTCTCTAGTATTAAAATAATTATTATAAAGAATTAATCTTTTAACCCCGAAAACCGTATATAATAATTCTTCGCCGAAGTTTAAAATAACTCTATTAATTTCCTAAATACCTTCGACTATTTATATATTTAAGTCGAGAGTAATTTTTTATTTAATATTTTATCCTCGTTTATACTTCTTTCTCCTCCTATATTAAATATATAATCTCTAATTTATATTATTATTTAGGTAATAATTTAAATTATACCTATTATAATCTAAATTATACTTTAACCCCCACTCTAGGTATTCGATAAGAATACTTTTAATAATATTATTATTATAAACCTACGATCGTTTTTTTTTAAAAATATTTAATAATTTATTTCTTTACGATCTCGAATACCTCCTAGATCCGAAAAGCTCCTAGATATCTCGAAATATAAAGAGGATTAAGATAGATTAGATATTTAAAAGTAGATATTAATATAATAAATATATATTAATTATAACCGTTACTTTATCGATAATAATAAAATCGTTTATATAGAGTTTAAATTAATTATTAATAAAAAGGTCTTTAATTTAATAAATTATTATTAAAAAGAGAGTCTTTATACTTTAATTAACTTTACCGATTAACGAAAGAAACTACGGGAAGTATATAATAACCCGTTTAAATAAAAGAATATTTAGAATTATATTTAAAAACTTAAATAAAGTTTTATATTTTTTAATAAATACTTTAAACTCGTTATTTAAAAGAAGGAATATTCTCGAATAAAGAACGAATTCTTAATTAATATTATAAAATATAATATTAATTATATTACTTAATAGGTCTTTATCTCTTAAAGGAAAATTAATAATTAATAAATATATACCTTCGATAAATACGTCCGTATATACTCCGAAATCGATTAAAAACTTTAATAAATTAAATATTATTTATCTCGTTAAAGTACCGCTTTTACTAAATTAAAATAAACCTCGAGGAGATTTATTATATTTTTATTAACTTCTACCCTTATAGCCCGTTTTATTATAATAAGTATTTTTATCCCCGTTATTATAGTTTTAACTCTTTTATTTAACGAGTTAATAAATTTTAATTCTATTTAAATTATTATTAAAGGTAAATTAACGAGAACCCTAGTTATTAAAATTATCTACGAGAAATAAAGATTTTACTTTTATTATAAATCGTTTAGGTATAATATAAAAGTCTATTTAATTAAACTAGCTAGCCTCCGATCTAGTATTATAATTATTATCGACGACGACGAGAGTATTATAAGAGGAGTTATTTTAAATATAGGAAAAGAATAATCCCGGTATAAAGTCGCGTATTAAGACTATAAGTACCTAGAACCCTATATATATCTTTTTATTTATTAATTATATCGTTTAATTTACCTTCGTTATTAATTAAATTTTTATTTAAATTTATTATATAGCTTTTTAAAACCGACCCTACTTTTTATAATAAATATATAGTTATTTCTTATTAACTACGGAATAGCTAGTCTCGAATTGAAATTAAAATCTTAATTAATATTAATATATCCGGTTACTTTTTTATTAATTATAATTTTATATATATTTAATATCTACCTCTTTATTTTCTTTATTATCCTCGTATTATCCGACTCTTTAATAATATACCTACTATTATAAAATATATTATTTATATTATAAAAGTAATTTTAAATATTTATAATTATTAAGAACGAATAATTTTCTTCGTTATTAAATTTAATTAATACCCCGTTATAATCGGTTTATTATACCTCTATTATTATAAAATTATTATTAATTTCTTAGATAATTTCTTAACCTTCGTTTTATATTTTTATTTAAGAAACTATATCTTTAATTCTATAAAAATCTTCGCGGAAAATAAACTCTTTTTTATACTTTAAGAAAGTTTCTAGATTTAAGAATTTCAATTTCTAATTTTATCCGATATTTATATAAAGTAAACCCTAATTTAAAAGAAATCGCTAGTATATAAAGAGCCGTTATTATTTATAAATAATAATATTATTATTAAATAATTAATTCCGATTTAAAAGAAATTACTTTAATTTTAAATTTATTAATAATATATTTAATTCTAAATTTATAAAAAGTAAACCTCGATTTAAGAAAAATTAATTTAATCCTAGATTTATTAGAAGTAAATCTAGTCTCTAACTTAATTTAATATTTATATAAAATAATTTAAAATTTAAAAGAAATTACCCTAGTTCTAGATTTATTAATAATAATTTTAAATTTAAAAAGAGTTCTCCCCGCTCTAGTCCTAATTATTTATTCTTATAAAAACTAGCTATAATAACGAGTATAATTATATTATTACTATCGTTAAATAAATAAAGATATTTAAAATTAAATATTATAGTTTAGCCTCGTTTCGTTTTAAATTTTAATATTAAAAATAACGAACCTAGTACCTAGTTATTCTTAATATATACGAGATAAGATCTCGATTATTTACCCGGCTCGTTAGGCCTAACGAGTAAACTATATTTAATTTATTATTTATAGAAATCGATTGATTTTTAGATATTTTAAAAGAAATCTCGACCTTAAATATTTAATTTTATTAAGAATTTAAATATTATAAAATTAAACTCCGCTTTAATTAAAACCTTAAATTAAATATTTACGATTAAGTCTAGAATCGAGTTATATTTAAAATAAATAAAGAGCTCTACTTCGCCTCCGTCGTTATTTAAAAAGAGTTTTAAATTTATTAAAATAATAAGAATATTAACCTAGTTATAATCTTATTTACGCGGTATTATAAATTCCTAAATATTTTTTCAAGAAAAGATATTAATATCTTACCCCCGTATTAATTATATAATTATATTATTAAGTTTAAAAAAGAGCTATAACCTCCGTTATTTAATTTATATAATATAAATTATAATAAGATCCTAGAACTCCGCCGTTACTTAGATAAAAATCTTAGTAAAGATTTTATTCGGGTTAGTCGTTTTTATACCGTATTCTTTATTTTATTTATAAAGAAATTTAACGGAGGTTTATATTTCTACGTTAATTACCGAGGGTTAAATATTATTATTATAAAGAATAAATACTCTTTACTCTTAATTTTAAAAAATTTTAAATTAATTAAATCATATTAAGGTATTTTTTAAATTAAATATTATATTTATTTTGAATCGCCTCCGCGTTAAAGAGGGCGACGAAGAATTTATAATATTTTATACCCGATTCGGCCTATTTAAATACTTTATTATATTATTTAAATTATATAATAACTCTACTTTATTTTAATACTATATTAATAATATTTTTTATAAATTTCTCGACGAAACCTATACCGCTTATCTCGACGATATTCTAATTTATAACGATATCGAGGAAGAGTATAAAATCTATATTAAATATATCCTTTAAAAGCTCCGCGAGGCGGGATTTTAAATAAATATTATTAAATACGATTCCTATATTAAGAAAGTTATATACCTAGGATTAATTATTATTATTAAAAAAATTAAAAAAAATTTAAAGAAAATCGATACTATCCTAAATTAATTATAACTAGTTAATATTAAAGACGTTTAAAGTTTCCTAAGATTCGTTAACTTTTATCGGCGCTTTATTTATAAATTTAGTAAACTCGTTATATTATTTATAATTTTAATTAAAAAAAAAATTATTTTCGAGTAAAGTACTCGATATTAAATAATTTTTAATACTTTAAAAAAGACTTTTATCTTCGATATTATCCTAGTTTATTTTAACCTCGACTATAAAATTATAATAGAAATAAATATATTTAATTATATATTTAAAGGTATCTTATTTTAATATAATAATTAAAATATTCTTCGTTTTATTATTTACTTTTTAAAGAAATATAACCCTACCGAGTATAATTATAAAATCTATAATAAAGAGTTTATAATAATCGTCCGTATATTTAAAGAATAACGCTTTAAATTAAAGGGATCTACTCTTTTTATCGAGGTAATATCTAATTATAAAACTTTTAAATATTTTATTTTATTTAAAGTATTATCTCGTTATTAAATAAAATAAAACGAGTTTTTATCCCGTTTTAATTATAAAATTACCTACCGGCTTAGTAAAGAAAATAATAAATTTAATATATTAATACGTCGATTAAGAGACCTTTTTAAAAAGGGGGATAAATTAAATTTTAAATATTAATATTAATATTAAATTATATTAAAAAGAAAAAACCTAGCCCTAGAAATCTTTAAAAACTATATTTATAATATATTAATAAATATAGCGACCTTAGTTTTAGTCCTAATTATTTTAATTATATTAATAATAAATCTAAAGATTTTTATCTAACTTTTTTAATTATATTTTATATTAATTTATATAACCCCGATAAACTTTAATATAGATATTAATTTAGAATTTTAAACTTTATTTATATTTTATAAATTTAATTTAAATAAAGACTAATTTATTAATTTAAATAAAAATTTATATAATACCCCGATTTATTAATTATAGGATATAACTAGTTAAACCGATTAATTCGCTTTTAAATTTCTAGAAATACTATATTTTAGAACGTATTATTATAGTAGAATTCCCCTCGCTAAATACGAAGATAAAGATAAAGTTCTCTATTTCCGAGGAAAGAGATATATTTCGAATTTTAATAAACTACGCCTTCGTTTAATCTAGTTAATTTATAATAATATCGCGGGTAATTACCTAAATCGTATTAAATATTACGAATTAATTAATCGGGCCTATTAATAACCTAACGTCTATACTATTATTTAGTAATTCGTTAAAAATTATTATATATACCGAAGAGCTAAACCTTTTTATTAATATATTTAAAAATAATTACGTTTATTACTACCTTTATAATAACGTTAAAAAGACGTCTCGATAAATTATATAAATTCTCTACTACTTTATATCTTTATAAAAATTATTTATTAGTATATTTTAGTTTTTATAGATTATTTAATTAAGATATAGTACCTAGTATTAATTACGTCGATAGAAGTAAACGAAGCCTACGACGCTTTCTATTAAAATATATAAAAGCTCTATAAATTACTAAATATCTTTATTTTAAATCGAGGATTTTAATTTATATCGGAGTTTTAAAAGACTTTATATAAATGTTTTAAAATCGATTAATATATATCTACTAGGTATTATCCTTAGACGGATAATTAAACCGAGTAATTTAATATTATAATAAAATACTACCTCCGTATATATATTAATTATATATAAGATAATTAAGTGAAATAACTCCTTAAAGCGGAGTTTTTTAATAATAATATTAATTCTTCTAATACTCTAGCCTCGCCTTTTTTAACTAATTATAATTAATATCTATATATTAATTTTAAGCCTATCGAGCCTCTATTTTAAAATCTTACTATTTAAATATATATTTATTTAATCGTTATTAATAAATTCGTAATATAAATAAAAATTTTAAACGATTATTTTTATAATAAAATATTTATCGCCTAAATTATCTTTAAATTCTCGGTTAATTAACGAAAGCGCCTATATTTAATATATTTAATAAACGATTAAATATAGCTAAATATTAAGAATTTAAATATTATATATTTTTTAGTTAAACTCGACGATTATAATATCGACCCCTTCCGAATTTCTAAAATTTTTAATAATTCTTTTATAATTTAACTAGACTTTTTATATTTAATAAAAGTTTACTCTATTTTCTATACTAGTTTATTATAATTAATAGTTAATAACTCTTTATTTAAATAAATCTAGTTTATCCGAGAATTTATAATTACCGAAGATAATTAACGAGAGTAGTATATTAACGGTATTTTAAATTCTAAATATAATCGCCGTTATAGTCTACTTTTATTAAAATACTACGTTAATTAAAAAAGTTACGTCGTTATATAGGAATCCTTTTATTACTTTACCCGTTATTAATAGTTTATTAATAAATATTATATCTCGAATCCTAGCGCCGTTAGTTTTTACGAATTACTATATATTATTTAAAAGTATTAATATAAGGAACCTTTATTATTTTTATCTTAATCCGATTTTTAAGAAATTAACTCTTATTTATATAATAGTTTATTCCTTATCCGTTATTATTTTCTCGGTTATTATTCCGTATCGGCTTCGACCGATATTTTATATTATTATATAAATAAATAGTACTTTATAGCCTAGCCCCGTCGTTATCGTTTATAAATAATAATATTAATATTTAACTTTATTCGTATACCGCCGCCTATTCCCCGTTCTATCCTTTATTTATTACTATCGTTAACTCGAATACTTCGACGCGTTTTTATTTTAATTATTTTATAACTTTAAATAAGAATTAAAGTTACGAAATTTAATTAAATAAATAAATTATTTATTTATTTTATAGGAGCTCGACCTTAAAGAGGGGGTTATTATTATAATATAGTTTTATTTATTTTAACCTAATTTAATTTATTTTAACTTAATTTAATTTATTTTAAATTTAATTTAAATTTTAACTAATTTCCTTATTTCTATTTTAATATATTTGGGATAAGAAATAAATAAATACTTTATATACTAACTTTTATTTAAATAGTAACTAGTTTTATTTTAATTTTTATTCTTTATCTTTTATCTTAACCTACTTTTATATTATAATTAAATTATAGTTTAATAAATTTAATTATTAATTTAATAAATTTCTAGATACTAATCCCGTCCCTTAATAATTATCTACGTCGTTTAATTATTAATTATACTCGATTAGTAAAATATTCTCTATAAAATAAAAAATATTTATTTATTATTTTCTACGTATTTAATAATATAGGAATTTAGCGGTAATAATTTTTCTTCTCTATTATTAAAATTTATCGAGGAGTCGAATATAACTCTTTTTATACTAAATTTATATTAATAATATATAATATAATATATATAAAAAATCGAGTTATAAAGAGTATATTTATATTATAAAATAAAATAGAGATTTCTTTCTCTAATCTTCTCTCGATAGAGAAAGAATTAGAAAATGAAATTAGAGAAAAAAAGAGAGAAAAGTCTTTATTAATTTTTATTTCTCTTCTCTATATATATATTTACGACTAAATTAAAATTTATAAATATTAATTAAATAATATTATTTTTTACAATCTTTATACTAGTAATTTTATTACTAATTATTTTAATTTATATATTTTTATAGAAATATTAAATTCGATAAATTATAAAAGAAGTATTTTTTAATTTTTTAATTTTTTTAATTTTTTTATTTTAAACTTTATTCTAGTTATTTTATATCGATATTATTACGATTAAACTACTTCGCCGTTTTATCTAAATAAATAGAGGCGTTATTAATTATAATCTATATATATAGTTAGTACTATTAATTTTAATCGTTGTCCTAGTAGTTTTACTAATTTAATATTGATTTGGATCTTTGTCTCTCTTTAAGGCCATCCCTTCGAGAATGCGACGCTTCTCGAAGAGACATCTGCGTCGAAGATTTTGACAGGAAATTTGAACGATCCCGGCATGGCGAGGTTGAAGAGGAATCAAAGGCTCCTGACGGGGCTGACCGCCGGCGCTCCGAAGTCCTTACTTGGCCTGACGATCTTGAACTATGAGGATGTGCAACTCGTCTTAAATCAGGTTCAGCAAGGTCGTGCGTACAAGGGTGTTGAGAATTCAGTCAGATCTGTACGCATGGCCAGTGGTGAAGGGCAAAGCTCTCGCCGCATCCAGCCTAGGTCGAGACCGACTTGATCTAAGGCGACTCGCAAGAATGCACAAACCTGGCGTGGCCAGAGTCTCTTCGAAAATGCAGGCTTTTGAGGCTCTGTACGACCAATTGACCAGGTGAGTGACCTCATCTGATTCCTGCCGCACATAATGATTCGCCGATAACTAACAGGGTCAATACAGCGACTACCGTGGCGAGAAAATACTCATCTTCTCGATCTCCACAGCCGTATTAGACATTGTTAAGAAAATTGTTAGACGCGGCCAGACGAAATCAAAAGGCTACGGGAAGCAGTTCGATTGAGATGGAAGGAGTATGTACACAGAAGTGACATCGGCAGTAAACGATTAGGATTGACTACTCATCGCCCTGTATAGGTTTTGATTTCCGCAAGTTTGCTCTCCGATGGATACGCTCTCAACAGATCCGAGAACTTGTCAATGGGCGCTGCTAACATTGTCGCAAAATTCTCAAAGTATGGTTTATTCGGCGCACTTGGATGAGACCTCGTTGGCGTGATAAGCTTTGTTCTTTCGAATTGATTTGCGAGCGCCTTGCTTTCTTCCCTCGATAGCACCTTTTCCAATCTAGGCATGTCTTCTTGGCTTTCGTGGGCAATGTGGTCGTGGAGGTCTTTGAGTAGGGTATCGAAAAGAGGCATGAAGTCTCCATTATCTGGAGACATGCTCTGTAGCCTGTAGAGATCCTTCTTCACCTATTGCACGTTAGTGCTGTCCCATGCTTCAAACCCCTGACGAAGCTTACAGCCATATGCTGCTCCCGATCGAAGTCTGCTAATTCGATGCCTTCCTTTCCCAGGTATTTCTCCATCGACGGATACAGCGTCAATTCCTCGCTGATAGCATGCTTAGACATGATTAGCCATAGAGTTTTTGTCTCCTGCTAGGAGCCCTTACGCGAGCTAGTGCCCAAGTAAATCTTGGGTTTGAATTATTAGCATTAAGTATGAAGCATGAGATATTCCTAAAAAAATGTATACTTGAATAGCAAATGCTCGATGTACTTACTGATTCTTCCACTCGATCTTCTCTTGCAGAGTACTCGCACTTTTGAGCTTGTCAGCGTAGGCATCGATGGTCTTGTGGTCACTGCCAATGGCTTCAGAGATGGTCATGTCGAGGTCCTTGCCCAGGGCGTCGGGGACGGTAAACGTGGTTGCCATTGTGTTGCAGGATAGTCGTAAAGGTAGAGATCTGTCTTATAGGAGAAGAAGCGTAGCGTGGGCACAGGAAGCTTTCATTATATTATTTCCGCGATGGCTGAGGGGCTGGTCAGTAAGTCATGAAGTCAGAGAAGGAGGCAACGAGATGCCGCTGATTGGATCTCCTCGGATGTCACGGCCGGGCTCTAAAACTTCACTGCGTACATGCTCAGTACAGTATCAACACGAGAACCTGGGTATAGAAGCAATAGCAATGTGCAAAATACTCGCTTCGCGCTTCATGAGGAGAGGCAATGTGAGGGGGTTCTACCGGCGAAATGCTTCGAGACGCCGCGGTCATGACGTCGAACAGCCATGACGATGCACGAGGGCAGATATCGTCTCGCGACCATAGCCTCCGCAGAGACTAGCTATTCATACTCCTTTCCTTCTTAGCCAAGTCTATTAAGGAAGAATTCAGCTAGCTCCTCAATTGCTCGAAGTCGGCCATCCTCACAGGGCCTGCTGCCCCTTCTTTCAGCACAATGTCAGCAATCTCCAAGGACTCCCTTTCTTCCATACCCACCTGCTACGCAACAGTCTCCGTCGGCACACCTAAGCACCCCCTCGACAAGAAGCTTCAAGCAATTGCTGCTGCTGGCTTCCAAGGCATCGAATTAGGCTATCCAGACCTACTCTCATTCGCGTCTGGCAACTTGGGCAGAGATGTGGGGCCACAAGAGTTTGACGTGCTGTGCAATGCCGGATTGGAGGTGAAGAGCTTGTGCAAGGAGCTCGGGTTGAAGGTCGTCATGCTGCAACCGTTCTCAAACTTTGAATGTTGGAAACCGCAGTCAGCCGAGAGAAAGGACGCATTCACGCGTGCGAAGGGCTGGATTAGGATCATGGAAGCGGTGGGAACGGACACGTTACAGGTAAGGAGCCGGTTCGGTCAACGTATGGCTCTGCTAACCAGATTCTCCGGCCAGGTCGGTTCCACCGATGCCCCTATACCCACCTCTCGAGACGTAGCCGTCTCCGACTTGAAAGAACTCGCAGATCTACTCGCTCCACATGATTATCGCCTGGCATACGAGAATTGGTGTTGGTCTACACATGCCCCGGATTGGAAAGACGTATGGGATATTGTCGAAAGAGTCGACAGGCCCAACATTGGCCTGTGTCTCGATACATTCCAGACTGCCGGAGGAGAATGGGCAGACCCCACTACAAAGTCAGGGATGCTGGAAGAAGCGGGAAGTCAAGAAGAGTTGGACAAGAAGTACGGCGAGAGTTTAAAGAAGCTGGCTGCCACAATATCACCCAAAAAAATCTATATATTACAGATATCGGATGCCTACAAACCCAAGCAGCCTCTTGACCCGGAGCCTGACGAGAGCGGGTTACGCCCAAGGGCTCGATGGAGCTCGAGTCTGAGGCCCGTTCCGTTTGATAGCGGCTACTTGCCTGTCGTGGAATTTGCAAAAGCAGTGCTCCAGACAGGCTTCCGCGGGTGGTTCTCCATGGAGGTCTTTGATGGTGGACCTGATGGCCAAGATCAGGAGTGGAAGGATATGCCTGCCTTCACCAAGAAAGCTATGCAGTCTCACCATCGGCTTCTACGAGAGCTAGCGGATGCTTAAGCTCTCTATAGCCCTGGCGTGCAAGGGTACGGGCACATCAGGGAGATAGGCCACTCGACCAGCTGTATTGCTAGGCTAACTGTCTATTCTCTGTAATATATATCCTATGATGCCAGCATCTCCCTCAATCTATCCACCGCCATTGCCGCCGCATCCTCCTCAGAAATCACGAATAAAGCCCTCCAAGGTCCCACCATATCTACCACCCGCGCCACTCCCATCGAAGTCCCCTCCTACGTCTGCCCCAATTGTCCCTGAGTCTGCACCTCCTTCTCCGTTCGCGCTGTCCTCGCAGCCAGGCTTGGCGTTCTCTACAGAACTTCCATCTCCTCCTCCGCCGTCCACGACAGGCGTTTGGCTGGTTCTTGTACCCCTGTCATCCTCCTTTTTACCCGCCTTTCTGCTCTCATATTGTCCTTTAGGGACAGACTTCGTTCTCAACGGCGCCTCTGATCTCAATGCGTCATCAAGTACGAAAGCTTGGATAGAGTATCAGGCGATGTATGTCCGACTCGTCCTCAGAACGGGTGGTAGGAGGGTTGAAGGGTGGCGAAGTTCTCCTGAGAAGAGTCGTGATTGGGCTGCGAAGTTTGTGCGTACTTTTTTGTCGACTTCGTTCCTAGAAGTGGGCCACGGCGTATAGACCCTTGCAAGAGACCACATCTTATGGATTGTAGCATCGACATATTGAGTGGGTTGTGGTAAGTTACGAACTCATTCTTCCTCATTCTTCCGACGAGTTGACTTATGTAATGTCCTTTTCGATCAGGTACAGGCCTCATCAAAGGGTAAATTTCACTCAATAAGGCAGGATACATCCTATTTATTCCGGTGGCTTGACCCACAAACGGCTTTTGTGAACTCAAGATGTCTTTATTATGTCTGTATTTGAAGTCTTCTCCAGCTCCTCAATCTAAGGTTACAGACTTCAAACAAAACTTTTCAGCGTTCAATTTTCCACGAAAATGCTATTTTCAAGGGCTGCGAGCCGTGCTAGGATCACAGTACTCTGTGTGCCCACCCGACAAGCTTTGGCGCTTCAACGGTCGCAGCTCCTTCGGTCGGCATCAAGGTGCAGCTTTTTCACCGTCGTAGAGCAATTTCAGAAGGGCCTCGTCTTTCACTCTGGCCGCCATGTCGGCGAGAAAAAGCCTGGGATACGTTTCAGCTTTCCTGTTGTCAACGAGATTCGCAAAGGTACTTGGGTAGATTGACCCCAAAGGACTGCAATGGCGATGCTAATACCAGACTTCGTGTAGTCGACATGCGAACTCGGACCATGCAAATCCCGTCACAGGAACTGATGACCAAAGACAATGTGACCATACACGTCGATGCCGTCGCCTTTTTTCGAGTCAGTGATGCATTGAAGGCTATTTGTAACATCGAAGACCGCGATACCGCTGTCAGTGAGGCCGGTGGGTTTGTCGTTCCGTGTTTTACATCTTAATCCTGACTCGAATCACCATCCAGCCCAGTCATCGCTCCGTGATCAGCTATCGCAAGCAGTCTTTGATGAGGTCCTACACGACCGTGAGGAGGCAGCCAGCAACGTCCTTGCTGCTCTCTGTACACTGACAGACAAATGGGGCATCGTTGTAGATGCGGTCAAGCTGAAGAACATCAGCGTCGATGTCTCCATGATCCGAGCGATGGGTCGACGTGCGGAAGCTGAGCGCCTGAAAGAGGCACGAATCATCGAGGCGTCTGCTGAATTTGAGGCTTCGCGAATGCTGGTGAAGGCGGGACGCGAATTTGGGGATGGTACGCAATCTCAACTTTCCCCCACTTCGGCACCACTCTTAGGGCAATTTGATCCAATTGTTCTACATCTGAAGTGATGCTAATTTAAATATGTTGAAACAACAGGGGCCCTAGGCCTTCGACTACGAGAACTTCAAACGTACTCGCAAATTGCAGCGGAGAAGAACACAATCCTAATTCCCTCGAACTTGGATGCTAGTGTGGCTCAGGCCCTGAGAACCTTGCGTCAAGAAGAGGAGATGAAGCAGAATCAAGGCATACTTGATGGTTCGCTGCCCACAAAGAATAGCTCAAAGCTAGGCAATAGCCCTTTGAAACATAAAAAAGGCAACCAATCACCTACTGAAAAGAGTGAGAGGACGACTGAAGCAATTAATGAAGAGACCGAGGAGTAGGACTGGCGCAAGTAGAGGGGCATGTTGGCGTTTTGAAGGTTTCAGGCCCAACTATTTGACCTGATATTACTCGCTTCCGTCGATGTTATCAACCAATTCCGCTCCTTGAACTATACTCTCTTTTGACGACCTTCTTTGCGTGGAATCTCCCTCAGAAACGTTGCCCTAAACACCAATTCCTCTTAAAAGAGGAAGTCCGAACACTGTCAGCAAATTCCAGTACACAACTCCGTATGCCCGGAGTTCCGGGTACCGGAAATAACACTCATGAAATTTATTGAGCGCTGTCACCGCTGCCTCCCTCCTCAAACTTACAATGGCTGAAAACGCTCCCTCTCCTTCACAGTACAGCTGTTCTAGATATCACAGGTCGTTTGCGCAAAGTGAGTAGTGATGGGTCCGTCAAGGGATTAGATACATGCTCATTGGTGCGAAGAATCGTCAGCTACCCGCCATTTGCAGCGCTGTTCACGACCAGAATCTGCATCATAGAGACGCAAGTCTTGTCGACAATGCGTTACGGCTAAAGCGAAATGCGATCTTCAACGTCCTCAATGCTCAAGGTGTAGAAGTAGAATTGTTCAATGCGAATACGTAGTGGCTCAAGATCTCTCGCTAGGAGTGAACGGAGGGTTTTCTGCAGCGTCGTCCTCGACTGACTCGGTACCTCTGCCGCTATCTGATGCAGTTGTTACGGCTAGAGATGACTCGGTTGTTCCATGAACGCCTTTTGACTTCAACGAATTGTACTCTGTACCAGATAATCTAGACGAGCTACCGCGCGATGATTTTCCAGTTGGATTGGTTGAAGCTGGAACAGGTCTCACGGAGAGTGCTTATGATATTACTCGTAAAAACTCTTCCTTTGACGGTGGATCCACGGAACCCTTATCGACTGAGAATGGCTCTCCGGCTATTGACCAGAAATCAATGGCCTGCCAAGACCTCAGCGAGATCAGAGACCGATGGTTGAGCCATGTTTGGTTTGGGAACGGTAAGGCTTGCCGACTTGACAAGTCAGCGGTGTATTTCTACGGCCAGATACTGCGAACGTACCCATGAATAATGTCAAGCAAAGATCAGCAACCCCCTATCATTAACCCTTGGCAACTATCCACGAGCACGCCTGTGCCAATTGCTAATTGTCGGAGCCTTGTGCGCATGTGGGAGGACTGAGCGAGCAGTGCCACCGAGCTTGCTGTGGACAGTATAAGACGTGAGATGAGGCGGCTTTTCGATGAGGTTGATTGTGCCTTACGTCGACTTTAGAAACGTTCACTGACAAGCGATCCAGTACCATACATACGACGAACTTGATCTTCTTAAAGCTTGCCAAGCGCTCTTGATCCTCGCTATCATGGTTTTCTATTCTCCAGAGAATGGCACCGATCAGCCGTTGGTGGATAAGAGTTGGTGGATGAGAATACCATAATAAACCTTCAGCAAGTCACCTATCGTCTTGCCATTACCAGCGCTGGCGTCATCACCAGAGCAGAGAAGGACCATGCTCGTCCCGAATGGGAAGAGTGGACAATCGTAGCTGCCAAACGTCGTGTAATCCTCACACTTTATTGCTTCGACTGCGTCTTTAACACTACCAAAGACCTACCAGCTTTCCCTTGTGACGAGCTGAGATTTCTACCGGCTCCTGCAGGAAAGGTCTTGTGGCAAGCACAAAGCAGCGAGCAATGGAAGACTGCATACAATCGCTGGCTAGCAAAGTGGGATACTAGCACCTTCACAATGGGAGATCTAATAAAGAAGCCAAATGGCGATACAGATGCAGAAGAGCGGCTGCAGATGTAGTTCTCGGAAGTCGATGAATTTGGAATGATGATGATGGTCGTGGTGAATGGGGCGAGGTCGACAAATTCGTTTTGCTAGACTTGCCTAGACACCGCCGTGACGGTGCAGGAATAGACGAGGTAATTGGATGAGAGGCATATTTCATAGGTACTAGCCTAAGATTGAGCGACGCAGGCGATTGCATCTTGTGTGGTAAGTAACACTAGCCTTCAAAAGTCGATTGACTCGGACGACTAACAATATTTAGATCAGCATACCAATAACGATGCCCATGCAGAAGTCCGAGTCGGTCAATGACCGGCAAGTGGACTAGGTACAGACTGGAACAATGCTACCAGCGTGGTTCGGGTCTTTCGATGGGGCTTTCAATGCACAAAGCCAAGAATGGGCGCCAAGATGGGAATCTCTTGACGGGGCTGGAAGCCGAAGCTGGCTCGCCTGGCACGAACCCCAGCGCAGTTGAAAGTAGCCTCTGGAATCTGCATCAGGGTCGCTACTCAGCGAATCACGTTTCTCCCCAAAGTGACTGTCTAGACACTCATCCAAGAGATCTTTGTCACACCATATCCTCGACGAGACATAGCTTTGTTTTTGCCACTGAGCATGTGGCGAAACCGGGCCATTCTCGGTGTAAACATGACTACTATCTAAGCCCCCATATATGAAACATCTCTTGCGTCGAGCCAATTCGTATCTTTTCAAAAACAACGAACATAGAGATATTCTACAATGGCTGTCGAAAACCCCGTGAGTGGCGCCCCAGATGCGCCTCATGGCGCGAATAGCACTTCCACGTCTTATAACGACTGGCCAAATGACGCTGGGGTTAGTATGGCTTCGCGAATGTACCTGTTCTTACTAATGTCGAAATTTCAGTTTGAGGTCTTTCACGAAGCGAAAACCCCGGTTGCACTGCAAGTGTCTGGCAAGATACCAGCACATGCTGCGTAAGCCGACACTTAAATCCTCTCTTGGGAAATAAATGCTAACTCAAGTAGTGGCGTGCTCTATAGAACGGGTCCCGGCGGTCATCGATTTTCGACCAGCAAGAACACGACCTTTAGCGCCTCCCATTGGTTTGATGGGTTCTCCAAACGCACCGCTTCGAGCTCGTCCCAATTGCGAATGGAGAACACGTCACCAGGTAAAATTCAATACTCGACATACTTGCCACGAACTCATCGAAAAGATTCGCAAGGAAGGGGACATGTCCGCGTTGAGCTTCGGCCAGCAGAGAGATCCGTGCGAATCCTTTTTCAAGAAAGTCATGAGCTCCTTCCACGCAGTCACAGCGCGCGATAACAGGGGCATTTCTGGTGTCAATATTGATGTGACAGTCAAAGCAAATATGCCAATGCCTGCACAATTGACAAAAGGGGTCGCGTCGCAGCAAGATCCATAGACTAGCCAGGCGTCAAAGATCGTCAACGTCTGGCTGAAGAGCGACAATGCAACTTTGCCAGAGATCGATCCAGCGACACTGGAGCCGGTCACTGTTGCTACGCATGCAAAGCTGCATCCCAGACTGAAAGGCCCCTTTACTGGCGCGCACTCGCGTACAGGTTCGGTGACAGGGGACTGGTACAACTACAACCTTAAAATTGGTCGACAAGCAGTGTATCGAGTCTTCGGCGTCTCTGCCACAACAGGAAAACCCACCATCCTGGCAACCATCTCTGGTGGCGACATTAAGGCAGCTTACTTGCATTCGATCATGCTCACTGAGCGGTATGTCGTCCTCTGTATCTTCAATGCCTACTATGCCAAGAACGGACTGAAGATCTTTTGGACCAAGAACATGCCAGAAGCCATGGAATTCGATCCCAAGAAGAGAAACACCTGCTTGTGATTGATCGTCTGCATAGGCAAGGTCTGGTCGGCCTCTACGAATCCGATCCATTCTTTGCCTTCCATCCAGTCAATGCGTGGGATCGACCCTCCGAAACCGAGCCTGGGAAATTCGATATCATTGCAGATATCCCTGCGTACGAGAACCTCGACATCATCAAGCGCTTCTGTTACCATAACATGAAGGGTACGTCTCCAACAGCTCGCGATTACGCTGGCGAAAAGGGCGAAACAAGCCGTGCGAGGCTCACGCGATACAAACTACCCGGCGGTGGTAGCAGCAAGATCTCAAAATCTAGCAAGGGTAGAGAGGTCGAAGTTCTTTTTTCCTTCTCCAAAACGAGACACGCCAGTGCTCCCCACATTCAACCCCGAATATGCAACAAAACCAAACCGCTACATCTTCGCTGTCAGTGACCGCGGCAATTCTAGATTCTTGGACGGCATCATCAAGAACGACACCCATACGCAGACGTCCATTGCTCGAGTGATCCACGCCCAGTCGCCCAGCGAGCCAATATTTCTACCCGATCCGGGGGGTATAGAGGAAGATGACGGAGTGCTCTTGAGCGTGGTTCTCGATGGTACGAAGGGGAAGAGCTATCTTTTGGTTTTGGATGCGAGGAATTTTGATGAAGTTGGAAGAGCGGACATGGAAATCGTGGTGCCTTTTGGGTTCCATGGAACGCATGTTGCTAATGTTTAGCTTGCTGCGAATATCCTTTCATTGCGGGCGTGATCTGGGGCACTTGTATGTAGGTTTCGACGTCACAGTCATTGAGAAAGACAAATTTCTTAAACGTTTCGAGAGCTTTCTGGCAAGATTTGCTTGGAATTTTGAACCCGAAGGAGCCGAAGCGCATAAAAAGGGTCGTTGAACATGCCCGCCGCGTAGAAAAACATAGTCAGTACTTGAGATCGGAGCGGCTTGAGTGGTCCTGTCTTGGATAATTGAGTAGTCCACGGAACAGAGGCACACCTAGGAGAGCCAAAAAGACGCTCTTTAAATTGGCGGATCATTATGGAGAGCTGTAGATTTGACCGTATGAACAACACATAATCTATGCATAATTGGGGGTCCGTCTCGCGCTACCTGAGTAAGAAAAGGCTGGGTTTACGTTCAGCTGTAGCGTCCGGTCAGCTGGAGGGCGAAAATCGTCATCCTTATGGCTAGACGCCAACATGTGTGTCACTTCGTTATGTTCGTGTACACTATAGCGCACCCATCCTATAGCGTTGTTGCGGGGTAAAGACTCCAACCCTGCTCCCTCAAGCAGGGTTTGACAATGCTTGAGTCGCTCGAGCGAAAAAACCGTTTCTTTAAATGATAGCCGAACGCAAACTTGATACTACGCTCGTAGATACTGGAAATACGTTTCCCCTTACATGACTTATCCTACATACACCGGGACCTTGTGCCATGGATATCATTCGTCGCATCATAATCATTAAGAACATAAAACTCCAGAGCCACAAATGTTGCCCCTACCGAGGAACGTGCTGGGGCTTCCTCGCCATGTTGACCATGGGTGGAGGCCCATCAGTATCCGGATAAGGTAATAGCGGGGCCGCGTTGCCACTGCCTCTTGTGCTAGGATGGTTAGGTCTTCGCCCAGCACGCGGATCGTGAAGTTGTATCGGCGTCTTCGGAGGAAGGGGTGGAGCTTCATTCATGGGCACATTATCCCTGCGATACTCGTCGCTCTCTCGGCAGGGATTCTCTGCGGACGACCTCCGCGGACCTTCGTCCGCAGGCTGTGGGTACTCGTCCGAAGACGTGATTGTGAATTTGTCCTGGGGGCTGGACATTCGTTGATATGCTGGGTGTGGTCCCGGATACATTGGCCCAGGCCTGCTGAGGGGTCGCGGGACCAAGGGCGGAACATCTTCGCTTGGAAGTTCGATAGCTTGGGGCTCAGATGGTGGAATGTATGACCGGGCTTGTTGCTCGTAGTGCTTCTTGTAGCTGTCATTTGCTCGTTGGACTTTGCTTACGGTATGCCTTCGCATCGCTTCCACTTTAGCCATCTCCCTTGCTCCATCATTAAGCATGATCTTCACCGCTGGCGTGTTCAAATAGGATTGAGTGCTGTTACTAATATCCGCCAGCCTATTCCATTCGTTCATTCCGAATTCACCCACCCCGACCTCGACGTTCAGCCTGAGATAATTGTTAGGATGGACGCCTCTCTTCGGCAAATGTATGGATAGTATCTCCTTGTGCGTCTTTTCGCAGCCCTCAATCTTCGCAATGAGTTTCCGCTTCGCTTCGGCGAACGATCCTAGTCCACCAGCAAAGCCTTCCCACCACTCTGATTGCATGTTCTGAGTACCACCGGGTCGCTTGCCTGTGCCGATACTGAGGAACAGCCCCACTGTCTGTCCTGGCCATTCATTGATTATTGCTTCGTCTAGCACCTGGGGAGCTGGATTGTAAGTTGGCGTCTTATCAGCGTTGGTGAGCCCGTAGCCTTCGTCAAGGAAAGTAGACGTTCCAATCCGGATCTCCTTGAAAGCGAGCTTTGTAGCGCATGTTGCTCTTCCTGCCTGCCAGATTGCACATTCTGACTCGATAGCGGGCTGTGTTCTTGACGGGTATGACCGTAGCATCACCGCAGTCGCGCTCCTCTCGCTATGGCCTTTGAGAACGGCTGTCACAGCACTTTCCGTTGTCAGTACTCCATAAGATCGAGTGTTGGGCGTCTACTCACGTTTTGCATCTCTTATCCCTTCTCGAGTCTTCAAGGGACGCATTCGGGTCCCCGAGTGCTGTCCAGTTATCCGAAGATAATTGACTGAATCTGTTCCTCGTAGTTGAGCTTGTGGACGACCTAGGCATTCCATTCTTGTCGCTCATCACGCTCTGCGGCCTCGAAAAGCTTCCTGGACTGTTTGGCATGTCTCGGTATTCGTCTTCTGGATCCTCGTCCCTCTCATGCTCGAATGAGCGCACGCATGATCTGATCGCATCCTCTAGCATGGAAGCCTTGAATAATGTTGATCTGTATGGTATCCCAGCAATGGTTTTGTCCGTCTCAAAGACCTTCCTTGTCATTTGCACATATACCCTCATACAATCCTTCGTGTTCATGCGTAGTCGCCCTAGCATGATGGCGATCAACCCTCCAGTTCCCGTACCCGCAATCAGATCGAAGTAGTCGCACGGTTTGGGTACCTGGTCCGGTTCCGGGGGCTCGCCGTAGCATTCGGAGTAGGTCTTGTGCATGAAGTCGTGGAGGAGTATAAGCATAGAGTAGCCTCGAACACCCCCGCCATCTGTAGAGAAGGGTCAGCCTACGTAAAGAAGTGGGTAGTCCGTGATGTGCTTGATGCGCACTCACCGAGCGAGAGAATGCGCAGAGGCGTTCCTTTTGTCGTATCTCTACGACGAAGCCCCGAAGGCTCCATCTCCGCTGCAGTTCGCCAACCGAGTGGTGTCTATGCGGTACGCTCGAGTCAAGGCGTCCTCTGAAGATTGGAAGGCCGGTGATGCCTCACTTGCGCCTGATTCGACTCTTCTGGTCTCTTTGTATCAATTCTGAGTACACTCCAACGTCGAAAACCTCGGAGCGAGCGATACGAATGAGAAATTCGTGTAAGATCAGCTTCACACGTGCCTGGCGCGGTTGTAGTACGACGGAGACCGAGGTCGAATCTGGAAAGAGGGTCCTTTGGCGGCGAACGCTACGACGATGTGAAACCTTGAAGCCTCACAGATCTTCGACAGCTATCGTCTCTGACGTGTAATGGAGGAGGTTGCCGGATTTGGCCAGAAATTCAGGAAGGTATGGTTGCTGACTGTAGGAGACGACTCGTTGGCCCGCCTGATGACAAGCAACGTCGCCAAGATTCGCTATTCGTCAACCCATCGTGGCTGTGCTACCTTACCCTTCCTCCCTTCCATCAACGCCTTTAGCGCAGGGCAGAATTACGAGGCGAGCGTAGCAGTCGCAGCTCCAGGTTTTTTCACTGCAAACCTTGCGTGCAGTGCAATTTGAGAGAGCCTGGAGAAGGAAACAGCTACATAAATAGCAACGAGTCGATTGATCGACTAATTAAGCACAGAAACATAAGACCATGTACATTCTGCTTTGGTACATTCCTTCCAATCTGGGGCTACGCTGTACTTCGCATTTAATTCTTCCATCATCAACTTCCGTAGAATACCTGATACTCCATTTCGGCCTCAAAGTTGTCCACCGTTTTGATCACCACCAAGTTCGTCGTCCTGGTCTCAATCTCTACCTCTATCATAATCATCTAGCTTTGATGTTTTGGCGTGACGAATGATGCAGCACGCATTCTCGTGTTGCAGTGTTTAGAGACTCCAGAATTTTCAAGAAAGACCAATTTGGTGCTTGAGTCGACTGAATCTTGTGTCTGCAGGCACTCAAGAATGCTACTTTCTCAGCCTGTAGGCAGCTTGGTATCAGAATAACTTGCAATTGCGAGGGCTACAGAGCCCAGATTTCAGAAAACAAAGGATCCTCTAGAGTAGAGATCGTTGCGCAATCTCGGATTCTCCAATAGGTTTACGTAGCCTATCTTTCGCTCAAATCGAGGGTTTCTTTTTGTTAAGTCGAATGCACTGGCGTTCAAGAGTGCGACTTTTCCTAACATCAAGCGTGCAAGCCATCAGTATCGACGAGCCCGCCTATCAGATCCCACAGGTCTATCTGCTATTCCTGGTCTGCTGAGGCCCAAATACAAGACTTACAATTCACCACGCTTCCGCAAGGGGCTCGGCCACCGTGCCAAAATTGCTCAGGGAACATAGTCACGAGATTCTGTTGCCAGCGAAGAATACACATGATGGTAGCGCCGATGAGATGAAATGAAGCGGCGGAGAAGGTCCCTTGCGCTCGCTGTAGCGTGTAAGTAATTCCTTTGAGCAGTAATCCAATTTAGCTAACGTGTACCGCTGCAAGAGAGACAAGAGGAAGAATTCTGCTACTCGTCGCGTCAAATGGGGCAAGGGATGTGGTTAGGGGCTGTGCACCCACTGCTATAACTACTATCGTCCTTAGCATTCTTGTGAGCGTTATCCTGCGAATCATAGAACTTGCAAGCAACCGTTGGTAGAAGAAGAGGCAGAGATGTTGGAGAAGCCAACAAAGACGGAAAAATATTAGCTGGATCTCTCACAAATACGCCTTCTGTCAAGGGATTAGAGCACGCGTGGTTCATAAGGGGCTTTGGTCATAGACAGGGAGAAAGGGAGAAGCTATGACTGCTCGCTTGCTGAAATGCTTCTTTAGCTTGACAACGCATAGGGTTTGGTTTCTACCGTCTAAGAGGACTCGGGCGAAGCTATAATTTCATCATCGTTCAAAGCTGTATCTTCATCACCGCTCCATCAAGCCTGAGCCACAGGTATATCCCAACATCTATGTCATCACGCGATTCTGTGTAGACCTGTAGCTGATTCGATAAACATGGAGAGCTTGGGTGGGAAAAGCTTCTCCTCCGCCCTGCCTCAAATCCCCCCATCAGGCCGTCACAACCTCGCTAAATCAAGACACCAAACACAAAGGGACGGGCTTCAGTGGGTATCACTTTGTTGAAAGAACCAAACGGATATAAGTCACAGGGCTAAGCAGGACTTGTTGAGGCTAGCAGCGGTGCCTTTCGCGAGTATGAGAAATAAGCTGAGGTTGACTACCAGAATCGTTACTCCTCGTGCTGTCAGATGTTGCGAGGAATCATCGCCAGAATTGGCATTGTTTTGACAGCTGGCCAGCGATTGGACGCCATACGTGCAAAGCATGTTGTGCAGGTGCTTCATATTTGCCAGAGACGGTAGACTTCGACCGATTGGTCTGAAGATGGGCTGCACCTAGTAGATAAGTAGACAACGACGAAGAGATAAAACCAGTAGCGAATTGCAGGAAGGCCATCTGTCAGATTGGTAGATAATGAGCACTAGCACGGTTCACTATAATATATGTGAGAAGCTCTGGCCCAAAGCACTGAGACCCAGCACTCTGTGACTCTGGCAGAGTAGATTGCAATCGACTTAGCTAATCTTTAGAGCTCGTCCATTCGCAATCGTATTGGTTCCGCCCAGCAAAAATGCCACGTATTACAGCATAGCCAAGCATAGAAGGAATCTGACTCGAAGGTTTTGTCGCAACGTGTGTCTTTTCATTCGATAACGGTGACTCACTCTGTTTCATGCTGCCTATACGGAAGAGGATGGCTTCGATAGAAAGGCTCCATGCTGCAGCGGTAGCTCGTCGGGCAGCTATGTCCGATTTCCCCCCTCCAATGGCCAACCTCATGGCTATCTCATCCTTCAGAGCAAGAGCGCAGTTCGCGTTATGGGGCTGAAGATTGATGGCCCTGCGGTCGATTGTTAAGCCTAAACAAGACCAAAGAATGCGACTAGAAGTCAGCCTTGGAGTTTGGTAGGGAAGCAAAGGCGGCGGAGCAATCGAGAACAGCAAAAGAGCTGGGGGGGTTCCCACTTATGCACGCCATAGCGGCCCAATCCCGTCTAAGTCACTTTTAGGCATGGTCTAGGGCAAACGACGCGGAAAGGGAAAGTAAGTAATGACTCGATACCGAAAATTTAGCGTCCCCAATACGGTCCTGCGGTCATGGTTACATTTTTCAGCCTCAGCCTTCATTCACTTCTTTATTATTCATCAGGCTACGCCTGCTTCCCCTCTTCACTCCCTCGTTTGTCATGAGGCCCATGAGGCACCCGTGTCATCGATATACCTTTCAGACTCTTATTACTTGCGACGCAAACACTCCTTATACTCAACATGGCGGAAATCGGGTATGCCACCTCACCAGGTCCACGCATGCAAGACATCAGAGCTGATGGCTACTACTACAGCATCATAGCCTCTATAATAGGCGTCGCTGGGGCCGGTTTCAGGCTTTCACTGCTCCTCAACGCCGTCGCGACCGAGATAGCGAATGCTGACTGCGACATCCATAACATCGCCAAGAACATCTCCCTCTTCTCCTTGATGCTCAAACAGGTTGGCAAGACTATGGAGGAAAACAGGACAGACGCCTCACAAAGTGCTGTTGAGACTGCTACCGAAATCAGGGATCAAAGCGAGCTGGTCTTCCGAGAGATTGAGCGCATGGTCAACCTGTCGCAGGGAAGAGACGAGAAGGGTAACATACGGTCGATAACCATCACGGAGAAGATCAAATGGTGTTTCAAGAAGCAGAAAGTACAATACTTGTTGGGACAGCTCGAGTCGCTCAAGCTGAGCTTGTCAATCATGCTACAAATCCTGCAAATGGGCAAAGCTATGTCTACCACGCAGTAAGTCAAGTCCGCTCGACAAGCTACAGCTATAATCTTACATAGTCGCAGGGATGACCAGTCCAAGCATCCTCCCACAGAAAGGGCCCTGTTGCAAGAGCGCGCTGAGATTCAAAATATGATCGTGGTCCAACATTGGTCGCTGGTTGAGCTGCGGAAATTGTACGAGCTGGCCGAAATGGAGGCACGAGAGGAGTCAATGAGCCCAGTGATTGAAGATCCACCCCCAACATACGATGGATACCGACCCCCTGAAATGAGCCAGAATGGTCATCGAGGCTCTAGCAGCACCGATCATGGCCTGCAACTGTCAATCGAACCGCCGCCGCCAGTACCACCCAAAGTAGACGGGGCACCTTCGCAAGCAATTGTGAGGTTCCAAAAAAACGACCTCCACCAGCTGGATGAATCATTTGGCAAAGCCTTGACGCGGGAAAATCAAGTTTTGAATGCAAACGTTTATGACATTGTCGATCATTTGTTACACGAGTGGACTCGCGCACCCCATTCACCACGTTCATCGTTACGCTCATCACCCAAAGTTCATAGGCCCCAGGCGCATTATTCTAGCGATGAGTCCGATACGGAGTCTGACTTTGAAGGCCACAATAACAAAGGACGCTACATAGAAGGGCCAAGAAGAAGTCAGAAGAGAGGCGTGCATTTTCAACCTAGTGTGGAAAGTGACCAGGAAGAAGAGGAGCGGCTTCGGCCACGCAAACGAGCTCCCAAAAGACATGTTCTAAACTCCGAATCCGATACTTCCTCAGAAGAGTCGGAGAGCACGTCACCTCCAGCAACTCGCTCGCAGCCGAACCCACGGCGAAACAGTGACGCTAGCAACTCCCACCAAAACCCTCATTCACGAGATTCTTATGAGCGTCACCGTACACCTTATGCATCCGCAAGCCTCCCTCATGTCCCAGAGAATCCCGTTAGACCGACAAGCTCTCGTGGGATTCCTCAGCCCCCTATGCCTATGCCAGCCCGACCACAGCCTCAGCATTATCAAAGCACGCCTCCGAATCTAGCCTTCCGTGGTTCACCCTACACGGGTCCTCCCCCGGGTCCGCAACGATTGGCATCGGCAGGCCCATATATGCCCGCACCGCCTCCAGGATACTTGGGTACAAGTCCTCAACCTCAGGCTGGAGGGTACTTCCCGCAAGGACAACGGCCACCTGGTCCTCCTGGCCCACCTATGCCCATGCCTATGCCTGTACAGCGGCCACCACGACAGCATGGCTACCGAACGGACCACCGACACGAGAAGGAAAAGGCCGGGAAAGATAGGGCTGTAGCAAGCAAGAACCTGAAAAGAGGTCTCTTTGCCGGCGCAGGATTAGCAGGGATATTGGACCTTCTGCAAGGTCTCGACGGGCTGTAACGACATTTTGTAACGATTCAAGGATATCATGAAAGCAACGAGCGTTCAAAAATCACGAGAAACGATACGTTGGATGATGTAGGTTGGGCATTCTGAGTTGTTTTAATATTGTGCATGCCAATTCCGGCCGAAGCCTGTGCATCTCAAGCTTTGATCTCGAAGCTCAGCGATTTCTTGCCGTACTCTCATCGTGTACCACATGTACTCTACACATATCTAGCGTTGTAAAAAAAGCTTTCGGACTCATACGAGGCATGCGATTCCAAACCGAACACCGAATGTCTTGGAGGCGTTCTTCCAATTAGTCTGTTCGTCTTGCACCCGTCCTTTGCACATTCGTCTGGACTGGACTTCCGTCGTAACCAACGAAACGTGTGACCTTTTCAGAACAAACTATATTCCTGTCGCAGATTACTTTCGAGGAAATCGTTCACCAGATTGTCATGCCCCAAGAAGTTTTCCGTATTACCAGCTCCTTTCTTTACCCCAAATGGTTTCCATCTTGCTTCGGACGTTCAGGGTAGTTCTACAGGCTCATACAGAGCCAAAAGTGCCCAGAAGGTGAGAAGAAATCCTTCGAAACCCACAATCTAAGTGTTCAAAGCTCCCGCTATCACCGTCTTTCGCTGCTCCAAACGCTGGCTAAGTGGTTTCAGATCTGGCTGTGGAAGCTTGAAGTACCATGCAGCAGCGACTCAAGTAGAGTAAAGATTTGATCAAAACTCCTGGCATTGTTTTATAATAAGCATATCATAAAGTAGTTACTTGTACAGTTCAAGGACATCATTGCCCATCGTCCCAATGCTCGGACTAATTATAGCAGCACCGAGTTTGAACGCGCAAGCTCACTCTCAATGCCCATTCCTCGCCCGATTGGTTGCCCAGGCGAGATTTTTATGCGTCGGTGGCGGGAGCTTAGCTCCATCGATTTAGCGGCCTGGTGGGCGGATGCTTTCTGTGCCTGGACCAAGATCCATAAACATTTGACAACGTCGACAAGGCGAAACCGTACCACACCATCTTTGAGCTCTCACCATCTCTTTACGCATTCAGAATCGAGCTCTGTGCGACATTGTATAGCTGCCTTCCAAAGTCTGCGCTCCCATTAAACAGAAACAACGCCGATCCCTGACCGGCCTCTCATTCAGGAGCTCCAGCAAGCATTCATTCAGCAGAGCCTTGCCATGCCTTCGGGTGATAAGCCGACTTAAGATCTTTCCGAGATTCTGCCAGCAAGCGAAGGTCATCGGCAGTGCCAGAGCTCTTTGATATCGCTCGAGACTGCGAAACCCCCCTTCTACGAGCTTGCCCTCATTCACTCGCTTTCACGATCATATTCATCACAGCCACCATCACGACTTGTGCCAATGACACCACGATAACCTTTGCGGTCGCTTTGATGCCCTTCTCCTTTCTCTCCGCTGGTACACATTTTGCACGACCTACACCCATGTCGATAACGGCCTACAAACCATAAGCTAGCATCTATTACCAAGGTCCTTGCGTTCCAACCGTCCTAGAACTCAGCTTCTAGCATGGACAATGCCGGGCACCTATTGGTGCGCGCCAACGACATCTACGCCAGAGCGAACTCCACCTCCACAGCTGCCTCTAATACCAAAGATCGCCCACCAGTGTACAAGGCCATTGGCATATCATTGGCGATAGGCTCGGGTTGCTTCATTGGCGTCTCATTCGTACTGAAAAAGACGGGGCTACTGAGGGCGAACATGAAGTATAACGAAGAGGCGGGTGAGGGATACGGCTATCTTAAGAATGCATTCTGGTGGACGGGCATGACATTGATGATAATTGGAGAAGTATGCAACTTCGTCGCCTACTCTTTTACGGACGCTATACTGGTCACACCGCTCGGAGCCTTGTCTGTTGTCATCACAGCTATACTCTCTTCGATATTCCTCAAGGAACGGCTCAGTTTCGTTGGAAAAGTTGGATGCTTCATGTGTATTGTGGGCTCGGTTGTCATCGTCATGAATGCACCCCAGCAGTCATCTGTCACCACGATACAAGAGATGAAGTCTTTCGTCATCGCGCCTGGATTTCTAACCTACGCCGGAATAATCATTCTCTCATGTGCATTCATCGCGTTCTGGGTCGGGCCCAGATATGGGAAGAAGAGCATGTTGGTATATTTGAGCATTTGCAGTTTGATTGGAGGACTGAGTGTGGTGGCTACCCAAGGGCTGGGTGCTGCCGTCGTTACTCAGATTAGTGGGACACCGCAGTTCAATCAGTGGTTTTTGTATTTCTTGCTTGTTTTTGTGGTAGCGACATTGCTTACGGAGATCATCTTCTTAAATGTAAGTTAATCCTTCCGCTAAAAGAACTTCTCGAAGGATACCTACTGATTACTCGGTACCCACAGAAAGCTTTAAACCTTTTTAACGCCGCCCTTGTCACCCCTACTTACTACGTCTTCTTCACCAGCTCGACCATAGTCTCTTCAGCCATCCTATTCCGAGGCTTCAAGGGCTCAGTTACTTCTATAGTCACGGTTGTCCTGGGCTTCTTTCAGATATGCTCCGGTGTGGTCCTCCTGCAGCTTTCGAAATCAGCAAAGGATGTCCCAGATACAGCGGTCTTCAAGGGGGACCTGGACCAGATGCGCACAGTCGCTGAACAGGAAGAGCCGGAATCGGAACCGAAAGCAGACGCAATTCGTGGTACCGCCGCTATCATTCGCAGATTCTCTCAATCTAGGCAGAAGAACGAGTTGGCAGAAGCGAAGAGAATACACGAAGACCGAATGAAGTCTCAGCTAGAGCCAGTCAGCGAAAACGAACAATATGAATGGGATGGCTTGAGGAGGCGGAAGACCACCCTGACTTCATCCACCGGTAGCACGCAAAGGAGAAAGACCCTACATCCACCACTAGGCATGGCTCAATTCCCAGACGAAGACCGAGAAGAGGAGCGACCGAATTTGGGAGACGGCGCTGGCTTTGACGGAGGTTTCTTCCACAGCTTCAAACGACAAGCATCCAGCAAATTTGCAACTCGAAAGAACAAAAGCCTTAGCACCGGAACCCCTGGCCACCTGGCTTTACATCGGCGCGATGACACTCCACCCACAGCACAAGTCCTCGGTGCCATGGAAATGGATCACGTGTACGGTCTCCCACCTTCACTACGGACCGGCGACGGTGCAGAAGATGGGCATCCTTCAACAGAGTACACAGGCGCCAGCGACAAGCCTCTGATGTGGGCAGAGAGCGTCGAGCAGCGTCCTTCGAGCTCGAGGGCTTCTCTTGCACCTACGCCACCGCCGCACTCCGCTAAGAGGCAATTCTCGTTCCAGAATCCCTTCAACAGACACAAACATGAATCCATGCCCTCCACATCCGATAGCGCCCCTAGACCCACCTCACGACTTGGTGTCGTCTCAAGAGGAAGCAGCAAAGAGCATCCGATACCTGGCATCAAGACTGCTACAGAAGAGGAGCGTCTGGGCCTAGTGAAAGGTGATTCAACGAACTTGCTGTCCGTCCCCGACTACAGCGAGCAGTCAGAGCCCTCCGACGAAGACGACTGGCAGCTCACGGGCAAGCCTATAAGCACTAATACTAGCCCTGGTGCAGGCATTGGCCATGTACCATTGATACGGGAAGAGACTGAGAGTGGCAGGAGTTCGCCTGTTCGGCTGGTTCCAAGTGAGGAACCGCTAAGAGGGTATAAAGAGTGGGAAGGACGGCCAGGCGGAGGCGCTGCTGGTACTGGTGGGAGCCAGGGAAGGACGGCTGCGTTCATATGAAAGACCAGGACTGGATGGTTGGTCTACTACATAGCACAGTATCTTGAGTGTTTAGCATGCGAGCATAATGGCCTTATGTTAGATTCCATGGCCAGGAAGGATAGAATTGGGCTGTGGCATATTCTAGAGCCTGTGAATATATAGGGTTTCCATGACAGTCATTTAGTCGAGAGGACTTTTGGCCCTTCTCTATAGTCTATCATGCTTGCTCGTTCTCCCATCTGCCTTCAACCCTACCTAATCTTCATCCCATAAAAGTCCACGCAGAACATTCAAACCTTACATTCCATAAATCTTACACCAAACCACAAGTCCAACATCCCAACCCCCACAACGCTCTTATCCCAACTGTCACAGCTTCAGCTTCGTTTCAGCCTTCTTCGGAAGCTACCGAGCTCATCATCAGCCTACCTAATTTCCAACCCATACTCCTTACTTTCCGCCCCCCAAGTATCCAACATTGTTACGTATTAAACTAGTCTAAGGCTAGTCTCCACCGGTAGCTACATGCTTGAATGAATACGTGTGTGTGTGTGTATGTGTGTGTGTGTATGTGTGCGTGTGTCAAATGCACAACAAATGTTTGCATAGTAATTTGAATTTATCTCATTGTGTTGGACGCTGAGGGTGTCCGTGAGGATGACCCACCGTTGCAGAGCGGTCGTGACCCAGTCTTCTGTGTGGTGCGAAGGTTTAAGCTACCGTATGGAGGAATGAGGGTTACGAGCAGGGAAATGGGATGTTTCGTTGCGTTGGATTTGGGCCTAGTGGCTCTTGGCAAGGGGGTCAAATAGTCTCAACTCCATAGACCTTCCTAAACAACAACAACATCCATTCTGAATATTAACGGGTTATGAGCCTAGGTTAGCGCTTGTTTACGCACCCTATTCTTATTATTCCGTTTATAACCACGTTAGTGTTATAGTTAAGATAACGCCTGCGCTAGGATAATAAGTATAGGTAAATCGGCGAACGTCGTCTCCCTATATATCGCACCCTTTACAGAAAATAATTTCAGCGACTAGTTTATTAATATACGCGTATACCTACGTAGTAAAAAGCTATAGAAGTATATACAGGAGTCGGTTCCAGTTAAGGATAAAGGGGAGACGGTAATAACTATAAAAAAAGAGGAAGAATTAATAGGAAAAGGCTAAAGAAGTAATTAATATTATAACTCCTATTATTAGCCCGGTTATTAAAAAGAAGCTAAAGGAGGCTAAATTTAATAACGGATATTTAATACTTTAATATTTATTAATACTACTATAACTAGCTGGAGACGTAGAGTTTATATATTTTACGAAGGAATATTATACGCTAAATATTAACGAATTTAAGACGATCTCGGAGTTCCTAGACCATATTAAAATACTAGAGGAATAAATCGACGCTACGAAGGTTAAATTTAATAATAATAAACGTATATTATTTTATTTTATTATAACGTTATCCGAGGACTAGGATTATCGGTCTCTTATATAATTATAATTAATATCTACCGACGTTACGGCGGTAAAAGTAAAGGAAATACTCTTAGAAGAAAAGCGGAGGCGGAAGAGTAAGGACGAAAAAAACGCCTAAGCTCTAAAGCTTAAAAAGACCGGTAATAAGGCTGGCTTAAGGGAGAAACTAGTATATAAAACGTATAGTAAAGGATACCCTACGGAACGCTATTAGTAAACTTATCCCGAGCTGGCCCTAGAATGGCTACAGGAACAGTAGATAAAGGAAGGTTTATATAGTCTTAACGGTAGCGCTACGGTAAAGGTTACCAAGGTTAAGAAGGTACTTTAAGATAGAGTGCTTTCACGAGCTAGAAACGATCCGGAAACGAGCCAAGATAGTAGAAACGAGGTAGAAACGAGGCTACAAATAAAAATCGGGCTAGGATAGCTCGGTAGGGCCAGAATGGCTCTGGAATGGTAATTGGCTGGGGAAAACAGCTGGTTTTAGGCTAGGATAGCTCGGTAGGGCCAGAATAGCTCTGGAATAGCAATTGGCTGGTGAAAACAGCTGGTTTTAGGCTAGGATAGCTCGGTAGGGCCAGAATGGCTCTGGAATGGCAATTGGCTGGGGGAAACAGCTGGTATTTAGGCTAGGATAACTCAGTTTCTCTAGAATCAGGGGAGTAGCGACGGCGAGGTAGCGCCAGCAAGGCCCAAAGGGGAGCGTTGGATTTAGGCCTAGTGGCTCTTGGCAAGGGGGTCAAATAGTCTCAACTCCATAGACCTTCCTAAACAACAACAACATCCATTCTGAATGTCAACGCGTTGTACGACTTATCTAAATCACTACCTCACTCCAGCGTGACTGTGTCACGAGAGCTATTTACGTCTTATACGGGGGGTGGGGGGGTTCAGGATGACATTGAAAGAGTTTCCAAGAATGTGTTTGTTGTGCTAGATTTCATCATCATCATCGTCATCGTCATGCTCTGCACATGTACTTGTACTCTACAATTCAATCGATCTCGAGACAGGCAATACGTGGACAATCCCAATGCCACGTATGCCAGCATGGCCTTGCACGGTAAAGGATCCTTCGGCCACTGGGCGCAAGATCTTGAAAGATGAATTCCTCCTTCTTTTCCTCATGATGATCTGTGGTTGTCTGGTACGAGGAGAGAGTCCAGGATAATAGACAATACCGTTCCGGCCGGCGTTAGTTGTGTGTCTATCATACCACACGTTGAGCGATCAAACGTATCCAACCATTCCCACCGCACCTAGATGCGACAACTACAAGCGAAGGCGAATGAGTCGAACTTTCGATGAGGTTGAGTGGCGACTCGATTTTTCACGATGGGCAGTCGAAGTCGTAACGTTGAAAGAGTTGCTGGTCGTCGATTGGCTGACCAGGCGATCCGTCACCCTTTGACGTCTGCAGGGCATAGATACGCCTAATCCTCTGCATCTGCTCCATAAGCCATTCCTTCTGTCCATCCCGAAGCCCAATTCCCCTCAGACTCGCTCTCATAGACTCAAGTAGATGCCAACCGCCAAGTGCAGAAGCGGCTCGGCGATGTTCCTCAGAGGCTTTCTGGTTGCCAGTGTAGGGATACTCAATGCCATCTCTATCACCCGGCTCGCCTAGTGTTTTAGTGCCGAGAGCGAAAGGCACGCTAGCGCAGATGTCGTCGGCCATTTCCTGTGTGATCATACGGGCGTAGACGGCACGCCAATACCATTGATGCTCGTAGGGCATGTCGAGCCAGGCGATGCAGTCGAGGATGATGGTTTGGATCTTGATACGAGCAGAGCGGTATTGGTTCCAGATGCTTTGTACCCAGAGGTCGACGTAGACGTCATTTCTCTCGTTGTAGACGAAAGCTGATTTGGGGACATCGCCGAATGGGTAGTCGAAACCGTCGGCCGGAGTCAGCTTCCATTCTGCGGGAAGAGATTCGGGCCAGGCGGCGACGAGCAGGTCGACCGAGATGGCGTACTCGAGAAGGTCGTTCACCTCTCGCTCTGAGTCTTCGCTGCGAGGGAGTAAGAGTGCCGACTTGGCACATGAACGAAGGTCCGCAATGTTGACAGTAGCGGATGTCAGACGGGCGGCAGCGTTTTGAGGCAGACTCTTGAAGATGGTGGTCAAGGCATTGGGGCATCTCTTGAAGGACGTGCTTTCCTCAATGGCGAGCTCGACCTATGGTTCATTAGCTTTGCTGTCCAAGCCAAGTGGCGTTCAAATGGAGTACGCACCAATTGAGAGCGGACTGAGAACAGTAGACCGACACCAAGATTCGTCTTCACATTATCGTGGCCCCGATGCATGACTAGAGCGGCAGCTCCAGCATTGTGAGCCCTAGCCATGTTGGATTTCGAAGAGTCAGCGCTAGCGGTGATTTTCTATTCAGCATCCGTCAGTATTGCTGCGACGAAACTGTCTTGCACTAAGACATGATTTCTTTGGGGTCTTTGGTGTATGTGGGTCAAGGGATTCAACGTGATCGTGCATAGAGAACAATGTTCAGGTAGTTATTACATCGAGATAGATTAAACAAAAATTCGAAAAGATGAAGCATAGGAAAGAGAAAGATGCATTGGGACCAGGCAAGTTAGGACAACGTACCTCGAATAGTCCAAGCAGCAGGACGGCCATTAATGTCTCATCATTCCTCGACTCAACAGGGTGTTTGATTGCTGCACTAGTCTTCCGCAGTGCACGGCCAAATATCGTTCGTCCAAGCTGTTGGTCGTTCTGTTTTGCTGGCGAGCTTCCGGACATGACAAGTGCTACCGAAGAAGTAGCCAAGGATAAAGGTGAGTCTGGGGTAGTGTTCCTGTAAAGAGGTAGGAGATGTTCGAGATGGCCTTGGACACTGTCTTTGTTGCGGGGCAATAGAACAAAATCAAGGAAGAAAGCACAGATCGCTTGCTGCTCGGGGAAGTCGTTGAACATTCGTGGAATTTCTACGTCCGATTGAGCTCTCTTCATGACCGCATAGGACGATTGACCAGGACCAGCCAGGGCCCATGTTGTGGTGAATGGTCCGGTTTCCTCTGATGATGCTGATGTTGGTGGTGGTGATGGTGGACGGTTTCCGGTCAGCTTCTTGCGTTGGGCCTTTAGACGGACAGCTTTGGTTTGATCACGAAGGACCAGGTCGAAGCGGGCGACGTAACCGGGACATTGGCGCTTAGTATTGATGCACTGATTGCATGCTGGTTTTTGTTCGTCGCACTGACGGAATCAGTCAATGAAGTGTGCGTGGGCAATCGAATGATCCCGTACCTTGATTTTCCTCTTCCTACAATTCTGACAGCCAGCACTTGGCTTGCCTTGATAGACCATGTCGCGCAATTACAACAAGGTGAGGGGGAAATGGGATGAATAAATTGGTAGAGTACACCAGAATTTGCAAGGGACGGTGGAGCTCTTTATGAGTACATGTTTAAGAAGAGCAGTACGGAGTAGCAGCGTTCCTTCTACCCTTCATGACCGGAAGGATCCCACATGGCTCTCTGCCCGAAACGCTAATGCTCACAAGGTTGCGGAGTGGCTTCGGATTATCGTCGAACTAAGCCCATTGAAGTCGTGTTTGCGAGTTTTCTAACCGCTCCAAGCAAGGTCGCTGACGGCAAGAACGGCGCTACCCACACCTTAGCGATCATCCTTCTTCCCACCCGTGCCACCAGCTTCTCGGGCCATGGGCACCAGGTCTCGCATTGCAGCTTCTTTCAACAACCAAAGAGACAGAGTGGTAAGGCGTGTTGAGGAGGGCTGTCTGTGCCGCAAAAGTGGAACATGAGGCTTCGAAATGCCATTACTCTCCAGGCTCTCTCAAGATCGACCACGGTAGAGTAGAGGCGTTGTGGTTTCATATGTGTTTCCCGTCATGATCAACCACAACTTTTGAAGCAAACTTGAAGCAAAATGCAGCTTCTCCGGCGGAACGTACTCTACGCCATGCCCTGCCCTTGCCATACTCGTGGATTCTGGACCCCACCAAGTCGTCAAACGCGCGTTGTCAAATGCACGTTATCGTTCAGCACTGGTAATCATTCCCCGTTTCTTGGGGGTAGAAAAACGGATCAATCACCGTCGGCTGCAATTTACTTATGCTCTCTCTCCTCTCTCCTCCTCCCTTGAATATTGCGTCCTTTCAATAAGGCGGCTCAAAGTCAGACCGTCGTCTTCGCTTGCACCCGCGCCAAGGCTGCATGGCCCTGCTTCTTCAGCCAAGAATATCAGCATTAGGCCTTTATGAGATGACAGACTCGTAAGCCTCTACCGCTGGCTGTGTAGCACTGGGTGTAGAGTACGCGCGTTCAGACGCATTACTTTAGGCATCAAAGAATTGATCAAATGTAAAAAAAGGAACACTACAGCGGTCAGGTAGAACTCATTAACCCTCTGCTGCCCTCAACCTTTTACAACCCTTCTTCTTGTCTCGGGTCTCTCGTTGTCAGGGTGGGAACACGCAATTCCATCGCGGATTACTCAATTTGGTCTTCGAGCCTGACCCTTCGCCGTAGGGAGCAGTGCAGTAGACAAGCCAAACAGCGCACAACGTGACAACGACACAGGTATATCGCCTTAGTTGCGCGACTACGACTCACGCGCGAAACGCTTAAGCACTAGCCGATAGGAACGTGCTTCAGTCAAGACTCCAGTGCACCCAAACATTGTTCTCCACTTCTTTTGTTCAATTCTCACTTTCCACATCTCCACCGCTATCATGTCATCGAGCAGCCCACCTCAGCCGACAACGCTGCCTCCTGCCAATTCCACGGTAGATTTCTGCCTCTCCGTCAACATCTACTGCCCGGTCGAACAAACAATCTACGGCTATTACCCCAACCTCGGAGCCAATGTATTCTTCTGTGCTTTCTTTGGCCTCTGTGCTTTCCTTCAATTCGTCTTTGGCCTAAGATGGAAGACATGGACATTCATGATCGCTTTAACCTTTGGCTGCATTTCTGAATGCCTCGGTAAGACACAATTTCCCTCTTCGCAAATTGCCATTCACTTACAAATTCAGGGTATGTTGGCCGTATCATGCTTAATGCCAATCCTTATTCAGGAAATGCCTTCGACATCCAAATCTGCTGCCTCATCATTGCCCCAGCATTCGTCGCCGCCGGGGTTTACCTAACCTTGAAACACATCGTTCTCGAGATCGGCTCCTCCTTCTCGCGCCTGAAGCCCCGCTTGTATACCTGGATATTCATCCTCTGTGATTTCCTCTCTTTAGTTCTCCAAGGAGCAGGCGGAGGCCTCGCCGCTACAGCGGGGAATGCCTCCAATCTGCAATCAGTCGGAAACAACCTCATGATGGCCGGTATCGTTTGGCAAGTCTTCACGCTCATCGTCTTCGGCATCCTAGTCACCGACTACTACCTTCGTGCTCACAAGCGCCGCGACCAGCTCTCCGCATCCGCCATCAAACTCATACAGACCCTCCGCTTCAAGCTCTTCGTCTTTGGTCTCTCCCTTGCCTTTACCGGAATCTTCACACGTTGCGTCTTCCGTATCGCCGAGATGGCAAAAGGATGGGGGAATCCCATTATGCAGTCTGAGTCAGATTTCATCGGTCTGGACGGCGTCATGATCACAATTGCTGTGCTCAGTCTCACGGCTTTCCACCCTGGATTCGCCTTCCCCGAGATGCAGCAGCACGGAAAGACTAGCCCAGTTGGCGAGTTCACTGCGGCTACGAGAGAACAGGTGCACGATCCAGAGCACAGCACCCCCACGAGCCTTGAAATAGATCAACAGCAGACAAAGGAGGGATTCTTTGGCTCTGGGCGATGATTCCAGGACTTTGAACACCAGAATATTAGGGACGGTTCCATTTGGACAGCGAAACGCTTCTTCAATTTTGTGTGCGAGGAATTTGGCAGTCCTCGCTTGGGCCTTGCAGAGAGCAGATGAGTGCTACGTACAATGAAACCAACTCTCGTACTTGAAAATTCGACGAGCAGGTAGATAGAAAACAGAAATCGTGTTTGCTTCAATATCCTCCTACCGCGAACTACTTTCATAGAGCACATAGCCGAACAATCTTCGATGCCACAAAAGTATCTCCACCTCCTTCAGCAGTGCAAGCCCAGAAATACACGCTTAGCATATCAAAATTACATCCCGTTATCCCCCGTGTCACCCTCCTTCAGCATTCTCGCAGGCTAGGCCCATGCGGTCACGCAAACCCTCGAATCCCAAACCCGCAGACCCACCAGTCTTTGCGTCAGGAAGGATCACGGATCACGGTGGCTGGTCCCCGGGGATCCTGCATTGATAGACTTGAAGATAAGTGATGGTGGATTGATAGCTAGCCGAGGAGGGGGTGATGGGGGCCTCTATTCTGTTGTTCAAGATACTGCGTGTGCATGTAAGTTTCCCCCCGAGGGTTTGTTACGTGGCTCTGCTGTGAATTATAATTGACGGCCGCGGCTGGGTAGGATAGTTGCTTGCTCAATGCTTATTGGGATATCATCACCGATTTATATCTGCAGGATCTGCGGTTAGTAGTGATGTTTTTGTCATTTGGTTACGATGGGGTTTGGAGGTGTAGCAGCAGGACAAGGCCGCTCGTGAGGTCGTTTGAGGGGGTTGCAATGCTCTGGAGGGAGATGGATACGCTGGAGTTTATAAGATCTGGCGGTGTCGTGAACTGAGCTATAGGGGTTGCAATGTTAAAGCTTGGAAGGATTGTGCGGGATACGGGTCGGGTTGGTAAGCCGGGAGTTGGCATCGGTAGAGGAGATGATTGGATGCGAAGGAATCGAATTCTCATGTGAAATACATATGTCCCCATACCAAAGGGGATGAGGTTGCACCACATCTTTACCGCAGTTAGACCGACTCGAATGGAAAGTGGTCTGTTATCAATGAAACATAAGACGCTGGCACAGGCTGAGCAGGAACGGTCATGCTTTCACTTGTGGACCGTTGATTTGTTGCAGACTTGTCTCGCTTCAATTAAGTAGATGAAGCATAGCCGGGGTCTGTACGCACGCTGATGGACTCATTCTGAGGTTCTAATGAGGGTGGGGTGGTCTTATAACAGCTCAACTTGAGCAAAGCTGACTTGATAGTGTGCATGTTGGTTGCTCATGGACCAAAGAATTGGATTATGATCTTTCTCTGCAAGTATGGAATGGGACTCGATTCTGAATATCTCGATTTTGAAATTGATTGGTATCCTAGCTGAGAGCAAAGATGGTCACGCTTTTTGCTTGTGACAGCTGATATCCGGCTTTGCCATCGGTCTAAATTCGAATAATTAAGGTAGAGTATTAACTAGGACTACACGCGATTAGATATTCCTGCATTCCCAATCTTTAATTATGTAAGAATATCTACCTTTAAGTTTGATATTGTCTGATATTAGCAACCTGAACAGCCAGGCAATAAAGGTCGCTTACAGTACTCTGCTACTAATAGCTCGCATGCGGGCATTGATATCGCTGATCATTCAAGAGATGGGAAAATGATCTTGCTCTTTCAATATGGAAGTTGACCTATCTTTCTGATCATTCCGATTTTGAAACAGTCTGACCGCAGCCAAAGTTGAATGAGCGTAGTCACACGTCCAGCTTGTAATGAATGGTAACTGAAACGCTTGTTGCTCTTGGATCAGAGGCTCCACCCCATGTCCTACGCCTGCATGCGCGTAAATACCTTGAGTTAGAGACCGTCCAAAATCACATAGAGTGAAGTAGAGAATGTCACCATGTTGCATGCTGGCGAGAAAATATTGAACCTAAGCTTTGCTTTGTATGCCATTCGAGTTGGTCCTGCTTGGGCTTCGAGGTAGAATCTGGGAGTCTATCTCTGCCGTTCGATCCTTCCTGGTGGTGCTAGCCGGCCAAAACAGCGGCGTCAACCCCGCTCTATTGTTATCTTCGAGGCTTCCTGTCCCACAATTCCTAGTAATGTGCCTCACAATCCCAACAAGTGAAAAGAGATGAACTTATTGAGCTTCATTATCCCTCAGCAGCTATGAAGGTTACTCAAGTATGCTTGTTCTTCTCCTGTCGACCGCCTGGGCCAGCAAGCTAATCTGCCCCACCTCGTCAGCTCTACACCTACCCCATCAAATCCCTCCGCAGCGTACCTCTCGCAGTAGCTACCCTCACTCCCAATGGTTTCCCTCACGACCGCCGCTTCATGTTGCTCAAAGTTCACAAGGAGAATGACAAGCCGCCCCGTTCCAAGAGCCATCTCAATGGTGGCCTCGAGAACATGACAATCACCTACTACCCCGAGCTCGCCTTGTTCCTCCAGAGCATCAACCAGTCCGCTGGGACGTTTACTGTCATATTTAGTCCTCCCAATGGCAAGAGAAAGAGCTTGGACATACCATTGGAGCCAGATGTGGGTCACTTGGAACAGCTGAACGTAATATTGCATTCAAGTCCCACTAAAGCCTTCAAGGTGGAGTCCAGAGTCAATGCATGGTTCTCAGAGTGTATGGGTTATCAAGTACTACTAGCGTACCTTGGACCCAATCGAAGACCAGTCCTTGGGAACGTGTCGCCCAATGCGGTTCAGAACAAGCCTCCCACGAGCACCTCGTGGATGTCGAGCATCACCTCGAGCATACCGAATGTCATGGGTGCTAAGGCTCAGGACGAAGGCATCAGCTTCGCGGATATAGCTGCATACCTCGTTGTCACGGAGGAGTCATTGCAGGATGTTTCCTCGCGGCTACAAGATGGCACAAAAATGGACATCACGAAATTCAGACCAAATATTGTACTCTCTGGCTCAAAGCAGGCCTACGAAGAAGACTACTGGGGAGGCATCATAATCAAAAGCAGCTCCAAGAATACGAAAGCTAGCCCTCCAGCTGCCGAAATCGCCCTAACACATAATTGTGGTCGCTGCGTCAGCATCAACATTGACTACTCTACCGGCCAGGCTGCAACGGGTGAAGCAGGCAGCGTGCTCAAGAAGCTGATGAAAGATAGACGGGTGGACAAAGGCAACAAGTACAGTCCGATATTTGGCCGCTATGGCTTCTTGAAGTCAGCAGAAGCTGGCCGAATTATAGCTGTGGGTGATGAGGCGCAAATCTCAAAGATCAACGAGGAGAGGACTACGTTCAGTAAGTGATCAAAGTAGAGCCTGGGAAAGCACTGCTAATACCGTATCAGACTGGCCTGGTATAGGAAGTTGATGCTTATGAACGTAAATGATGTATGCAGTAACGACAGAATTCCTATATTCCCAAAGCCCAATATCTGTCACAGACGCCCGCCAAATCTCGAGTTGCTACACCCATCCATCCCTCAGATCCCAAATCCTAGGCATCTCCCTCATTCGTCGCCACCTCCTGATCCAGCAGCTTGCTCCGACTCGTGACCACTTTGATCTCCAGGACCATTATCGTCCCCTTTGTCGAACTGCTGAGAATAACCAGCCTGGCCTCCAACGCTTCCTCCGTAGCCAGAATCCACGGATTGTTGCCTTTGGTCACGACCGCCACCTTCGCCAGCAGCATTACCGTTGGTCGACGCTTTGCCGGCTCCGTTCCTTTCAAGGAGTATTGCAAGCATCTCAAGCTCCGTCAAGAGAGGGTCCACACCTGATACTGAATTAGAGGCCCTGCGCAACAGCTGTTTCATCTCGCTATTTACGCCAGACAGCTTCTTCGCCACTGCCATGTATTGATCAGAATGAACGGAGCTTGAGTTCGTAGTAGCAACGCTCAAGCTCGCTGTCAGCTGCGATGATATGTCCCTGAAACGAGGCTCCTGCCCATTGATGGCTTTGCCTTGAGCGATCTGGCGTTGAGCAGGTGGTCCAATCTCGTTGCTAAAATTGACTTTGTCAACCCAGAGATACGCAAGATCCTCGCACTCGGCGTAGGTCTTCACGCGAAGGATGTCTTGCTCATATTCTTGTTTGAATCCAGACAGGAAATTGGACGCCTTTTTGATGTTGGTGTAAAGGGTGACGAGGGATGCTTTGATTTCTTCTGGGGTGACTTTGGGCCCTGGTGGGTCCACGAAATCTCTACTACCGTATGTCCTCGTGCTTTCGCCAGCCCTTTCGCTTCTCACGGGTCGGTGGGTTAGTTGGCCATAGCCTTCCTCGGTGTACGGTCGCCGTTCATGCGTAGCCGGGCTACCAGAGAGTTGAGCGTATTGGCCATCGCCCTGTCTGCTTCGTTCGTCCCTGGAGTGCCGAACCAAGGCACGCTGCTCAGCATGTCTACCGTCGTATGCTACCTCTCTAGGAGCTCGATCGGGATCTCTGCGGGCGATCGCTCGGTCGGTGGTGGGTAGATTCTCATCTCTCATTTTGACGTTGTTTTATCTGTTCAAGAGTAATTGCCTTTGTTCAGAGCCTATGTGACATGGTCAAAGCGCTGAAGTGGCACTTATGGTACGTATATATGGCATTGTAACCGGGTTGTTTCCATGGTGTCATTGGAGTAGGTAAGCGTGACTTGCCTAGATGCATATCTCATTTGCGTTAAAGCCCAATTGCATGAGATGCGTGACAGCCTGACTAGGGTTCCTCCCGTTTGTATCGTACCTCATGATAATCCAAGATCTCATCATGTGCCACACAAGCAAGCAACCGCCGGCCAGAGCTGACGAGAAGAGAAGATAATCGTTGGACTGATAAGAATCCACAGGATCCTCACTTCCCTCGTCGACGAGAGCATCCCCTATCATTCTGAGAATTTAGCAGCAGCCCTCGGTCATCGGTCCCAATGCTGAAGATGTTCGCCCGTTGGGCCTCTCCGTCCTTGGGCTCTCAAGCACGAATTCAGCCACTGGCAGGAGGATACGAGCGGCAAGAGGCGGGATGCACGACATGGTATGATTCAAAGCTTCCGCTATCAAGATACGCCGCCATTGTGTCTCCGAAACGCTTCAGCTTGAGCCTCAAATGCATGGTTATGGAGCAAGCTGAGCGGGAAATGGCGCAACTGCATAGCACCATGCTCGTCAATCTTTATAGTCAGGAGTGACAAGTCCAAAAAAAAGGTCTCCGATCTTCAGATCTTCGTGCGTTACGTGGGCACTCTATCTTGTACATGCCCAATAGGCCACGAATATGCAGGCGATCCCGTCCCAGTGAATCCTGCAGCCATCCCAAAACGTCCATCCCAAAGCTTGATTCAAGCATAAAAATAGAAGATCGTCCAACCATACCCAACTCCAAGCCCATGACCAACCAAAACATGCCAGCATTTACAAAGTATAAACAAACTCTGGATTTTCCTTATCCGTAAGATCCAACCACTCCTGGTTCTCCAACTTCATGTATCCTGGCCTCGCCCTGAAAGTCGCCTTCTTCTTATTCTGATTTTTGCAATACCAGTAGATGAACATCAAGTCTGCGAAGCACGCGACCCAACAGACTATGATTGTGATTTCGGCGGGGACATAGCGGGGAGCGTCTTTCGGGCGGAAGGTTTGGGGGCCTGAAGGATACCCACATCAGCAGACTTACATGCTCAAGAGAGGGAATACACACCAATAATGTTTCCCACGCAATAGGAGATCAGGTACAGTGCCGCCACAGTAGTCTTCTTCGTATATCCCGCCACATTCGTAGCAATAAGAGAGAGAAGGCAAACGAATGCCGTAGGACTCGCTTGCGTGAAGTAGTAGCCTGCCAATCTTCCTCCATTATTGCTGATAGGCAGAGCAACGATCAGTAACATTCCCATTGTTGAGAGGATCAGCCCGGAGGAGCTGATCAGGATCCTGTTCCCATATCTGTCGCCCAAGTACCCGCACACAATCAGGGTGACCACTTCCACCGCACCACCAGGCGTGCCGTAGAGCAGAGACTGATCAGGCGTATAGCCAAAGGAGACGATAAGCTGGGAGAAAAAATTGCTGATTCCTCCATTTGGAATATCCGCCGCAAGCGCATAAAACATGAAAGCCCAGGTCAGCGGATCAAGTAGAGCTTCCTTGAGCTGGTAGGCTTTGAAATGCTTATTACCAATGCCTTGCTGATTGACTCTGACACGTTCAACGGCTAAGCGGCGGTCGTCCTTGCTGAGCCAGCGCGCATTGAGTTGGTTGTCTGGCATGAAAAAAAGGAACAGGCAGCCAATTGTAGCAGTCAAGAGACCTGTGACGAGGAAGACGATTCTCCAGGCCGCGATCGCAGCGCCATGCTTTTCAACTCCTCTGGCAATGCCATACGCAACAAGCCCGCCAAAGATCTGCGCGAAGCCGTTGAAGCTGAACCATATCCCAATGCGTGTTCCCTGCTCTTTCTTCGTATACCACTGTGAGGTGAAGAGGGCGAAACCCGGCGTGACGGCTGCTTCGAAAACACCGAGGAAGAAGCGGACGGCTATGGCGCCGGAGTAGTTCTTCACGGCTGCCAGGCAGCAGAGGACGAGACCCCACATTATGATGCAGAAGGAGGAGTATTTGGCGAGAGGGAGGCGTTGGAGGAGGCGGTTGGTTGGATATTCCCATGCTAGGTAGCCTGGTGGAGGTCAGAGGTGGGCATATTTGGGGTAAACATGGGGGTGTACCGAAGTAGAACATGCTGCTTAGCCATTGGTAGTCGTCACCTTTGAGGCGGATGTCCTTCTTAATGCCCATCACACTGGCGTATGAGAGGGTCGTTTCTGCTTCCGGTTAGTAATGTACGACGCCATTGACCACGAAGCTGCAAGGTAGAAAAGCAATTGAGGCATCCAATGGGGAAATGCAGGAGACTGAAGCACAAGGTCCAGTCCCGAAGATAACAGGTCTTGAGCAGCGAAACAACACGTCGAAAGGGCAAACGGCCCAAATTGTGAACATCTTGTGCGATCTTGAGCTGCAAAACTACACATTCAGCCGCAAGAGGAGCCAAGAGAAGTTCAAATCAAGGGGCAGCGAGAGTAATGAGCATGGCAGCAGCAATAGCATGGAGACCACGAAACTTGTATTTCAATTGAATTGGAGGCTTACTGTCAAGATAATTGAGGCCATACACAATACACATGAGCTGAGTCTCTATCAGCAACCATCCATGGCCTTTTCCCAGCTCGTACACACAGGCATGATGTTCAGATCGATCTTTCTTAACAGCCTCTTGTTCGTAGCCTCATTCATGACCAGCACCTCTCCTTCATGGCCCTCGAAGGCTTTCATCGCCTCGTCCGCATCATTGGAGTGCTGGAGCACCTTCTCTGGCGCCCCACTACCTCTCCTGATTGCTGTCCGCTCCACGTCTTGGTAGACAATGTCCTTCTCGTCTTCCATTTTGTAGGCTTAGATATCCAATCGATGTGTAGAGGTAGAGAAAGGAATGGACATACTCTCCCACTAGGGAAGAGGCACCGAAAACATGGTGTTCTCGTGTCATAGCGAATGACGTTGGCTAGCTATCCCTATGGCCGATAACGATTGACTATCGCGTGGAGAGGAGCAGATGTGCGGGGTCTCGAAAACGGGTGGTGTCTTGGAGGGAAGATCTGATAACACAGCAAACGAAACAGGCAGGTCGGCATCAGATGTCTGTAGGGCTGATCTGAGACTTGGATTTTGCCGATGTTTGCCGTCACCACTTGTACATCCCTACAGGAGCATTTAATTGACTCGCAGATGCTTCTCCGGCAGTGGAGTTCCCTCCCGGACATTGGTCTCGAATTCTCGCAGAAAGCAGGCCTCATTCCTTTCCACACGAATTCCCCCCCACCCTGCCTCCGCTCCACCTTCTCGAGGACCGCTCAGAAACCGTCTGCGTAGCAAAAACGGCACCCAGCGCACCCAGCGTTGTTGCTACATGAAGCTCTTCTGATAAGCATTTTCGCAATGTTCAAAGGCAGCAGGTGGTCAGATCTCCGCATCACTTCTTTCCACGCCCGGTGCATCGAAGATCTACAAAGGCGGCTTGACGCTCTACACCCTTAAATCACGGACCATCTTTGCGGGATGGACTGAAGAGACGCGAGCCACGTATAAAGGCCCGATTGAGGATGTGGTGATATGTGAGGAAGAAGTTAGGCGCAACGTATTGTGTCTGTGAGAGTGGCACCGCAGACCCGACGGGCGGGAACACGAGAAACAGGACGCCTGGCTATCTACCGCTAGCTGTTGCGACGGAGAAGGCGACATCGACGAAGGAGGCGGAGAAAGGGTTGGGTTGGGATAGAGAGGGGAATATGGGTGCTTTTGCGAGAGAGGTATTGAAGGTATTGAAGGATGTCATAAAAGGCGACACTAGATCATAGGGTGGGTATATATCACAGCTCCCTTTCTGTTTCCCCATGCTCCCTTTCTGTTTCCCCATGCTCCCTTTCTGCTCCCTCTTGGTTCCCTCTTGGTCCCCCAATTCTCCCTCTGAAGCGGCTATGCTCCCTTTCACAGATGAAAACGGCAATCGGTGATCCTAAGCTCGAAGTGTATATAGATTCCCCCCAGTCGCCGTCTTGTTCTAGGGCTGCCAAATCACACCAAAGGCATCCATCTTTTATTACCGAAAAGACATCTCAATAAACTGCTTCGCTTTACCTACTACACACGCTCCTCAACTTGATCCATCGCAAAAACACAGCAAGAGAACCATCCATCTGCAATGGATTCTTCCAAAGTTCCTGTTAAGCTTGTGAAGGTGGTCAGAGTCCTCGGCCGAACAGGTATGAAATGTCCCCACCCTTGAAGCATCAAGAAGTGTTGCTTCTTGGTGAAAACAATTATATAAGACTAGGCTCTCGCGGCGGCGTGACTCAAATACGTGTCGAATTCATGGACGATCAGAGTCGGTCTTTCATTCGGAATGTCAAAGGGCCCGGTATGCTTTGTTCTTCACGGGAGAAGGGAGCGATTGGCTGACTTGTTGATCTACAATCCGTGGAGATGATATCCTTTGCCTACTCGATTCTGAACGCGAAGCTAGACGTCTAAGGTAAGATGCAAAAGATACAAGGTAGAGCGGTGGAGACTTGCCACATGGCGGCACTCTTCGGACTTTGATTCTTGTTCATTAGACTGCAGGAATTCAGATCGCGAGTTTAAACAAAGAGCAAAACCCACTTTCGTTAAACCGTCCGTTTGAGTTTATGACGTGGATATCTTGAATTGAGGAATCTAACTTTAATATATCTCCAAGCGTAATAGGAAAGACGAATATGCTAACATGGCTGCATAGTACCATCATCAACGTGCTGTCTGTAAACAGTGCCACGTGTTTCTCAGGATACGCTTTGGTTCTCTATCTACCAACTATACTAAACGGGGCCGTTCTCTACTGCGGTGCCCCCTAACAGCCTGTGTGGAAAGCAGATTGGTGACCAGAAGTACCTAGTGTTGTCTGAGAATCTTAAGTTGATGATCTGGGTCAGCTATGCCCACAGGTGCTGCCTACGGGGGTCATTTGGCCTTCAATATTCATATCACTCGATATGCTGCCACGTACCTGACGGATGGATCTTGTGTCCGTCAAGTAGCACGAAAATGTTAGCCTACGTAGTCGTCCATCTGCTCATCCTTATCGATGGATCCGGAAGACGAATCGTCTTCGGCCTCGACCATATCCACGTCCGTAGTGCTGCCGCCTTCCTCGGCCTCCCTCAGCCTTACTCTCCCCCGTTCACAACTGCCAGTAGCATCGCGGCTATTCTCAGCATCATCCTTATAGGTTACTCGACCGCTGCAAACCAGATCTTGGTCTTTACAATTCATACCATTTCCTCTTTATGCCCCGAAAATGACAAGGAAGGTTTCTTTTTGCGCAATTCTCACATTCGCCCCAGCAGTCTGTTTCGTGGCTGCTGAAAATGTGCACGCTGACGTCCGGAATTGTTTCACAACGAGAGCAGATCTTATCGGTCTTGTAGATGACGTGGCCGCTGCACGGTAACTCGTGCTCCGTGCAGTTGACGCAGGTCGAAACTGTTTGGTTGATCCGGGTATTGTAAAGGTAATTACAAGAGATGCCACGTTCGCTGCACTCCTTGCATTTACCCATGTATCTTGGCTGGTGACAATAGAAATGACTGCGCCCTATGCGTCCCCGTGGACAGGTTTTGTTGGTGAACTTCACACTTGTGCGGCCGCCGCTGCATACTTACCAACCCACGCCCTATACAATTGACGCAGATCGACACACCGCGAGAGTATATACAAGAGATGCCACGTCCGCTGCACTCCTTACATTTCCCCTTACATTGTGGCGTATGAAGTTTGAGTTGATGGCGCTCCATTTGTCGTTTACACCGGGGACAGGTATCATAAAATATTTTTCTTATCGACTCTAAATGTTTGTGAATTGTACACACCAAGTCCCTTGCAACCCTGAAATTTGCCCTTGCATAGTTGTAAGTGAGATCTGAGTGATTTTCTGTCATCATGCAGTTGCGAACACTGGTAACAGGGCATCTTGTCCGGTATTAAGGTCGTGGCCTCGAGGTCGTCCTTTTTATCTTCGCCTCCCATTCCGAGATCTCCGCCTCCCCCTCCTATGCCCCTGCCTTGGCCGCCTTCGAGGAGGTCTCCACCTTCTTGGTCTTCGAGGTCTTCAAGGTCTTCACGTTGGGCGCCTTCGAGGTTTCCGCTTCCGAGGTCTCAGCCTCCAGTGTCTACGCCTTAGCGGTCCAGCCCTCCTCATCCCATCGCGTTTGAGAAGATCGAAGGGGATTTCCTTTTCATCCGGTAAGAGCATAAGATTGGATTTGGAGCGGTCGCCTAATTGCGTATTGTCACACTGTATTTCGGGCGCAACTGGGAGAGCTTGTTGTTGTTCCAACCAAGAAGGCTCGTTGTACGGGTTGGGTGTTTGTTTTATTGTGTAATGTTGCTCGCTAGCAAAATACTTTGGCAACCCGACTGGAAGACTTTTAATGGGCGGCGCTGAAGGAAAGGGAAGCGAGAAAATTCACCTTATAGGCAGTCCCAGTCACGCTGGTACAGTATTTGCTTGGTGACCGCCGATTTTCTGTCCTGCGAAAGAGATCTAGGCAGCCTTGGTTGGAGTATAGCTGGCAGAAATCGGCGGAAGCCCGCCTCCGCGCCATGTCAGATATACCACTCCAATTGAGACCACCTTCTTCCAGCTTGTAGAGACCGTCGTCAGGGCCGCTGACAAGGTCTAATTCTCCGGCTTGCTGTATGATTGCCACCCATAAAATCGCGAGCTTCTTTAGCCCGTTATGATACTGTCCTTCGCATACTTGGCCATGCTCGTCCAAGATGCCGCGGTAGAAGCCTCTGAGGGCGGTTTTGAGACTAGAATCTCTTCCTATTTAGCTCTTGAAAGTCGCCGTGCATTAGTCCGCTGCCAACACTCCCGGAAAATTTTACGCGGTTTTGCCTACTGTGCGGTGTCAGTGTCGATGAGAAGTTCCCAGACAGGGCGCGAGCTTTGGAAAATAGGCAGCAACTTGTTTGTGCCACCCTATTGAGGTTGTGGGATCTTTTGAGGTCCTAGATGGGCTGATATGTCTTGACACATCATTGCTACTTGCTTTAGTGAGGTTTTCCGGGGCAAGTATTTCTTCGCTCTGCAGATTGTCGTAGCCCAATTCGAATGTTCTTCTATGGCCACTAACCATTGTTTCAGCCTCACCAACCAGCCTCTTGTTCGACGAGACGCAGGTCGCACTGCCGTTATTGAAATCGGTCAGGTTGCCGTCTTTATCGGGAGTAAGGGTAGCTCCTAGATACGAGGAGATCTGGTCGCCAATGGACTCAGGTTTCTGGAGGTCGACATGCGGGAGATAGTCGAGCATATCCCATGTCCAATTGTCTCCTCCAAATATATATTAAACATCCCGGGTTAGGATATTGCAATGCGTCAGTAGTCTGAGTAGCCGCTGTCTAGACACCTTCCGGGCCTTTGCGATGACTTTTAGAAACCATCCCAAAGATGCGATGGGTAATCGCTCGCGTGATTGTATGACAAGCATAAAACATGCTGTGTTAGTTCACAGATCGAAATACCAATCTCGGAAGCGTTCGACCACTCGATCTAATTCGGCTATCCGATTTCGATCTATCGTAGGAATTGCTGAAGGTAGGACCCTGGTCAGCTCGATTTATATAGAATATAGAAGAGTTACTAGACTGTGAAGGGTCGGGAAGCCCTGGGGGCGCGCACTAGGGGGCGCACCGCACAGTTCGGATATAGCCGTAGATACCGAGGTCCTTAGATTTGTATGAGGATTATATACAAATCTAAGTACCCCCGTATTAGTTTAATTACTGACCGCCTTTTGGACTATATATATATAAATTTTCTATCCTCACCTCTATCCTCTTTATACCGTTACCGTTATTACCGTCGCCCTCCTCTTATTACTACCTCCCGCCTAACCTCGCTATCGCCTCTTTATTTTATCCTACTATCGCTAGTATACTTTAAGCCTTATATATAAACCTCGACCCGTCTATCCTCTTTATTATTCAAAAAGTTATCGATAAATTTCCTCTAGAGTATTTTACGCCGCCGGTTTAAAAAAAAGATATTCGATAACTTTAAATAAATATTAAAGTATCTATAAAACTAGGCTTTTAATTAAAGTTTCGCTATAATCGTCGAGTAATATAATAAAGAGCGGAAAAACTACTTTTATATATATTACGTTAATTATATAAAGAATTAAAGGAAGTTTTTTAAATATATTAATAAAATATACCCCGAGAGCGAGAAAGAGTAGAAATAAAAATAAACTATAATTAAAATTAAAGAATATAAATAGTATATATTCTTTACCTAGAAATTTATTTACTAGGGTAAAGATATAAAAATCTAGATACTAGGTATTAATTAATAAAAGTATTTTTATAATTTAATAATAAATCCGCTCTTTTATTAAATATATATAGACTATTATAAAAACTATATATATATTATTTAGCTCGTAAGAACTAATCGTTTTATAATATTTATATATAATATATCGGAGCGAGTTCTAGAGTATACTCTAAAGAATTTCGATTAAATATTCACTATTAAAAAAAGGAAATATTATAACCTAGTATCGTCGATAACTCGTAGTAAAGAAAACCTCCTATATATATTATTTATAACTCTCGATAACGATGATTTTAAGGTTAAATATCGTTATAATTATATTATAAATAAAAACGACCTTTAAATACTATTAATAAAATAGATATTAGAGTAAATTATAATTCTAGATTTTTAATAGTAACGCCTCGTTAAATACTATAATATTTAAGGCCGCTAGCGTAGAGCTAGTAGTTTAGTAATAGTATAAGAAATATAAAATAGTTACGAGGTTTATTATTAAATAATTTTTAAATCCTAGATTTAATAATAAAACTAATCTCTAAAGATTTTAATAAAACGGGGGAATATTAACTCGATATAGGATTATTAAAAGTTAGAATTTTATAATATTAAGGCTAGAACCCCGTATCGATAAATAATAATATTATAGAGGTAGCGGAGCGTAGGTATATATAATATACTAGCGTCTTTAACGGGGTATAGGTGTATATAATATATTATTATTTTATAATTATTTCTCTCTTTAGGCCCTAGTCCCTAGGTATTTAAATATTTTAATTAAAAAATATTTATTAAAAAACCTTTAAACCCTCTAAGAGAAATAAAGGAAAAGAGTTATTTAATATAATAATATTATTATATAGTAACCTAAATATAAAGTTACGTACCTAATCCTTTAATATTTATAATACTAGTCACGAAATAATATTTAGTCAAATTATGAAATTTATTAAAAAACCTTTAAAACCCCTTAAAAGAAATAAGAGAAAAGAGTTTTCTAGTTTATACTATCGGTCCTATAGCGCTAATATATAGTACTAGTCGCGGAGCGATACGAAACTATTTCTTATAATATTATTATATAGTATTAGTAATAGAAAAGTAATACTACTAAACTATCTCTATTATATAGTAGTATTAATAATAAATAAATAGTATATTTATAAAGCTATCCCTATAGCGTTAATATATAATAATAATAATTAATTAAATAATATTTCTTTCGTCCCTATAGTATTATTATATATAATAATAACGGAGCGAAATAGTATATACTATCGTTCCTATAGCGCTTATAGTACTTATAGTAAATATAGTATATTAAATTATTCTTATAGTATTTATAGTATTAGTAACGGAATAATAATAGCTACCTCTATTATATACTCCTATTATATTATAAAAAACACTAGTAGTAAAATATTATATATAAATAATATAACCCTAATATTATACCGGGAGATTAATAATAATATAACTACTATAGTAACATTTATATTTATTAATAAAAGCGAGGTAGCGGAGCGGAGGCGCGTATCGACGTATTATAATAATAAAGTATTTAGCGCGACGGTTTATTATTAAAATAAACTCGCTCGCCTATTTATTTTCTCTCTTTACAATTTCTTTAATCTTTCTCGTATATTATTACTCTAGCTCTATAATAATATTCTAGTATTATAATTAATATATAGATAATACTCTCGTTATATATAGTTTTCTTTTAACTCTATAAATAACTTTTATTTACCGATAGTATTAATTTATTTATATTTATTATTTTAGTTATAAATATACTAATAAATATAACTAGTCCGCTATTAGCGCGACTATATAATATTAATTATAATAATAGTTTATTACGTTTCGTAACTCCTTTACCGGGTCTATTTCTATTAATTTAATAATAATTATATTCGAGGTATATCCCCTCCTTATATACTCTATTATATTAATTACTACGGAATCGATTATTACGTAAAAGTAAATTATAACTATAAACTCTAAAGTAGTATATATTAATAATAAAACTTTTAAAAAAGAATATAAACGTAATTTAATAAATAAAGAAATTATTTAATAGTATAAAATATATAGTAAAATAATAATAATTAGTAGGTAAACTTCTATTATAATTACTAATTTATAGAATTAATTAACGGCGGCGAATTAGCGTATTAAGGAATTAAAGACGATGAATAAAATTCTCGAAAAAGAAGTCGAGAGTTTCTATTAATATAAACGGGACCTAAAGAGCCTCGAGGAAAATAATATCTTTAAGGAATATATTAAAGAGACTACGTTTTCTTCTAGTAATTCCGATAATAACTAAATCTTTCGTATAATATAGTAGTAATATCGAATTCTTTTTTTCTTAAATCGGCGCTAGCTAAATTCACCTAGATATATTATTTAATAATATATTTTAGGTATTTATATAAATTATATTTAAAATAAAAGTATTTTTATAAATATAATATTTTATCGTTATTATATATAAATAGTTTAATAATAAATTGAATTTAGTTATATTTTAAAATTATATAATAAAGTTATAAATATAGAGGAGAATATCCGTTATATAAATACTAATATAAAAGTAGTAATATTTACTTTTAATATCGGCTCCGTTTACTCCGCTTTATTATTTTATACGACTAGATAACCTCTTTAATTATATTTATATATTTATATTTACTACCCATTTATTTAAAGGCTTTAGTTAGTTTATTAATATTAATAAACTCTTCGTTTAATAATTATTAATTATATTCTTCGCCTTAATTAGTTTATTTAATTTTATATTAAATACTTTCTTTATTTTTAATTTTATCGAATACCTCTTCTACCTCCTATAATTTATTATTATTAATAAATTCGGGGGCTTATATAAAAGATTCCGTTATATTAATATAATCGCGAAGATAATATAATTTCAATAATAATATATAAAAAATATTATAAATTCTATATATAGCCGGTAGTAGTAGGCGGTAAATTTATACTCCTATTTTATTAATAATCTTAAAGGGCCTTATAAATTTATAAAATAATTTTTTATTTAAGCGCTTTTACTTTAAGTTCTTTATTATTAATATAATTAAATTACTAACCTTATAACTTTATAGTTTATATATTTTATTATATTATTTAATTTAGTACTCGGTAATGTTTTAAAAGCGCTCCGTAACTTTATTCTTTAAAGTTTATAATTATTATATTTTATTATTTATAACTAGTATCTTTTTTTCCCTAGAGTCGTCCTCGACCTCTTAATAGATTTTAGGATAATAACTATATATATAGAAAAATAACGTCGTTCCAACGGCGGTACTCTAATTATTATTTATTAAGAATTTTATTATAAATAATAATCTAGCCTAATTAATTTATTTATTATTAATAAATATACGTAAATAGTATTTTAGTATCTAATTTTAATACTTTATTTATTTATCCATTTAAGGGTAAAAAGTAGTATTTAGGTATTATTTAATTTTCGAATAAAAATATATAGCCGACTAGAAGGTACTCGTAAAAATAGAGCCTCTATCGTTAACGATATTATTAAATATACTATAACGGTAAATAATTTTAGAATAAAATACTTCCGCTAGTTAAACGGTATCGATTTTAATAATTATAAATATATACCTAATTATTCTAATAAATCGATTTATAACGATAAAGATAGTATTATAAATAGTACCTCTATATTTACTAGGTAGTAAATTAATTATAAAGTTTATAAAAATCTCCTTTTAAGGTTAAATAGTAATAAAAAACGAATTTAATTCGTTATATAAACGATATCGCGGCGCCTTCGTCCGCTAATATATATCGTAAATTTTAATATAGTCCGTAATTTACTTTAGGCTACCCTCCTAGAAGAATTTTCGGGTAAATAATTTATACGATTTCGTAGCGCTAAAATAACCTATTAGAGAATTATTATAATACTTTTTTATAAACTCTTCCTTTAAAGCTTTATCCTTTAATATATAAAAATAATTATTATATCTTAATAATTTCTCGGAGTTTATAACTTATATTTTATTCTTTATATAACGGCGGTTCTTTAATATATTCGCTCTAGTTTAGAAAGAGTTTATTTAATTATTATAAATTTATAATTCCCGAATTAGTATATTAATAGGCCTTTTAGGATTATTATATATAATTTTAAATACTACTATAATATCCCGTTTTAGAATTATTATTTTTAACTTTATAATTTGAAAAGTAGAGGTTATAATTACTTTTACTTCTTTATCTCTTTCCGATAATTAACTACTAGTCTAAAGAGTAAGTTTATTCTAAAGTATTAATAATAATTTAATATTTAACGACGATACTCCCTTATAATTAGAGCGCCGCGATAATATATTAATAAAATTTAATTTCTTAACCCGATAAAAGATTTTAAAATTATAAGTAGTTAATTTAAATATTTAACGGGCCTACCTAGAGTTTAGTTTCTTCTACTTTATAAAACTCTTTAAATTATTATAATTAATTTAGACTTTAATATAATAGGGGTTATTTTCTAGATAATATTACTATTATTTTATTACCGTTATAATAACGAGTAATTTTTAATTATAGGTTTTATAGTTTTATTCTAGGGGATTTAATTTCTATAATTAGAATATTATAGGGCGCTAATAATTATTTTTATTTTACTATAATAATATAGAGTTAAAGTTAAAGTTAAAAGTATCTATCTCTATATATAATTATTTAGTTAAATTATAATAGTATAGAAAAAGTATATTTACGAATATATCTCGTAAAATCTAAAACGTTTCCGTAGCGCCGTTTATTTATTTTAATAGATTTACTTTTTTATTTACTTTACTACTCTTAAATAAACTAGTAAACGACGTAGTTATATTAAAATAATTATAGATAAATCGTTTATAAAAGTTAGCGAAGCCTAAAAAGACTTATACCTCCTAATATATTTTCGGTTAAGGTTATTCCTTAATAGTCTTAATATATTCCGGGTCTATAACTACCTTATTAGTAAATATAATAAAATTTAAAAACTCGACTATTTCGGTATTAAATTAGTACTTCTTAAAGTTAATAAATAACTAGAATTAATATAATTATTTAAATATTTATTTAATATACCGTTAATATTCCGCCGGATTAGTATTATAAATTAAGATATTATTTAGATATATTATATATATTATATTTACTAAACCTATAAACGTATAGTTAATATAAATTTAAAATATCGCCGGTGTATTAGCGAGCCTAAAAGGTATAATTAAATATTCGAAATAACTATAGCGAGTTTGGAAAGTAGTTTTTTATTTATCGTTTTCTTTAATTTAGATCCTATAATAGGTATCCTTAAAATCTAACTTTATAAAAATTTTAAAACCGTATAAACGGTCTAATATCTCGGTAATTAAGAGTAACGGGTATCGATTCTTAATAATTACCGCGTTTAAACCCCGATAATTAATATAAAAATATAATTTATTATCCTTTTTAAATATAAAAAGAATAAGTACTCTAGTTAAAGATATTAAATAACGGATCTAGCTCTTATAGAGTAAGGATTTTAAATAACGTCGTAACTCCGATAATTTAATTTAAAATAAATTATAGAGAGGCTTATAGGGCGGTTCTTTATTAATTTTTATTTTAATAATATAATCCCTCTATTTAAAAATAAATAAGGTACTCGCTTTTTTATTAGAAAAAATATTATAAAACTTTATAAATTCTCTAGGAATCTTTAGGTTAGGAAGTTTTTCTTATTTACCTCATATTATTATAATATATACGACCGCGAATATATTCGGTTTATTTTTAAAATTACTAGTGAATTTAGCCGGTTCCTTAATTTATAAATTACTAAAATTAATTTTAAACCGTTATTAATCCGCTTTAGAATTAATTAATATCTTTAATTAATATAATTTAGGTATACCTAGAATAATATCTAAATCTTTAAAATTTATAGTATAGAATAAAGTATTATATTTACGCCTTTAACTTTAACTATCGATTATTTAATAATCTAATTAATACGCGCTATAGTAATATATACTTTGCCCGTTAATTACTTTAACTAGTAATAAAATAGTATTATAAAATTCTAAATTATTTTTAACGACGAACTATTATAAAATTAAATTAATTTATATTCTAGAGTTAATTAAAGTAATAAACTATTTAACTTTATTTTAAAGAGTAATTTAACTCTTAAAAAGAGTAGAAGAGTATATCTCTATTAATTATTTTTTTTACTTTTCTTCCGAGGTATAAATTAGGCTTAATTATTTTTTACCGATACCGCGCCGATATTTATAACTAGTTTATTTATATCGGGATATTTTGGCTTAATATAGCCTTCTACTCTATAATAATAATAAATAATCTTATTATATAAAGAATTAATAATATTAACTTTACGTTTATTACCCTTCTTTTTTAAATATATTTATTTAATACTATCGCCGGTATTAAATTTAATAATTCGGTTTATTATAAATTTTCCTTTATTAAGGTTCTTTAACTAGGAACCTAAATTAAAATTAAAACTACTTATTAATTATATATACTCGAGATTCTTTTTTTATATAATAATTTAAATAAGAATTTCTTCCCTTTAAATAAATATACTATTAGTATTAAGAATTTTATTTTTAAATTTAGGTTTAAATTTAGTTAAAAAGAAATTTACTCTATACTCCTCCGAAAACGGGGGTAACTAGGTCTTTATTTTTTTAAAATAAACCTTAAATAACGATATTTTTTAATAAAGTTATTATTTAACTTCCTCCTACTTTTTATAGGCGAGGAGATAATAATTAACTAAATCCGTTATTAAATTAAAAAGAAACTTTTTAAAAAAGCTAAACGTAATATTAACTAAACTATATAAATCGTAGTATTTATACTACTACGTTAAAAGATTACCCTTTAGCGAGTCTATATAATATATAATTTTTAAATAATCGGTAGTAAAATATTTAAAACTAATTAAAAATTTAATATTTACGTCGCGGAATTAATATAAATATTTACCTTCGCTCGTACCTTTATAAGAACGTATTTTATTAAAGTATAGTATTTTCGCCTTAATAAAGATATCCCTATTAAATATAGTTAAATTTATTATTATTTTACTAGTAGGTATAATAATTAAAGAACCTCTACTATAAATAATAAACTCTATTAACGCTCCGCTAGCGGGTATAGAAATAGTAGGATTATATAACCTTTAATTTTAAATTTATAATATCTTTAATTTTTATTATTATTTAAAGCGATAGTTTTTTTTTTTAATAACTTTAAATTATATATTTAAAATCTCTTCGGGGGTAATAATACCTTCGAATTCGTTATTATTTTTATAACGGGGGTCGTTAGAGGGGGCTTAGTCGATATTATTATTATTAAATTCTTCTAAATATCCCGAGGTTAAACCCGATATTATAATAATAATAAATCTTTTCTTTAAAAAGATTTAAAAAATTAGAATTATAATACCTAAAACCGCTAATATAGAGCTAGTAATTTAGTAATAATATAAAAGATATAAAATAGTTACGGGGTTTATTACTAGGTAGTTTTTAAATCCTAGATCTAATAATAGAATTAATCTCTAAGGATTTTAATAAAATGGGGGAATATTAACTCGATATAGAATTATTGAAAGTTAGAACCCCGCGATACTAAAACTAGAACCCCGTATCGATAAATAATAATATTATAAAGGTAGCGGAGTATAGGCGTATATAATATACTAGCGCCTTTAACGGGGCGTAAATATATATAATATATTAATACCTTTAACGGGGCGTAAATATATATAACGTACTACTATTTTATAAATACTTCTATAACGACTTTATAATTTAATACGATACTATATTTAATACTAACGTCGTTAAGTTTTTATTATTTATAGTAATTAAAATTATAAATACTAGTAAATTATTCCTAGTTAGTTTTTTATTTATTATTTTAGAATCTACCGCCGCCTATAACTTTTTTTTTAAAATCCTAAATTAAGAATTATAAAATAATTATCCTCCGTTACGGGTAAACTTTATTAATTAAGGGAAAGATTTTATTACCGCTCTCTTATTAAGACTCCTAAATTACTAGCTCTAATTATATAATTAATATATAATATAAAATATTAAGGCTAGGGTAAATAATAGTAAATAAAAATATATAAAAAAAAAATAAAAAAAAATATATAATATTATTTAAATTTAGGTTCGTAGCGATCTAATTTTATTATTAATAAATCGGGATATACTACTAGGTTTTATATATAAACTAGAGTAAATATACTTTAATAAAGAATAGTTTTTTAAGGAGTTATTTATAATTATTTATTATATTAAAATATATCCTAATCTCGAGGTAGTTACTATTTAACGGAATATAAATATCTACTTTATTATTAAGGCCGTTATAAACTCCTAGGCTCCGATATTTATTATTATTAAATCTATATAAATAGAGTTAAAGTTAATATATTAACAACTTCGAGAAAAAGAGAATCGATTATATATCGATAGGTTAAAGAGAGTACGTTACGGAATAAAGAAGAGAAGAGAAGAGAATAATCTTTACTCCCTTCCCTTCTAATAGGGAAGGGAGCGGAAGGGAAAAAATAAAGATTATTAAAAAAAGAAAAGAATTATTTATTATTCCTTTCCTCTCTTCCCGGGTAGGGTTAATAATATAAATAAACCTAAATATCTACCTAGTATATTTACTAGTTATATTAATCTTTATCTATATCGCGATTAATAATAAATATTAATATACTTTAAATCTTTAAAATATATTTTAAATTAATAGAAAGAGGGTTTATTTTAATACTATCGTAGTAAAACGAGCGCTTTATAAAGAAGGATATATATTTATAAATTTAATTAATATTAGTTAATATACGTTAAATTTTTCGAATAAAAGTATACTATTTAATTAAAATAGATTATAGAATTTAATATAGAACTTATTATACGCTAGCTACGTACATCGGTAAATCTTAAAAATAAATATTAGTATACTTTAAACGTTATTAGCCCTACTAGAAAGCCGTCTACGGGTTTACGTTAAAACTCTATATTAAATACCGACCCGAGGTTTAGTAGGATTAGTAAATCGGGGCTTCGGGTAGTAAATCAGGGTTCCGGGAAAGTTACTTTCAATAAATAGTACTAACTGTTAGTAGGTTCAGTAAATTCAGTAACTCGATAAATCGTTAGTAACTCAAATATCAGACGAATAGGCCCATTATATACCCTATAGCATACGCATTTGCATACGCATTAGCATGCGCCATAGTATAGGCCATAGTATGGGCCATAGTATGCCCCATGGCATACGCAATAACGTGCGCAGCTTGCGCATGCTATTAAATGGCATGCGAATGGCATGCGCAAAGGTATCCTGAATAGCATGCGATGTGCGCCCCCCGCAGCAGCCCCTAAAACATCAGACGAAAGCCCCCCATGGCATGCGCAATCATGGCATGCGCAATCATGGCATGCGCAATCATGGCATGCGCAATCATGGCATGCGCCAAGGCATGCGACATGCCATGGTATTCATGTGCGCATACTCCCCGGATGTGCCTAGGTGACGCCCCCGCGAGAACTTTCGCCAAAACTCATTATTCCGGGCCCGGTAGGTCGCTGGCGTTAGTAGTTATCGCTGAGGGTCGCTATCGTTAATAGCGTCGATCATAGAACTTTATTTATTTCAGCCCTATTATAGGGCTGAGTTGCTGTTAGTATACTAATAGTATATATAAATTACTAAAGTTACTAATCCGGCTAAAATTAACCCGGAGTTATTAAATTTATTAAAAGTAATTTACTTGGACCCCTAATTTACTAAATCTATTAATAGGACGTTAGTAGTCTTATCCGTAAATTAAAGTTACTAGTAATATTCTATCCGTAATTAGAGTTAAAAAACCTATTAATAGAATACTACTAGTTTTATCTATAATTTAAAACTACTAGTAAGATACTACTAGCTCTATCCGCGCGGTCGGTAACTAGAATTTTAATAGGAGTTTTTGAGATTTATTAATATAGTATTTATATATAAAAATCGTTAAAGTTATTTATATTTAATAATATTATTACCCGTTAAATTTATTACTAGCGCCGCGTTAATAACGGCTCTCTAAAATACCTCCGCTTTTCTTTTATTTCTAGACTTAACGAATTACTTATTTTATAAATAACTTCGTTAAATTATTTAACTCCTTTATTATTTAACTATTTAATTATCGGTTTTTATACTATTGTATTTAATTCGGTAATAAACCCTATTTATTTATTACTAGATTATATAACTCCTATTATTAATAACTCTTAAATAAGATTTTAAATCGACGTCTTAATTTAAATAATATAAAAATTAATATAAATAACTAGACTAGTATTTACGATTTTTCTTTATAATAAAATTCTTTATAATAATAACTAGTACGTTATAAAGAAGAATAATCTAAAGTTTAAATAAATAATAAACTATAATTAAAGAAGAAGAAATACAAGATTAGTTAATATTTAAATACGACTTCGGTTTAATATTAAATTATAAATCGTCGAAAACGTTAATCTTATATACTTAATATAAATAATTAATATTAATAATTAATAAAATAAATTTTCTCGGAAATTCTATATTATAAAGAGGCTAGAGAGGGTATATACTAGGTTTATAATCGAAAAGAAAAGCCGAAGAATAGTTTTCTAAAAACCCTAATATAATAAAATTAAGAAAATACCTTTCGTTATTATTAAAGATAGACGCCGTTATTAATATATATAAAAATTATAAATATAAAAGTAGTTTAGCGAGCCTAAAAGAAAGTAAAAAATTAATAAAAATAAAATATTCTTTTAGAATAAAAATAATAAAGACTATTAAAGTAGATTAAAATCTAAATAATTAATAAAAGGTTTATATTAATCTTTATATTAATATATCCTATTTAAAGCGGATACCGTTAATATATAATAGGATTATTATAGGTAAATATAGGTAGGTTATTACCTAAATAAACGGGGTTTCGTTAATTAAAGAAATAATAATTAATAATAATAAGAATATAAATTAAATCGATAAATAGTCGTTAAAGGATATCGATAACTCCCTAAATATTAATAATTATATTTTTAAAATACGTTAATAATTAGATTAAAACGAAATTTATAATATTTAAAGCGAAAGTAAAAAATAAGCCGAGGCTCGTAATATTTAAATCTTATTTAATTTATAAGTAAAATCCGGGGATTAATCGGCCTATAATATTATTAAAGAATATTAAATTATAATATTTAAATTACTCCGCGCTAAAATCGATTACTATAATAAATATTATCTTCGCGTATATATATATAAAGGGTTTTCGTATTATAAAAGATATAATTTTAAAGTATATTATTTATACTAATCTTTATCCGGTTATATATTAATTATAAATTAATATAAACGAAAAGATTTATTAAAAAGGGATTTATAAATTTATTATATTTTTACTTTTATTAAATATACCGTCTAAAAGAATATAGCCGTTTAATTTAATATAAATCTAGAAAAATATAAATAATATAACTTTAATAAATAAAATCGGCGTCGTAGAATAAATATAAATTTTATATTTATTTAAGTTAATAACGAGTAGGTTATAATATTAAGATTATATTATCTTTACCCCGATAATTATAAATACGAAAAGTATAATTAAAGACTAAATAAAAATATAAAAGAGGCGCGGAAAGTATTTAGGATAATATTAAAACCGGAGTATACCTAAGTTATAAAAAAAGCGAAGGATATTATTCGTTTTAAAAATTAAAAGAAGATTTCGAAGGGGATAATATAAATTATCGAATTAAAAGTATTTTTAAAACCCTTTTTAAATTAAAAAAAAATCGTATTATCGAATAAAGTTCTAAATATAAATATAAAGGGTATATTTAATTATATATTTAAATATTTAATATAACTAGTTTATAAAGTTTTTAGTCGTAATTATATTAATCTTTATATTAACTTTATTCGATTTATATTATATATTTTTACTCTTTATATCTCCTTTAACTCCTTTTATATTTCGAAACTCTATTCGTCTTTCTATAACTCTTTAAAGATTTTAAAATAAGGTTAAATTCCTTATATAATTTTAATAAAATTTATTCATTTTCTTATTTATTCTTTAATTTTTTAAACTTATTAATTACTTCTAGTTTAAAGAATAATTTTATATTCGATTTCTTCCTCTTTATTAGATAGCTAGACGTAAAGTCTTAAATAAAATATATATATTTCGAATTACTCCCGTTTATTCGGTACCTAGAAACTTTAATTTTTAGGTTACTTTCCCGAGCCTTTTTACTATTAATATAGTTTTTACGCGTATTTATATTATTTTATAAATTTTTACCTAGGGGCTAGATTCTTTAACTCTTTTTTAATTATAAATTAAATTAATAATTAAAATTAAAGGTTCTTTACTTCCCTTATTTTTATTATTAAATTTTAAAACGGTAGTTTCGTTTACGAGATTATTATACCCGCCTTCGTCTTCGTTATTTATAAAGTTATTATTACTCTTTATTCATCTACAAAAGTGCAAGCGACTCGAATTTGCTCGGAGCGCTTAGGCCCGCTCGCGAGCGCTAAAATAGCTTAGAGCTAATTAAGAATTCTTAGGCCGGCTCAGGCCGGCTCAGGCCGGCTTAGGCTCGCTCAGGCTCGCTCAGGATTATTTATTTACATGGCCATTACTACTACTATAGATATACGCGTATACATGGCCCTATAGATATGCGCATTCATGGCCATTGCTGCTCCCATAGATATGCGCATACATGGCCCATAGATATGCGCATTCATGGCCCATAGATATGCGCATTCATGGCCATTGCTGCTCCCATAGATATGCGCATGGATGGCCCATAGATATGCGCATTCATGGCCCATAGATACGCGCATATATGGCCATTCTTACCCCCATAGATGCGCGCATACCCCCATTTATGGCCTATACATATGCGTATTTACGATGTTCCATGATC
>JAABUW010000704.1_pt1 | contig 62743 bp, 41 predicted proteins | sample 5560081 | NCBI WGS metagenome assembly JAABUW01 (sample SAMN10711882, study PRJNA513363) | rock metagenome | isolation source: Antarctica rocks | place: Antarctica: Victoria Land, Knobhead sud | reverse complement strand
AAAAATAAAAATAAAAATAAAAATAAAAATAAAAATAAAAATAAAAATAAAAATAAAAATAAAAATAAAAATAAAAATAAAAATAAAAATAAAAATAAAAATAAAATAAAATAAAAATAAAAGTATAAATAAAAAAAGAATAACGATAATATTCTTAATAACCCGTTCGAAGTTCTATCTTTATATATTTAATAATAACCTCTATTATTTTAATTTAAACTACGCCGTTATTAATTTAAAAAATAAATATAATTATATAAACCCGTTTTTAATTAAAAACTCCCTTTTATTTTATTTATTTTATTAATACTCGGGTAGTAATAATTTAAATTTATTAAAATATAAAAGTAAATTAAAAGTAAATTTTAATTTTATTAAATAAAAAACTTTATTTTAAAAATAAAAGCGGAGTCTTTTACCTCTATAAGGGATTAATTTAAAAATAACTTTATCGCCGCTATAAATATTAACGAGCGAGAGTCGTAGGAGTAAATAATTATTAACGTAGTATTTTTAAATAAGTTTAGTTAATAGTATAGAGCGAAATACTAGGGTAGAAGAGCGACAGCGATATTTAGAAGTAAAAAACAAAGTAGAAAGCGACAGTTATATATATAATAATAATATACCGCGCTTAGTATTTATGGTGGCGACGGTAATATAGTCGATAGATAGTTACTTAGATCTTAGTATAAACCTCATACAAATCTAAGTGGCTTAGCATCCCGAATCGTGCGCTGGCACCTTAACGAACTGTGCGCTCCCCCCAAATGTGCGCTCCCAGGACATCCCGCTCTCTGAGCATGCCTCGATTTTGGCCTTGGTACCGTTTGCACGTCGTCTGGGCCAAAACCACCTGCCGCTTTGCCTCTGCGAGCAATGCTTCCGACTTTGTTAGGCTTGGAGGGCTGATAGGCGACGTGCTGATTGAACCTGGGGTGGGGACGTTGGGAGCGGCGATTATTGGAGGGCTGGTAGGGAACAAGTATGCGAAGGATAAGAATGAGAGGAGAAGTGGTGATTGGAGAAGGAGTCTGAGTAGGGATAGCAGGGATAGCTATTGAGGTGCTGAGGAAAGAGGTGGGAGTCATAGCTGATGGCCGGACGAGACGGACGCAGGGAGCGAGCGACGGTATAAAGCTGCTCTGACGTCTTGCGGGACATTCTTGGGAATCCTTGTTACGAGCTTCATTGACATGAAGCCTTGCCAATGCTAAGCAGCTTTGACAACTGCGTCTACGAATTTCTTGACGAGTCGTGCCTGCAACATTGGTGCTGGACACCAACCAATTTCTTAGCTTTCTTCGGACGACTAGAAAAGATAGCGTCCGAGCGATGTCAAATATATATACCACTGCATCTCTACGTATTCCGACATCTGTATTTCATGCATGCATCTTCATCTCCGTCATCATGTATCACAAGACACAAACAGCATTCGGCGGACTCGCAACGCCCCCAGGAAAATTGAACGGCGCGCTGGTAAAGAAGAAACTCCACCGCTGATGCCTCTTGCACACCTCCGCCAATTCATCCAAATCGAACATCTCTCCAATCGGCATGCCCCACATCGCCAAAAACACGTCGTGCAGACGATACCGCTCATCCTTCGCTGGCCATGCCTCAAAGACATTCGCATCCCCACCAACAGCAGCAAAGTGATGGTTCCAAAACCATTCCACCGAGGCTTCTGTACCTTCGACTCCGGCCCACGCTTTCCCGTCGGCGGTACCTACTTTTCGCTCTGCGTCTGAGGCATTCTTGTGCCAGTTCACGAAACCGGATCGCACAAGCAGGATATCGCCAACTTCGAAGTTCGTCCCTTGCCACGCTGCCACTGCTTCGAGGTCCTTCTCGGATATGGTATGTCGCTCAATGGACGAGTAGTTGATGCCTTGCGATTCTGCCCAAGAGAGATAGTCCAATAAGATCGCACGACCGACGATACCGCCGTGCTTAGACCATTGATCAATCCCATTTCGTAACGAAGATTCGGGGCCCATGATGTCTTTGAGCTGGACTCCGTTGTAGAACAATCCCGTCGGCTGATGCGCCCAATGCCTTAACCCATCCCACTGGCTCCCACTCTGCGTATTCATCCGAATCTCGTCATCATGGCCCACCCAGTCCGGTAGCCGTTTGATCCGATGCTCAGGCCTCATACGTCCCGAATGCGGCGTCTGGCAATTGTCAAGAGACCAATTAATGGCCACGCTGATGCCATATTGGATCTCTTGCCGGGCTCGAATCTTGCGTTCTGGCGTTAGGAGGTTGAGCGTGCCGATCTCGTCGGGCTGGCTGGAGGAAGGGGTGTCGAAGAGGCCCCAGGCACAGGTCGGGGGCATGCCTGCGACCCGGGGAAGGTCTTTAAAGTCTGGGAGGGGCTTTTGTGGGGCATGCTTGAAGCAATTGACACTGTCTGTGTCCGCAGCAGGCTTTTGGGTTATCTCGTTTGTTTTCATCTCTGGCATGCCAACGCCTGTAGCAGCTGGCGGTGACATGAAATCGCACAAATGCTGGATACGTCAAGAGGGACTACTCAATGATCTGCGGTCACGAGAGTGGTGAGTTCGAGGCTAGTTGCTATGGTAAATAACCGTGATCGACACATCTCGGCTACTCGACTTGGCGCAGAATCTCGAAGATGAAGCACACGTTGCAGAGAGCGGTGATTCTTGGTTTGCGTTGCACTAAGATCGGGCTTGAGATGGGATCTGTTTGTCAAGCACCTGAAAAGCCACCAAATTCGTTTCCGCTAGGCAATGTCTCCCAAGAAATCAAACCCGGGCACAAGCCATAGGTCTTCGTCCCGTACACCACTCCAATCCATGGAGAGATCGAGCGGCATCGGATTGAATTGAATATTTGGCGTAGCCAAGCGCTCGCACATGGTCGAATTGGGAGCGTTGTACCCGGTTGGAAGCCCTGCATTCGGCAACGGGGAAGGAGGCCACTGCTGTTCATGGCCGTTGTTTTGACTTTGGGGAGCTACTTGAGCCCCAAGATTTTGTCTGCTTCGATGTTCACGTGCTTCTTCATTGGTTGGTCGAGTATTGGGCTGGTTGGAAGCTCGTGCATCTGGCGTGACATCGTCCTCATCGCGAATCCCTCTCACAATTTTGGCGAAAAGCAGGAATATCCACCCACTCACGGGCCACGAGCTCTGTAGTTCTCGCAGCGCAATCATACATAATCTGACCTTCACATAGGCTAGCTGCTGCGAGACTTTGTCGCCGGAGCGAACTTTTGTAGCAAACATGCTCATTGCAGCGAACAATGCCGGAATAATATGTATGGGACAGTGTTGAATTTGGCCAGAAGCAAGCAGGTCTTCGACAATGCGGACCATTTGGTTTGCTGCATTCATAGCCTTTTGATGTGCGTTGTCTCGAGAGGGGGTCGATGGGTCTCTTGGGATTCGAGTACGGTGAGCTAGGATCCTGAACCAGCTGGAGCGTGTCAGCCCGAATTGGAGCATTATGGAAGTACTTTGTGATATGTATGACCTACCATACTGCGATATATAGCATTTTCGGCCATATTGTATCGTTTTCGGAGCTTAGACGGAGCAGATCCGGGAGACCAGCCTCCCAGACTTGCAGCATACCCTCACAAAGCTCCGGGGTATTGGTTTGCGCTGTCGGAGACGATTTCTCAATGATTCGCTCCACAATTTTGGACAAGCTTGTCAAAAAAATCGGATAGGTAATTAGGACCCTGGGTATACCCGCACTGAAACTTTTTCCGAAACCAGAGGGTTCCCCGTCGAAGTCAGAAACTTCAAGCTGCTCAACATCGCAGTCGCTGAGACGGATGTGGACTGGGCGGCCTAGGGCTGCTGCTGCATGCTTATCTTCTGTAAACAGCGACCACCAGATCCTCTTCCATAAGCGTTGGTCTTTGAGACTCATGCAAGAGTCTTTGGTTGACCGATGCATTCCTATCGTCAGAGCCAGGCTGTTGGCGATGCCAAGCCAATGCCATGTGTCTTTGGAATCGACAGGGGTGGCCCACCAAAAACTCATCAGAAAGACTGCTTGGATTATTGTGACTTTGTCTTTCTCATGGTCGGCGTCGTACAATGCTTTTGTACGCCTGAATAGGGTGAGTCTAGCATCATATCTCGACTCAAAGCCGGCCTCCTTCAGAAGAGCCTCCTCACAATGTCCGGCCGCCTGTTGTGAGCTAGTAGTCAGCAGAGTAATGGGTCAAAACAAATTTGAGAGTAACCAGAGGACATGGGAGCAAAAAACTACCCACCATGAATAGGACAGCTTGAAGAAGGAGCCACGAGGGCGGACTTCGAGGAATTGCATACTGGAAGAGAAACAGACCACGGTCGATTATGGGATAATGAGGCGAAACATATTCAAAATAGGTATTGAATAGTTCCAGACAGACACGCGAACTGGGAACATCGAAAGCACCTTGTAATTGCAAAAGATTTCTTCCATCATCCGAATCATTCTCTGGGAAAATGCTGGATTTCGCAACCTCAATCGGAAGCGGGTAGTGAAGCCTTTTGCAGTCCTCTCGCTCGTCATGATGAAGGAGGTACGTCAAGTTGAACGTCTCCCCCAAGTAGACAACCTGGCCTCCAGGTTTCATCAGCTTGCGTTGTTGCTTTTTGCTACGCGATTTGTCGGTTTCGAGCATTTGGGCGTAGAGCATCTCTGGGCCTTCGCCTCCATCTTGCTCTTGGCTTTCCGCAATTTTCGGCTCACCGCCGGTAGAGTCTTCTTCTGGAGCCGTATTAGGAGTCATAGCACCAACATCCTTGGTTATAGCCTCTGCTATATTCCTAGCAGCAAATAGACTGCTGTCTGGTCCGGAGGCCTCCTCCTGATACCTGTCTTGGCCATCCTTTCCCACCATGGCTCCATTCGGAATATTGTCAATACCAGCAAGTGCTGGATTCGAGCCCGCTGCTGGAGCGCTGCTGGTAGCCTCCGACTTCCGTCTGCCCCTCTTCGACTCGATTAATTTGCACCCTCTCCTTCCAGCACGCTGACAATTGGAGCACGGTAAGCCGAGAGTAGCGGCGTTGCACTTGACACGCCTGCTATTGCATGATTGGCAAGCGATCGGTGCACGCTCTCTCGGCTTTCGCAGAGGCTCTTTGGGGCTTGACATTCTCATACATTGCCGATAACAAGATGGGCAAGCGGTTGTGAGGAGATCAGGCTATTGGAAGAATGGAACGAAGTTCATCGTTCAGGCTGGCTACTATGACATAGCCGATATTAGACAAAGAAAGCGGAGTACGGCTATAGCGCAGCCTAGGGCAACAGTGGGGCGATCAGCAAAGATCAGCCGGAGATCAGCCGGAGAACACTCCGGATTTCTTTGTGCCGCTCGGCTGTGTCCTACCCCTCCCAACTGTCTTTCCCCGCACATTGCCGGGCAACACGCGGTCGATCTGACAGTACCAGACTTGAGAAGCGCCCTGGAATGCTTCAACTTCCTGGGGTCGAGTCGTGTGGCATGGCGATGATCGGCTTCTTCATCGAAGCCCAGGTGGCTGTGTCGGGGTCATATATCGGTCGCAGGTCGATGGTCTGTAGTTCTAGCTCCAATACTTGGAATCAGCTGAAGCAAGACTGGCCACCTTCATCATGGCGAAGACGTACACCGCATACAATATCCGCATCATCCTGGTGTTGACCCTTGGGAGTCTGACCTTTGGATACACCTACTCAGTCATCTCGAACACTCTAGGCCAACCAGGCTTCATCGCCAAATTTGGTCTGGGCAGCAATGACTCCTACGCGAATGCCATTTCTGGGGCCATCAATGGCATCTTCTCTGCCGGTGGGGTCTTCGGGGCCTTGACTACGGGATGGATGAGCGAGGCGAGAGGTAGAAAGCAGACTATGAATCTGGCGGCTTTGATATCGATCCTCGGCTCCGCTTTGCAGACCGGCTCTGTGAATATCGCCATGTTTCTCGTCGCGAGGTTCATTGCAGGCTGGGGAATCGGCATGATGGTTGTTCTCATTCCTCTCTACCAGGCCGAGATCTGTAAGTATCAGAGCAAAGATTTCGAGAAGGTTGTCGCTAAGTCATGGCTTGCAGCCCCCCCAAACGCTCGAGGCTTCCTGGTCGGCCAGCACGGAAGTTGGATCGTTACTGGATATGCGCTTGCTGGCTGGGTCGGCGTCGGAACCTTTTACTCCAGCAATCCCTCCTTCCAGTGGCGATTCCCCATCTCTCTCTCGTGTCTGCCACCACTAGCTCTGCTCGCATGCAGCCCTTGGGTACCCGAGTCTCCACGTTGGCGTAAGAATCGGCCTTCCTTCTGCTGAGCACCTTGCTGACGATCCGCAGTCTTGACACGGGATCGGAGTGACGAGGCTTGGACCATCATCTCCAAGCTCCACGGAAGCTCTGATGATGGCGAGCAAATGTACGCCCGGGAGGAATTCTACCAGATGACACAACAGGCCCGGAATGACGCTCTCGCCTGGGATCAAGGAGGCAACCGCCAGCTCTTTACGAAGCCATCGTATCGAAAGCGTATGTGGATGGGCTTCTTCGTGCAATACGCAGCCCAGACAACCGGTGCTATGGTTGTGTACATCTATGTCGTGCAACTATACAAAAATCTTGGTGAGACTGGAGGCATCCCACTGATCCTTGGAGCGGCGTACGTGACGGTTGCTGCAATGTCCAATTTCCTCGGGGCCTTCGTCATGGACAAAGCTGGCCGCGTGACTCTTCTTAGTAGGCTCTTCATGATTTGTGTAAAGTTCGGAGTGGTTGAGCTGATACCTGTCGTAGTTATCGGCTTGTCTGGATGCATGGTCTCGCTTGCTTTGGAAACGGCAATGGTGGCTCGATTTGCCGGCACGAGCGACAAAGCTGGAAACTCCCTCGGTGTCTTCTTCACGTTCTGCTTTATCTCATTCTACGGGGGCGGAATCGACGTTGTGTCTTATGTCTACTGCAGCGAGATCTTCCCCACCCACATTCGATCCCAAGGAATGGCCTGGTCCATTGTTGGAACTTTCCTATCGACTTTGGTGTACGTTGAAGCTGGTCCTACGGCTCTCGCCAACATCCAGTGGAAGTACTATTTGATCTTTGTATGCCTGACGTTTGTCAACATCGTGATTATCCACTTCTGGTTGCCGGAGGTGAGTTGGACATACAGAATGCGAAGAGCGAAAGCAAAGCTGACAAGAAATCTTCCCCAGACCAAAGGCTTGTCCCTAGAAGAGATCAACGGACGCTTTGGAGACGAAGTAATTGTACATTTCCAAGATGCGACTGACAAACAGAAGGCCAGCCTTGAGGCTACGGTAGTTGCTGAAGGTGGTTTTGGTGGAGAAAAGAACCAGCATATGGTGGGGACAGAGCATGCGTAATAGTGAAGGGAAACGACTGGTGCTCTTCCTTGCATATATTTGGCGCCTTACCTACAAACAATTCCATCACAACTTGTAGCCATCAGTGCTCTCAGCGCATTAGCTTCGGAAAAGCAATGCTAAACTGATGTGCCTTCATTTCGATACTGACTAGGTAGAGAGGGGGGGGGACGGTCCCTCCCCCTCATTGCAAATTATTTTGGCGATAGCGTGGGTATGAGCTCTAATATATGTTAGCGCAATCCTGCCCAAGAAACGAAATTCTCCAGGATCAAACGACGAGTCTTCGACGGCTGTGATTGACTGCAATTGCTAGCGTGAGAGGATCGATGTTGTCGCCGCGTCGCATCTGGTCGAATATCATGACAGATTTGGGCTGAGCTTGCCAGTCAAGCCGCCGGCATCGCAGATATTGACATCATACATACCTTAGCCTTTCATTTCTCACGCGGGACAACATTTAGGCTTAATACGCTCTGCATCGCTGTACGCCTGGTTTACAATTACACAGTCCGTAGCAAGATAGTGAGCAACATGAATACCGGGAATCCCGGGCTTCGGGCAGAAGACTCATCCTCTAGTACTCATTCTCCACTTTCGGAAGAGAAGGACGATATAGAGGCTTTGAAACATACTGGCCATGCAGCTTCGAAGCTAGCGCTTTCAGAAGAAGAAATTTTGGCAAGAGCCAGAGCAAATCCAACTGAGACACTACCAGTCTCCTTGACTTTTGCTCCGGATGACAAAGGACAACCCACATATCACTTGTTCCGCGAGTATGCTCGACGTCGTCACGTATGTTCTTCACTTTGTTCCCTTTTGGATTGTGGTCACTGATTTTTGGCAAGACGTGTGTGAGCCGGCAGCGTATCTTCAGGCGCGAAGGAAATCCAGCACGCTCGCTCTCTCAATATATGTCTTAGGCTTCGCCGTGGGGCCAGTCTTAATCACTCCACTGTCTGACTACTTTGGGCGCCCACCAGTCTATGTAATCTCGCGCTTCATACTTTTCACACTCCAGCTTCTTGTCGCGCTGGCACCAAATATTGGAACCATATTGGTGTGCAGGTTCATCGGTGGCTTTGCTGGAGGGGCTCCACTGGCCAACACTGGAGGTACTGTGAGCGATATATAGAAAAGAAACGAGAGTGGCGGCCCGATGGCGGTCTATGGACTCAGCAGCACGTTCGGTCCGCCAGTCGCATTGGTCGAAGTGGTTATATTAAGCAAATTGCAGGTTGGCATTACATCTCTCATTGGCTATTAACTACCACTGGCGCTTTTTGGATCGTGCTTGTGGCTACAATGCCGGAGACACGGCACACTATCATCCTGCAGAGGAAGACCAAGCGCGTCCGCAAGCAAATGAGGAAGGGAAACCTGAAGGCAGCAGAGTCGATTATCGATGCCAACGCCGATGAGCGCAACGGCCTTCGTAAATTATTCGCCCTCACTCTTACTCGACCCTTCCACTTCCTGTTCACAGAAGCCATCACGTTCTTTGCTACCATCTACAATGGCTTCCTTTACGGCTTAGTGTATCTCTTCAATGAAGCCTTTCCTCTAGTTTTTGGACTTGGCAAACGCCACGACTTCAACCCTGGAGAGCAAGGGCTTCCATTCCCCGGGCTCACGGTTGGTCCCATAACCGCCTTTTGTTTCTATCCGCTCCAAGAACGGTACTACTTGCGTGAAGTAGCTCAGAACGATGGTAAGAGGGTGCCTGAAGCAGGCATGTGGATGGCCCACGTAGGTGCCATCTTCATTCCTGTCAACTTGTTTTGGTTTGGCTGGACGAACTATTCCACCATTCATTGGATTATACCCGTCATCGCGTCCATATTCTTTGGTACAGGAGTATATATCATCACTCCGAGTTTCCTGAATTATGTGGTTGACAGCTATCAGACGTATTCCGCTTCAGTACTTGCAGGCGTCATCCTGGTACGCAGTGTTGTTGGAGCTGGCTTTCCTCTGTTCGCAACTCAGATGTACAACAAGAAGCTGGACTAAGAGTGGGCGTCTTCTCTGCTAGGCTTCATTGCCGTTTTGCTTGTGCCAATCACAGTCATCTTCTTCTACAAGAGCGAAATCATCGGGCTAAGAAGTCCCTAGGCGAGGGAGCAATTCGACCAGGACGAAGATACGCCCCACTGACTGCCAGGCAGATTCAATCGCTTGTCGATTACAATCAGTCGACCAGATACTTCGCATTGTGTTGAAAGTTCGTGGTAGAAATAAAGATACTAAGACAACGAATGAGATGGCATGCCAGGGAATGAAATGTCGTACAATGTTCTCAACCACCGCATTAAAAATGCTGAATTCGCAAGCAATCAGCAATATTGACCGCTCATACCCTACTGTTGAGGAAATCGGCACGCTCAACCTTAACAATCTCGGACTCCGAGGTATGTGAAGAATGACCGACTTTCTGAGGCTTAAAAACTCGGGTTACGCAAATTGATATTCCTTCCAAGATACCTTCATCCTCTACCTCAACATATGCCCCCATACAATCGCAGACAGCCTTAGATCCACTTAATCAAACAGCAATCATGTCTCAATGCTGCCTGTCGGGCTTCAAATGGGAGGGCAAGCCTGTGGGAAAGGAAACCAAGCTTGCTGGAAATGATACATACGTGACCGGCTCTAATAAAGAGGTCTTTGCGCATCTACTACGAAATCAATGGAGTAAAGTTGACCAGATCCAGGTTGCAATCATGATTGTTCACGACATACTCGGGTGGACACTTCCCAATCTTCGGCTATTAGCAGACCATTACGCCAAGGAAGCTGATGCTACAGTCTACATGCCAGATTTGTGAGTGGCGCTTGCTGCTAGATGTCCCTTCATGGACCCAAACGATGGTTCATGATATAGAAGACTGATTGATCTGCAGCTTCGACGGCGAGGTGGTTTCAGTCGAGACTATGGATTACCCAGAGAAACTCAAGTCCTTTGACATGAAGGCTTTCCTCGACCGCAACTCAAAAGAGAAGCGTTACCCCAAAATCTCTGGATGTGCCAAGGCGTTGAAGCAGGAACATGGATTCAGGAAGCTTGGTGTTATTGGGTTCTGTTATGGTGGATGGGCTGTCTTCCGGCTGGGTACCAAAGGTTCGTCTCTGTAGTAACGTCTCCGAGATTGCAAAACTGACGAAGAGCAAGGCCAAAATCTCGTTGACTGTATCTCCACTGCACATCCATCTCTTCTGACCAAGGCGGGAATCGACGTAATCTCCGTTTCTGTGCAGATTCTAGCTCCCGAGCATGACCCCGTGTTCACTCCCGAGCTCAAAGCACATGCCAACAGCGTAATTCCGACTTTAAACGTCGAGTGCGACTATCAGCATTTTCCGGGCTTGAAGCACGGATTCTCGACGAGGGGTGATCAGAGTGATCTCAAACAAAAACAGGGATTGGAGAGAGCGAAGAATGCGGCAGTGGGATGGTTTGCCCAGATATTGCATTTGCATTAGATACAAGCAAGCTTTAAAGATCTGCCTAGTACTCAAGTTATGATCAAGACCCATAGAAGGCGCCAAAGCCCTCATTTTGAAGCTCATCCAGATGCCGGTTCGTTCAACACTGTGGAATCATTGGATCCTAGTAGACCGCGACGACCATGCCGCGCTCAGCGATATCTGACGTGTATTGGCTTTTTCTTGAGGATGAAACAAGACGACTTACGCCCAGCACAATTCTTATACTCATGTTTCCTCCGTATATGGCGTTGGACAGACTGCGGCAACACTCGGGCATAGCGGCCGGCGGTGCAGATAATGCAGCAAGGGCAAGCGGCAATGGTAGATTCCCAATGAGTCCTATATGGCGCCGTCCGCCGTCCTGATTCGATGCTGTGTAAGTCCGGAAAGTTGTGACGGGACGGCAGCAGCTGAGGCATTCAGTGTCTTTGAGCAGGAGGAGCGATCATCTTTTCGTCGCCGATGATGAACGACTTCGACAAGTAAGTATTTGTGTCAGGGCCCTGGACGTGATCGACATGGAGAGGCTGCCAATCAGGACTATAAAGATAGACCTGCATCGCTCTTGCGTCGGAGAGCACCGCCAACAGATGTGGCGTATCGGGGTACTGAGTAAAGATGGCTGCTGCGTGATGCACGTGAAGATTTACATGAAGATTTACATGAAGATTTACGGGTTGCAGATCCTCTGAAGGAGGGCTGAGTGTGCCACCATGCCAATGAAAAGTAATTGTGGGACCCTCGTCCTCCGAGTCTGCCAATCTTCTATTCAGTGGTAGCCTGTGGATATGTGAATCTCGCCGAATTGGCTGAGTCTTGCATTTGGGGCTTATGGCTCTATCTGAACTAAGAAGCTCAAATGCTCAGGCATCCTGCTCCCTCCCTCTTTGCTCCCTGGAAATATGACAACGCAAGCAATCTTTAGCTCCAAGAGCTACTTTGTCTCAACGGAGACAGTCTAGAGACACTTAGCCGAAATGAGGGTTGAACGGGTCCATGCTCGGCTCCTCTTCCTCGTTCTTCTCTTCTTGGTCCTCACCCCGATTTTTCCTCGGCCAGCTCTCATGTGAGTCGTGTCGTAAGGAGTCTGGGTTACCATTGTCCCTGATGCACTTTAGGAAGTGCTCCTGAAGATTCCGCTTTCGTGTGCACCCATAGGAGCAGCGGGGGCAGATGATCAGGCCGCTGAGGTTCTTGTGCTTAGGCATCGTAATGGAACCTCCGATCGCAGGCGAGTAGATTCCATCGACTTGTACCAGTGCTTCCTTAACTGCTTTCGCTTTCATTGAAATTAAGAATTAGCGTAGTAATGGAGAGTCTAGGTAGTAAGTGTAACATACCGTCAATACCCTTGTCCTTTCGAGATAGCTTTATCTTCTTCGCCGGCGGGGCACTATCCTCTTCATCTACTATGAAGCCATATGTCAGCCGAGTGTCAAGGGATATGTGAGCAGTAAGAATACCCTCGGTGGCGTTCGCGGGCTCGTCAGTGGTGGTATTCGCCCCTTGTTTGATCTCTTTGATGAGAGCGGAGAGAGTGTGGACCAGCTCCTTGATCTCATTCATATCTGCAAGTTTGGTCTCGATTGTTGCAAGGACCACTGTGGCTGCTTCCTCCAATTCGGTATTCGAGCGCTAGGTCTGTGTGAGCAGGTACCTTAGTTGCGGTCAGGGATCACCAGTCATACCTTTGATGCCATTTCTAGCTGAGTATGCGTTGTCTAAGAGAATGCGTTGGTGATTGCAAAGATTTTGTTTTGATGTCGTTGAAGCTGAGGGTTGTTGAGCGATGAAAGTTGAGAAATGGTGAGCGATGGTGTTGTTGCGAAGGGGAGGAAATTATGGTCGACGAGATTTGTTATCGCGTGTCCTTAGTGTACCGACAGTTAGCTAATGTCAGTGGGGTCTTTGTGACCGGGCGGACAGTGTATTGCAGTTATACATGACCGGCCGTAGCCTTGCGAGAGAATCATGGAAGGTTGCCAAGACTTACATTTTCCACTGCGGTTGTTCTACCGCCAATTCTATCCATTTCTTCCAATAGACAGCTCATGAATAATAAGGATGATTGTAGAAGTGCCTTCCTATCTGCTCTACTACTACGGTGGGGCACTCCTCTCACGCTCGTTGGAAAATCGTTGTCGCAGCTCCTGACAAACCTCCTCCCACTGACCCGACTCTGAATGACTAGGCACCAAGTTAGTCTTCAGATACGGGATATGAATGGACAAAACTCACAATCTGTGCACAGTTGGCTCACCAGCAATAACAATTACCGCAATCCTGGGGTGCGCCCTTACGACTGTCAGGCCACCAGCCAACCTCCAACGTTCACACGTTCATGGGCGATTCGGGCTGCTTGGCGAGCGCTGACTTACCAGAACGTCATAGACTTCTGTGGACTGACTTCACAACACATAAACCGTAATCGCTTACAGCTTGTAAGCGGTGGCAAGCTGCTGGCGAACCTCGTGAACGATCAGTCGGCAGATTCAAAGGTGCTAGGTGATGCTGATATCAAATTGGTCGCTATGATTTCAAGCGGAGCATAGCGACGTTCGTGTTGGTAATTGGTGATGTATTTGGTGATGATGAGAGGACTGCCATTGGTGGTAGATGGCACGAAATAGCAAGAGCATGGGTGACTAGGCAGAGTATCAAGAGAGCCGAATGGATGCAGCTGACATGTATCATGTTGCGCCCCAAGCGGCAATAAGAAAAAGTGGTCGAGGACGAGTACATACTCGAAGACTTTGCTGAGCTCTATGCCACTTGGAGGTATGGTAGCAAGTTTGTCTAAGAAATTTCTTGTCAACGCTGATCATCTGTAGATCATCAGAGAAAGTCACAGTCATCTGGGCCCCATCAGCGCAAGCCAGCTAATCCGCAAGTGTCATAATTCATGTTCCCCAGCGAAAGATCGAGTTTCGCGAATCGTCAACCACCATGTCACTAGGCTCAGCGTCCCACCCCAGCCTTGAAACAGCTCCTAAGTCTCCGTACCAATAGGGCTAGCCGAGAATCAGTCTCCTGGTTATCTGCAGGAACATAAAGTCGTGGATATGCCAGGAGGGAAGCTGAGATGGAAAGGCCCCATTTCGTGACCGAGACATCACTGGCGTTGGTGCTCTGGAGGCTTGCGATCTACTCTGCACCCCAGTGGCGGGTCGGTAGCGGCTTTGCTCTTTTCTCCGCCCCCAAGTATCGAGTAGGAGACGGCATTTGTGTCTGACCCCTACGCTCTTAATAAAGATCGATAGGAATCATTTCGATGAATTTCACCGCCGCTGTTTAGTACATGATCTTGTTGGTCAGGGATTGGGGCAGTGTCAGAAGTAGGGGCAGAGGGTTTGGCCGACATTTCTGGCCATACCTGCTCTTGCGGACTTTGAAAGTCGTCTCATACCATCATTTCTTCTCGAAGTGAGCGCTTCCTTATAAACCTTTTATTGATTCCTTTGTGTACAATATAATGGAATCAAACAATTTAAAACACGACAAAACTTGCGACGGCATGCAAATCATCAATAGGTGGATACCACCGTGGCCACCAACTGAGTGGGTTCAGATCATCGCCATACATAGCTAAACCCTGATCTCTTGAGATACATAATAGTTATGTTTTAGGCACTCGCGGACGATTCCCTTATGCGTCCATAATATCTAAAGGTAAGCTTATCAGCCTTCCATTTGAGACTAGGTCAAGGCTGTGGTGGTTTCGTGTGGTGACATTGTGCTACACTTTGACTAATTCCAGTCTCTGTTCGTTAGGCGAATCCGTCAATACCTTAGAGCAAGGTCACGGAGTTGCCGCAATCCTTTGCTACTGTTTTCAGCCACTCACGTTGTTCAGCAATTGGGTCCACTTATAACTCTCCCGTGATCTATGCGTGTGCTAGCTGCGATCTCGTTGCTTGTTCTCATTTTGGAGAATCATCTGTGGTGCTTGGACAGGTTCGGAGATTATAAACTCGAAATGTGTACCGTCAGTATCGTGGCTCAGAATTTCAAAGATGGTATTGCACGTATTGCAACTACATATCACTTTACAGAATGGATTATATATCCTCCTCCTGGTCCTCTTGACTTGGCAGAATCAACCTCTGTACAGATACACACCGCTCATTTTCTTGGCCGCAAAGATGCACACACTCTCGCTGACGGCTTTATGTCACTTCTACATTCTCTTCATGTCTGATAATTGAGCGACAATCCCTTCCGTTGTAGCAACGCCCACTCCCTCATCGAGTGCATCTCTTCGCACTAGCTCGCCTACAGCCTAAGCTTTATCTCTGCTGTCCTTCCAAAATTTCTGCCCAATCGTCAGCCACAGTAAACTCAGTCTCGGTTACAACTACATTACTGCTCTCAGCTGAAGCATCAGGTCTATCATCGAATCCCGCAATCGCCTCAGCCTGCTCCAACAACGAGGTATAAACTGTCACTCAATCCTGGATATCATACACAGTAAGGAGCTACATGTCCAATCTGCTCTCTGCCGCGCCATCAAGCGCAATCGTCAGTGGAGGGTTTAACGGCGTTGGCCTAATGCACAGTGACTCGAATCCACCAGGAGCTGCTTGCTCGTACACATCAAGTGGGTGTTGCAGCGTAATGGATGCGGTTCCTGGAGTCCTGGGCTGAGTTGCGAAACAGAGTGCGAATCTATCGAGTGTTCTTCGTTAAAAGACTCTAATGATGATACTGAGCTTTCCATACAACTGTCTTTGGCGTATACTGCCCTCGTCAATCTCAACAACTATCTGAACGGCATATGTTCCGCCTTGCTGGACTCTGGGACTGTTGGCGGGCTCGTCAGTGGTGATATCGTATGAGAGTGGTTCGAGACAGCGCGACTGCGGGTTTAGCTGCGCTTGATGACGGCGGTAGTAGTTGTCACGAATGATACATCTACTGTGTATAGCAGCAGTAGTCCTGGAAGCTCCGTGGCGAGAAGCGGCGTCTGGCATTTGTTGTTTGCGAATATTGTATAACATTCTCCGCGAAAAGGCATCTTGAAAAGTGATATGAACTGCATTGACGAAGATCAGTTAGCCACTGCAAGTTGTGTGTAGCGTCCATAACCATTACATCGTATCCTTATAATGCTGGTCTATGTAATTACTCAAAGCCTGACCGTGATCCGTGTGAGAGTCTGTTGTGCCTACAAAACTGGCTCGATCTTCGCTTGGATCTCTATGAAGCACATGCCTCCGAATATGGCTGTCCAGGGATGGAGAGCGCTATTCGCATAGCATCTGCAGGCATGATTGAGGATGAGCACAACGGGTTCACATAAACCTTGAAGAGTCAAATTGTGCTCGACAGCTCCCGAAAACAAGTATTAGTAGTCGCTAGCTAGCTAAGAACAGGAGATGCGTAACATCATCATATTCACAAAACAGCACTCGCCTTGACAACACACGCTATGCGTGTGAGGGGTTCTGAACACGATCAAAGCAGTGCGAGTTCTAGGATGGTGCCGCACAAGGGGTATCGCAATATCTCATGAATCATATGTTCCAAGCTCTTCCCAACGCAGAAATCGCAGTATGTAGCGCTCGACGAGTGTGGTTTTCCTCATCTTTCGCCCCAGTCTGGGAAATGCATATATTTCCTTCAGGCAGTGGTTGTAGTGGTTGTGGTGCCTTTGCCCCTGTGATTGCGGAACCCTTCGAGAGCAGCAAGGATGGTGGTGATGACGAAGAGAGCCCTAGCAAAGGGACATCTGTCAGCAACAGTTCCCATTGGCTTGCAAACTTTCTGCTATAGTAGCAAGAGGACACTCGTGCTTGTCGCAAGCGCACAACGACATTGGCATACGTACCACTCGAAGGCCCCGAAAACTGCCGCTGCGGCGATCTGTTTGCAGTATGATCCAGCCACCCCACTCGCACAAGTGTTGTAGGCAGCTACATCTCCAAATATATCGCCCACTTCAATCACCGAATTCTCTATTTGGTGGTGGTATACAGCCAGTGCGATGAATGCCGCAAACCAGAAGAGCATGGTCAGGGCATCAAGGGCGAGGATTGCGAAGACATGTGAAAGCTTCGGCAGGACTTTAGGCGTCAAAGCGGTGTAGAGGACGACCAAGATCGTCCAGACGGCTACGAATATCATGAAAGAGTCCTGGGAGGGTGTGAATCCATAAGAGGCGACTAGTTCTAGTCAGTAGTAGCTCCAGCAGCGAGGTTGGGATGAACTCACCATGGCCAGTGAGACCAAGGATTATGATTGCGAAGAGGAATTGAATGGCGCGTATGACGAGCAGTAGAAGCTCGAGAATAGCCATGCTTATGGCTCGGGTAGATTCAGAGGGTGGTCGGGCGATTATCTACGTTGGGCGTCGGCGCTTTGAGGTTGAAGGTTGTCAGTCGGTGTCTTGAGTCTGTGAGTTAGAAGAACGGTATGAGGAGAACGAGAAAGGAGAGAAGGGGTGACGAGGTCCATCTTTAAGGCAAGAGCAAGCAAGTTTTTCGGGCAGGGTTCTCTCATCTGATTTGCTTTTCGTCAAACTTGACCAAATAGCGTGATAGAGGCGCGACTTCGCCAACCTTGGCACGGCTAATTTAGGCTCGAGAGACCGTCAGGCGTTAACGGCTGACCAATGATTTCCTGTCGCTACCGGAGCTGAAGAAACGTGCAATTCTTCCTCACTCACTGTTTCATCTTCAACGCGTTCACTTTCAGTCCACACTCCATCATTCATGCTCTTTAGGTACGAAGACGTGGACTCTTATGCTTTGTCATCCGCTACGAAGTGACACTGTGATACATATGAGTGGGTGTAATGGATGGGCGGAGAAAACCACTGTCAAATTTCAGCTTCCTTGGCCCCCGAGCTACTCAGCTGAAAACCAATATGAACCTAATGCTGTCCCAGCATCTCGCATCTCTGTAGGCTGACTCCAAACGATTTGTTGACCCTCGACCATTGTCAAGGTACAGGAGAACCACTCAGAAGTGATCATAGAGACTAGGGAGCGAGGCAATGCACTAGTTACAAGACCCAAAATGCGTCAAAATGCCTCCCATTCTTCGAAGAGTCATTTCTACTCCTGACGATCAGGTCGAGAGTTACCCACCATCATCTGTAATTCTGCACTCAATATTCTGACCGATGGATTCCTTTATATGCATGACTTTTGCTCCTGCTTCTTACATTCAAAATTGCCACTCAAAATTCCGTTCGAAACAACCGCTTTTCAAGTTGATTCGTAACCCAGCTTGTAGCCGGCGAAGGTTGTGAATGCACGCATTCACATTCGGAGTCTGACCCGGGTGTGGAAGTAAAGGCATTGTGATCCGATGGGAATAGCACTTTTGGCCTTCACTATGCCTTCCCCTCCTACACACCAAATCCCAAAGCCATGAACACTTGCATCTTTCATTAATATCTCCTCGACTCCCACCGAACACCCTGCCCAGATCGATGATACTACTGTTGGTGTTGGTTAGGCTCTTGCTAGATTTGTGCTTTCTCTCAGGTACTTAGAATACGTCGCACTCTAGGTCTTAAGCTCATCTCACTTGCTCGAATTCTATCTTCATTTCTGCCAGCCAGGGCTCGCGTACGCCCATACCGTCCATAATGGCGGCCCCACCGTCTACCGAGAAACCATTTCACCCATGTGCCAATTGCCAGAAAGATGCTACCAAGAACTGCAGTGCCTGCCGCGAAGCACCCGATGCTAACGGCGGTCAGGTTGAGGCAACTTGGTATTGCGGGTTAGACTGTCAGCAGGCTCACTGGGGTAATCACAAGATTGTTTGCAAAGCGCTTCAGCAGCGTAAGATTCTGTATCGCGCTGGAGAGACTGCTCAGCTTCTCTTTTACACGTATCGAGAGATTGTATTCGACAAACTGATCGTCAAAGTGGAGAGGAAGGGCAACGAGATCTCACTTTACGAAGGTGAATATGAGGACGACTGCTTCATACCATTCCCGGCGGCTCTTTTCCCTGACGAACGTGAAAAGCAAGCCGTACTGACCTACCTGGCGTGCGGCGATGCTCTTGGATACTTGCATGAGGTTCTCAAGATCATGCTCAAAGGTTAGTCAAAAACTCAAACCACTCATTATCAGCGCAACAAACCAAACAGATAGGCTAAATTCTCAAAGATATATCTTCCCAGCTGCTTGAGATCGCTGTGGATGCTTGGGACTACCAGTCTCTTAAGGTCAGACTATTCGAGCTCAGTGGCGCAGAGGATATCAAACAATACCAACACGAGGCACTCAAGGTTGGTCTCAAGAATGGGAATACTTACATCATGGATCTCGCAGGCGCCCAATACGGCCACCATGCATCCGTCGTTCCAACCGACACCTACTTCCAAACTCGAGCCGGCTCGGTCCTTGCATGTCAATCGTTCGGGCATCAGCAACGCCTCATGAAAGAAGCCTGCGGGGCCGGTGGTTGGAAGGGTGCGATCAGAAGCTGCAACGAGGGATTTCACCAAGGGATGAATGCCAGTATCGACGATTGGCAGGATGAAAACATCTCACTGAGTGCCATGCTGAAGCTTCCAGAAAAGCAGTTCCTGCCGAAACTGAGACAGCTTGTCACATTTGTTGACAAATATTTACGAGACTACAAGCAGTGGAGAGAGAAAGGTGGTCACTTAAAAATGCGCCAAGTTGCTGTGTAACATGGCAAAGCCTCGGATGGAATGGGATCTGGAGCTACAAAGTCCAGAAAAGGCCGGAAACCTCATGGTAAAGCTACCGATAAAGCTGGTTTGGAGAGGACTTTTGAAGAGGATGTGGCTAAGCTACTTTCTGGAAATCATGCTGTCATTGACATGCGACACATGAGCTGAGGTACAAGGCTGAAAACAATCTTCACTGAGGTACTGGGAGATTTCCGTTGATAGATGGCAAGATAAAGAGGGTCTAACACGCCATTATTGAGTGGTTTTATTAACCTTGGACATGGCGCTGACTAGAACCAATCTATGCCTATCATGCGATTTGAACTATGATGAATTTCGCTAAGGCTAATTACCCTTCGCAATACTAATTGCGGTATACTGTACAACATCATCGCTGATATTTCTACTGGTTTTGAGATGTAGGCAATGCATCGGAACATTTGGCAATCTCGGCGATATGAGAGATCAATACTCCATGGAAATTCTCGCATGAGCGCGATCTCGTATTGCAATAGGCTCCGTATAAGCCATCGTTAGAGAGTCATCTTGCTGAGCCCGGTAGCAGACCCAGGAAAACACCCAAATTGAGGTTCATTCGAACCAAATAATCTAAACAGCCACTTTAGCTGCCATAGGCTTCACCTTGGTGAGTATTACGTTCCACGACGTCTGCATAACACAAGTATGCTTGTCTCACGGCACGATCATATAAGTCCATCCAGCGTGTTCCTTCTTCACTGAACATACCACCATCCCCAATTTTCAACTCTCTACCTTCAAAATATCTTTACACTCTCTAAGATTCCCAAAAGCACCATCTTCTAACCTGACCCTACTGCATCAATAGTCTTGACACTCGCGATGGGTTCCACCCCATCACAAACAGAGGAACCAGTCAACTCTTGCGCCCACTGCAAGAAAGATGCAACACTAGTTTGTAACGGCTGCCACCATGCACCCAACTATCATGGAGGGAAAGTCGAATCTGTCTGGTACTGCAGCCCCAACTGCCAGGTACAGGATAGAAAGAAGCATAAGTCTGCTTGCAAAGCAGCACAGGATCGTCGAGCCTTGTACCGGGCAGGAGCAACAGCGCAGCTGGCATTCTATCGCTACGTGGAGAAATTTGCACATCCATTCCAAGCTTACACACGGGTTGAGAAGAAGGGAGATGATCTCTATGTCTATGAGGCTGAAGCCAGTAAACACAGCGACGATGTTCGTCCCTTCATCTGGAAGGACTGCGATAGCGAGGAGGACAAGTTGACCGTCCTGACGCTTATGATGTGTGGAAACTCCACAGGGTTCGTACACGTCCTCGTTGATATCATGCTGCCAGGTTAGTACTCTACCCCAGAGTTCGCCTACAGCTCAAAACATAACGCAATACAGATACTGTCCAAGCAGTTGCTCGCGTCGACTTCGAGCCCAAGGGTCATCGGCGACGTATCATCATTGTCGATGGTGATGACTACCATCGAGACAACACTGAGGAAGGACACGCCATTATCAAAGTCAAGTTGAAAAACGACGAAGCCTATGCTATCGACATCACCGGTCCGCAGTATGGTCACTACGACCCAGTCGTTCCCTGGAACCTCTATACCGAATCTCGAGTAAAGGAGATGGGATCGGTGCTCCCTCTCCGAAATGCCGAGGAATCTCAGAAAACAGCTGGCAGTAAGGCTGGGGGAGTCGGTCCCGAAAAGACTCAGGAGGAAGAGTTCGCCGAGGCATTCGTATCTGCCGCCAAGTCCTGGCAGGTGACAAATGGGCCACTGGATGGAATGTTGAAGATGCGGGAGGAGACTTTTAAGAAGAAGCAGGCTAGCCTGGTGAATTTCATTGATAAAGAAGTGATGAAGCACAAGAAGGACAAGGGAGCCCAGGAACTTCCTGCTTGTTGTTTCAGCAAGGGATACAACTCTTGAGAACGAGAATTCGAAATTGAATCAATCGCGTGCAAGACTACGATAGGTAGCATGATGTGCAGTCAATGAACAATACAATGGGAATCGAAGCTTGGCTCATTCGATATTTGCTTTCACTACACTTGCAAAATTCCCCAAGCGTACAATAAAAAGAAATGATATCAACCGTTGGAGAATCTATAACCCGATCACAGGCTGATGAAATTACCACATCATCTAACCTGCTTAATACTCAGATATAGATATGGTATACCCAAATGTAAATATAAAATATCGTTTAGCCGCTGCTGCAGGTCGGTCCAGTGGATGATGATGGTCGTAACAGCAGAATTGGGCCAGCTGCAGGTGCATTGTGTGTTTTTCCGGACCTAGACGGTAGCACTGGGTAGTCCCCAGCATCTGCAAGGCCCAAACTCCGTAGCCTAATCCAACGCTCCGAAACCTTCTCGGAGACTTCCCAATCCTACACCAAAGTCAGTCAACCCCATCGTAACCAGAATTGTAACAAAACACCAATACCGCCCTCTAGCCTAAATACCACCTTCCCCAGACCCACCATCCTAGCCCCCATCAAAAGACCGCTTCGCAAGACCTGGTGTGACGTTTCAGTGGCGCAAGACACCAGCACAGGCATTTTCCATGTCCATGTAATCTCCACCCACCACGCAACCAATCACAGCTGCCGCCAGATCCACCATTCGAACAGTCTACCATTGTTAAATATAGCAGCCGTACCGTGTTCCATGCACGACTTACTCCTTGATAATGGAGAATTGCTAGTGAAGTTTCAAGTTCATGGCACCTGCGTTTGGGAGAGGCGCGCTTATAGTGAGGTAGTATATGCGACCACACCAATTGCCACATTTCTCGATGGCGGGGAATGGTGGGGACGGGAATCTAAATATATACGTTTGCTTGGATAGATCTAGATCTTGTATGAATGATGAAACATGAGGCTTGCTCTGGGCCAGGGAAATTCTGACCGCAAAGGCTGGGTAGGTGGATAGCAGTTTCTAAGGATGTGCATGTGACAGTAGAGTGCAGACTACAGCAGGTAAAAGTGTGCAGAGTTTGGAGCACTGCAAAGCGCCGATTGGTGTCTTCTTAATGAATTGAGGGAGAATTAGAAAGTATTAATTATGGGTGGGGTATCAGCTACGAACACGAGGAGGCGTCGATATACGAATGAAGCGCTATGCAAGCAGCAACGCTAATGACAGACGATGAGCACGTGTAATGCAAGGAGTGGTGCTCGGTGAGGCTTGAGCATCGTGTACGTCATGGAGGCGTGAATAGGGCCTCATTCATGATCTGAAGATGTGATTAGAGTGCCCAGGCACTCTATCCCTGCATAGTTCGCAGTCTGCTCTGACGCCCATGGAGAAGGACAGTCTTGACCCTTTTGGCGACGCAGCGAATCCGGGGGACATCTTGATAGGAGATTGGTTTTGGTAAAAGCTGTCGTTGCCTAGGGCAAAACGTCTGAACATCGGTGGAGAGTGTGGAATATCCATAGCTTCATCTTCATCGATTGGTGTCGGCAGCCTCCTCCGCTGTGCGTACATCCCGTAATTGATCTCTTGCTGTGACCGTGATATGGTGCTCTCCGAATCTTCTCCTATGTCCATCTTCGCATCTATAGACTGTCGGAAGTGTCCGTAGATTGGTGTAGGCAGTCTACCTGATTGTGTAGAGTCCTCAAACGGCTCCCTGAAGGCAGGCTGTGGAGGTGTGACGGTGCATGGCGATGCGTTAGGCGTTTGTAGAGGAAGCTGCTGAGGCCATGCGAGGGGAGAGGCTATTGGCTGAGAGTCTGACATGTCCATGTCTGAGTCGAAGGTGTGTTCAACAACTTGCAAGGAGGTGCCAGTCGCCAACTGGGAGGAGGGTTGGGGACGGGGTACGAGGGAGGAGGAGAAGGGCCGCGGCGAGTTTTCTTCTTCTGAGGAATCCGCAGGGGTAACAGTTTGTGTGAGGAGTGGTGCTGGCTTGGTCCGCGGCGCTCGAGAGATGGCTCGCACGTGCTTTGTATTGGGTGAAGTTCTGAAAGGTAAACTGCATTGCTTCTCTTGTTTCTGCATAGCCCGTGAGCAAGACCGCGTGTGAAAGTTGTTAGAGACAAGGAGAGTGGTGCTCACCATGACTTTGGAAGCATGCTCTAGCTCTAGCATGTCATCCTCATCCTCATCACGGAGGCGTTTCCTAGAGGCAAACATGGTTGGTGTAGTATGGCAAGGTGAAGGATGGGAGGTAGAAGCTTGGTGAGGCTGGAGAGGGCGTTGGTGTAGATGCAAGGTGATGGAGGGCCTGAAGAAAGGCGGGAAGTGATGAAAATATACGCAAGACCGTTCTAGTGATAGCGGCAGCTACTAGGGAGAGTGGATCCTTACGGAGACTGATTGTACGAGACCCTTGGAGGGTTCTAGCCCACTCTGTAGAAGAAATGTGAAACAGAGGCACATCATTTGGCTAGCGAATTCTTCCCGGCCAATTGTAAATTACAGCGCGTAAATACCGGACCTAATGTTTGACCGCTCCTACAGGTCTGACGTATAACAGAGCTCCCTCGGTTGTACTAATCACGAATTGCATATTTGCACAATACTTCTTTGGGAGCTCGCGGAGACGGAAACATCTTCAAATTTTCCTCCGCTGCTGGCATCCCCACAGATTCCTTCCCTATTGGAGGCACACCGCCCCTCAATCATTCACACAACATCCACAATGTCTGTTGCTGAGATTGACATGTCTCTCAATGAGAACACTCGAGGTACAATAGTACGACCAATGTTGACATCAAATCCGTGCTAACGTGGAGGGTTCCGTAGTTCTCGGGCAAGATCCCCTGATACCTCCTCAGCTGCTTCAGGCGGAAATACCAGCAGTAAGCTTACTCGCTTCGCCAAATTGTGACGAGAAATACTGACTTTTGCCCCTCTGGTCAGTCTGGTGAGACCTACCGAGCAGTCGCAAAAGGCCGCCAGGAGTCAATTGCAATCATTACTGAAAAGGACGACCGGCTGCTGGTAATTGTTGGCCCCTGCTCGCTACACGACCCCACAACCGCCGTCGAGTATGCCCACCGTCTCCATGATACCTCCAACAAACTCTCCGATGACCTTTGCATCATCATGCGAGCCTACCTAGAGAAGCCCCGAACAACAGTGGGTTGGAAAGGGCTAATCAACGATCCCGAAATCAATGAGACGTTCAAGATCAACAAGGGACTTAGGGTATCAAGACAATTGTTCTGTGATCTGACAGGCTTGGGCATGCCAATAGCAAGCGAGATGCTGGACACTGTCTCCCCGCAATTCTTGGCAGATTTGATCTCCCTGGGCGCCATCGGTGCGAGGACCACAGAGTCGCAACTACACCGGGAGTTGGCGAGTGGCTTGTCCTTCCCCGTGGGTTTTAAGAACGGGACCAATGGGTCGTTGGCTGTGGCGATAGATGCGGTAGGGTCAGCAGCGTCGAAGCACCACTTCATGGGTGTCACGAAGCAAGGACTCGCTGCTATTACGAGGACGACTGGGAATGAACATGGGTTCATTATTCTACGTGGAGGTACCAAGGGGACAAATTTTGATAAGGAGAGTGTGAAGGCGACCAAGGAAATCTTAGAGAAAAAGGGACAGAAAGAGATCATGATGATTGACTGCTCTCATGGTGAGACTCCAACATACGCGCCTGCAAATTCCTTGCTGATGTTTTAGGCAATTCCCTCAAGAATCACAAGAACCAGCCCAGAGTAGCCCAAACCATTGGCGACCAGCTCCGTGAGGGCGAGAAAGGTATCGTTGGAGTGATGATCGAATCCTACATCAACGAAGGCGCCCAGAAAGTACCCCCAGAAGGACCCACAGGACTCAAGAAGGGTGTCAGTATCACCGACGCCTGCGTGGACTGGGACACGACTGTCGATATGCTGGAACAGCTAGCAGACGCAGTACGAACGAGAAGAAAGGTGGTCAAGAGCCAGACTGATGGAATCAATGGCCATTGAGCCGCATCTGCATACCTCTAGCGGGCAAAGGGATCTCAAATAATGATACTCACGGAAAATTGCATAGGCGTTGGAAATAGAGACAGAAAAGTCACTGCTTGCGTAGATTTGTGGCCTTTCAAGCAGGATTGATTAAAGCTGGGTACGTTGGTGACCTTCTAACGGAACTATCCCATGCACCGGTGGCAATTGGGTTCGTTTGGCTTGGCGGCGGGACTCAGCCCTTCAATCGAATCCTCTGCCGGTGCATGGGATAAGAGCGGCTTCAATACACTTCAAAAGTACTTGGCTACTGGAATTCGAGGATTAATGGCACCTGCCGTATGGCAATCTCGCTGTCGTGACCAAGGGCCGTTGTTGTGACGTTACAACCTGAAGCCCCGACACCCTACCAAACACAGCGCAAAAGAGTGCCTGAGCCGGATAGGCCCTGCTGTAGTTGTCTTTCGGCATTTGGTATGCTTCACTAGCAATCATCTTGTACAGAGAGGGCGCCTCAGGCCAAGGTATTACCACTTGTTCTTGACGCTACGTGCTGTTTCGCAAAGACATAAGGTAGACCCTAAAGATGGTACTTTTTAATGATGTTAAACTATATCCCCAATTGGTAGTATACAACATACCGAATTGCTTTGATTTTATCCAGGGTTGATTGGTACCTCCACAATGGCCAGCTCTGTAGTCCGCCCGATAAAATCGACTCTTATACTGTGATTGTTTCCATAGCAGACGAGGTCCTTATTCTCAAGATTGAATTCATTGTTTATATAAGATGGGTCCCAAACGTCAATCTATCTCTATATTTCGACCATGCCGGGTAGATGCTCACTATTCTCCAGCTGCAAGCTTCAAGGATTATCTTGATGGCCTTTCCGGATTTGTCCCAGCCGTTCCCACCTGCTCTCTACGCCGTCTTTGGCCCACCGATCGGCCTCTTCTTCTACGCTTGGACAACCCGAGCCGACATTCACTACATTGTGCCAATGATTGGGATCCCAATCTTCTCTGGCTCATCCTTGGTCGTGTTCCAATGCATTACGGTCTATGTGCCCACTTCCCACCCGCTACATGCAGCAAGTCTCTTCGCGGAAAACGACCTCTTCCAAGCTGGGTTCGCAGCTGGAGCTGTGATCTTCGCAGGACCAAGTTCGCCAAAGTTGGAATCGCGCGGAGCGGAAGCCTCCTTGGCGGTCTTTCAATGGTGCGTATACTCGGTATTTTCGCCATGTACCGCTTTGGCGCTTACCTCCGGTCGCAGAACGAATTCGGGGTGGCTTGAGGAGGCCGAATGAAGTGATTGCCGACGAAGGCTCTAGTTTTCGGTTGCCACGTGGCCAATGAAAGCGCCTATACTGAGGGATGTACATTTTGAGCGCGGCTTGGCATCCAGGAGGGTGAACATTGCATGGAGAGCTTCAGAATATGTTTTGGTGTCCACAGGTTTAGCTAGATTGAGAGCAAAGTTTGCAAAGACGGGGAGGTCTTCACAATGCAGCGTTATATCGAAGACTATGCTTGGCAAGGGCCTACGAATGCCAGAATTTTGTCCAAGAGTATGAACCAATCCTTGCTCCTTGCCATAAATGTGACGCGAGAGGCTCCCCACGCAGACTGGGAGATGGTCACATCGTGCCTCCACTCTCTGTCGTACAACCACAGGCATCTGCCTCCTACCATCCCCATCTTTGTCTGTCCCAACGACATCTTCAGATGTTCCCCACCACTCCAGGCTGAATCTTCTCCAGCTTCTCATTCAACTCATCCCACACTCTCTGTGCGACCTGCTCGCTTTCCTTGGAACGCACGAATTTGCTTGTGCTGCAAGAATCAGCGCCGTTTGACAAACGCCTCTTGAGGGAAGACCAACCTGGCAATCTTTGCATCCGACATATACTTCCCACGCGTGTTCTCGTTGCCTGGTACCACAGCAGCAACGAGGGTTCGTGATCCCTCTTCCGTCGATCGGGCGAGAACCTTCTTTGAGATCCTGATCCCAGCGTGTTCGTTCTCCGAGAAAATCCCAGAATGGCAATAGCCTGGATCCAGTAGGTCAACTGTAACTTTAGGCTTGTGGCTGGCGGTCATCGCGGGTGCCAGACGTTGACAGTACAAAATTTAGAGCAGCTTCGAGTCCATGTATCTGCAGGCGTGTTAGCAAAGAAACGGGGAACACCGCCAAGAAAAGCTAATGACCTAGTCCGCATCGTCGCTTCTTTCCCCATTATTCATCGAGTCAAAGATCTTTGGGTAGGATTTCGCCGGCAATTCGGTGTAGTGATGTACTAAGGATGATACAATCGATATCCTCGGGATGATACTGAATTTCTCTGCACTTTGTCGAAGCTTTGGCAGTATCATCAAAGCGAGGAGAAACGTAGACACCACGTTCACGGTTAATGACGCCCTGCAGATCATCAGTAGTGGTACCTCTTGGCCAAACCGGAAACAACATGCTCGTTGTCTTCTGCCATGGTAAATTTCTCCGTCAACATGCCCGCATTTTCAAGCACAACATCAATTCTTTGCAGACCTTCGGCCTTTCTCACAAACGCCTTGACTGAATCGTAGCTCGCCAGATCGACCTGCCATACCTCACCACGCCTAATTTCTTCGTCCTCGACTCGATGTCGGACTTAGCCTCTTCGCCTTTGAACGGGGTCCGAACGCCCAGGATGACTTTCTCGACACCTAAACGAACGAAATGTATTGCTGCTTCAAAGCCGAGACCAGTGTTGGATCCAGTAATGATGACTGTCTGTCCGGAGAAGCTGTCGTGTGGCACGGGGGATACTGGCAGTCATCTGCCGGTAGACAAAGCTGCAGAATGCAGCAGGATTGCGCTGTGCCATTGCGAAAAGCCAGAACAAAAAATTTGCACTAGCAAAAAGAGAAAGAGGAGGATGGCGAGCGTTCGCGCAGCAGGAGAGCATTAATAGCCATGCAATTGTGGTTTGGGTCCATGAGTGGTTGCCTTACGATGGTCTACTTTTTGATTCGACGCCTCGGGAACCATACCTACTTTAAGATAGTATTAGTTTGCGATGTGTGTCTTGTGTATGTTCTGGCTCTATCTCGCATGTGTGGCAAGAGCGCTGCCGTACTCCAGGGTCTTGGTCCTTGCTACCTCCTTCGCGGCGTTCTGCATCGTGGTCAGGAACTTCTACCGGACCGTTGAGCTCTCGCAGGGCTGGTCCAGCTATCTCATCACTCACGAGGTGTACTTTTGTGTGCTTGACGGCGCTCTCATGGTCATGGCTGTGGGTGTGCTCAACATCTTCTATCCTGCCAAATACCTGACAGGCCACCCTGTGATCCACAGTGCCGTGGCATCCAAAGCGTCAGCCTGAGAGGAAGCTTGCTTGAAGATGTACTGAAGCACGTGCTGGCGGAATGTTTGGCTCCTTGACTTGAACGTCTGTTGCTGCTGCAGCAGCAGCAGCAGCAGGAGGAGGAGGAGGAGGAGGAGGAGTGTTAGCAAGCCAATGGCAAGTCCAATGAGTGTCCAATGTTGTGATAAGCTAATTGAATGGTCAGATTCATTAGTCAGCTGTAATTCGCTACACTATAGATGTCAACTTCGTAAAGGTGTAGAAGTGGATTCAATATCAATTAAGCCTGAATATTTGTTGATTCTCATCAGGTCTAAGCCCAGCAAGCGTACAAGTACACCAACAGCCTTAGAAGGGGTCACCCCCTAACCGTCCACTCGTAGGGCTGAAGCCCGTAGACCCCCGAAACGGCGCCCTAGAGCGCGCTGCTTACGCGACAAGACCGATCCCCAAAAAACCTCGGCGCTGTCCCCGAAAGGCGGGTTTTAGGCGCCGTTTCGGGGGTCTACGGGCTTCAGCCCTACGAGTGAACTGTTAGAGGGTTTAAACGATTAGGGGGTAACCCCTTCTAAATAATATATTACTAGAGTTAGAAAAGATAAGAATAATCTAAAAGACTTTTGTACCGCGGCGCCGGATATATAAGGTTAAGATATATTCGAGGTTATATTTCTTAATAATACTCTTTAATTAAATAGTACGGCCCTTATAATTATATATATACTAATCGTTTCTACTCGTCGTAACTCTAATTAATATAAATTTATCGATAAAGTTTTAGCGTATATAGAAAACTGCGGAATCTTTAGTATTTTTAGTATTTTTAATTTTCTCTCTATATATTAATACCCTAGTCCTAGCTCTATAAATAACCCTTTTTATATATTAATTTTATATAAATAAATAACTCTATTTAAAGCGATTCTAATACTATAGAAATTAATTTAATCGATTTATTATAACGAAAGATATAAGGGGCTATTTTTTATTTAGCTTTATTAAATTAATATTTACTTTTATTTTAAATTTTATAAATTATCGGGTATTTATTAAAGTAAAATAATTTCTACGGCGTTAGAATCGCCTTAAATAGAGTTATTTATTTATATAAAATTAATATATAAAAAGAATTATTTATAGAGCTAGGACTAGGGTATTAATATATAGAGGGAAAATTAAAAAAAATAAAAATACTAAAGATTCCGTAGCTTTCTATATACGCTAATTCGGTAACGAGTTAAAGAATTTTCTAAATTTCTTAATAAACTCGAATCGTTAGAAAATTTAAATAGAGTAAATATTCTTAATTATTTATAATAATTAAAATAAAATAATAATCGACGAGATTTTCCCTATAGATATAATTTAGAATTAATTTTTTTTCGTATATTAGAGGTTTCGAATTTAAAGCGGTATTAATTCCAAAGATATTTATAACTAGAAACTATATTATAATTACTAGAAAAGATAAGAATTAATTAAAGAACTTTTATATTATAGCGCCAGATATATTAAAGTAAAATATATTCGAAATTGAATTTCTTAATATAGTTAAATATTATATTATTTTTATTTATTTATAATATGAAAATTTATTAAAATAGAGTTTTTAAATTAATTTTGAAATAAATTTCTAAACGAGTTCTTAAAAGGCCCCTAATCTAATTTCCTATAATATATTATTTTTTAAATTAACTATTTTCTAGCGTATCTCTATCTCTATTAAATTTTTTAAAAGAAACTCGAAATAATATATATAATACCCCCTAAAAGGTCAAAACCTAGAGGGTTTATAAATTTCTTATTATTAAAAATATCCTTATAAATCTACGCGAAATTTTCGACTATTTTAATATCTAGTAATATTCCTAATATAAAATAATTAAGGACGGGGTCTTAGTATATATTTAGAGAAATTAAAATTTTAACGAAACTCGGGGTTATAAAAGTATATTTTTAGAAATTAATATTACTATTAAGAACTCTTTATTAAAAGAGTAAAAACTAGGAATAATAATTAAAAAGATACTTTAGAGAGTAATAATATAGGAGTTTAATCTCGATATTTTAATAAATATATTCTAGTATATAATAAAGAAGACTTTAAATTATAATAAATATAAAATTATTATAAAAGAGTATAATCGCGTATAATAAACTATTTCTCTTTTATATTTAATCAATTAAATCCCGCCGCTTTATTTAGATATTATTAATTCTCGGTTTATTTTTTATTTATACTCTACCCTCTAGTTTATTTATTATTTAAACGATATTTATTCTATTTAAATACTAAATAATTATACTTTATTATATTATTATTCTTAATATTATTAAAGATTTATAAATAAATTTATTATATTAATTTCTTTATTTATATATAATAATATTAGAGGGAGTTATTTCCGGTTTTAATAAATTATAAATTAAAACTTTACTAAAATCGACCTATTTATATATTTACGTATTCAAGTATTACTATTTTTCTTTTTTATATATATTTTACTACTATACTTATTACCCTTTAATTTATATAATTCGATTTATCTTTATTCTATTAATTTATTTACTATTTTATATTTACTCGTTTCTTTATAAATTTAGTTTTATTATTCGCTTTGTTTTTCTATTTTCTTTTAATTCTACTTTTGTATCTCTTTATTTATTAAATTTCTATTAATCTTTATTATTTTTAATATCGAAGAAAAAACTCTTTAAGAACTTCTTTTAATAAACTCGTAAAACGAGTTCGAAAGAATTATAGATATCGTAAATAATAATAAAATTAAAAAGAGACTCGTTTTAAATATAAAAAGAAGTAATATTTAAATATTAAAATTATAAAATAAGTAAATTCTAATCTTCAAATCTTTATATTAATTTTTATTTAATATTTACTCGACTTTAATTAAATATATATAAAGTTATTTTAATTTTAATTTTAATTTTTATAATATCATAATATTAAAAATCTTTATAAAAATCTTTATATATAGAATTAATAAGATAAAGAATAATTTTAAAATATATATAAAGACTATTTTTAATTATTATAAACTTTATAATAAATTATTAATATAAAAAGTTATTATTTCTTTTTAATATAACTCTTTATTTTAGAAAGATAAATTTTTATATTATATATTTTGAAATTTTGAAATTTAGAGAGTAAATAATAGTAAAAATTATTAAAGATATTTTATAATAGAAATTTGAACTTACTTTTATTAAATATAAACGGAGATATAATATTATAAATTATTTTATTTATTTAAATATATAACTCTAGTAAAAAGATTAATAAATATATAAAAAACCTCGAATTAAAATAAATATATAGTTATTAATTTAACTCTATATATTTATTTTAATAAGAGTAAATAAATATATAATATCTATTATTTATATAAACTACGGTCGAGGTTTATATTACTAGGTAAAAATATTTTCTTAGAGAAATTTAATTTATTAATTACTAAATTAATCTTGAATAAAATATAATTTTCTAAATTTTTCGAAACGAGTTAAAGAAAGTAGAATTTACTATATAAATTATATAAAATATAAAAAATATAATATAAATACTATATAAAAAATTAGTTTTAGAATAATATATTTAATCGCGTAAAATTTAGTCGGGATTTATTTAATAATAATTAAAGTACTTTATATATAAAAGTCTAGAGTATATTTCGAATTAGCGTGGGATTCCTAGAGAGAATATTAATATAAAATAGAGTAGAGTAGAGTATAGAGTAGAGATCGCGGTTCGATCTCTACTCTAAATTAGAGTAGGGTAGGGTAGGGATCCCTTAAAAATCTCTATTATACTAAAGCGGATTTCTAATAATTATTTTAATAATATTATATCGGTAAAATAGTAAACCTATATTCTATCGAAAAAGGCGGAAAAAGTATTTAGATTTATTTAACTTATATACTAGCCCTAAAGATCGATTTAATACCTACTTTCGGCTAAAGTTATTAAATACATATTTAATACCTCGATTTATTTTAAATAATTTTAAATAAATTAAAATAAACTAGTTTAAATAGTACCGGTAAATAATTAGATATATATAGTAATAAGTGAATTATATAGTCTATAATATCGCGCTAGCTTAGGGGTATTACTCGTGTATATAATTTTCGTAAATTAACGTAATTTAAAATCGAAATTAGATTAACGTAGTTATAGCGCTCTATATAGCCTTAACGAGCTACCCGGCGCTAGTAGAAAATCACGGATTTAAAATCTTAAATCCGAAGTTACTATTTTTAGGGTTTTTAGCGTATTCTATTTTTTTTCATTTTTTTTCAGTATTATTTCTACGCTGCGGAACAGGGAAGGGAAGGGAAGGGAATGACCCCCGCTCCCTTCCCTTCTAGCAGGGAAGGGAGCGGAAGGGAAGGGGCAGGGACTACCAGGGAAGGAAAGGGATTACCTGCTGTTCCCTTCCTCCCTGCTCTCCCTATAAGGCTGCCCCCGTATATGGCCATGCATGCGCGCATGCATGCCCCATGTATGCCCCCATATATGGCCCATGTATGCGCGCATGCATGCCCCATTGCTGCTCCCATGTGGCCCATGTATGCCCCCATATATGGCCCATGTATGCGCCCATGTATGCCCCATTGCTGCTCCCATGTGGCCCATGTATGCCCCCATATATGGCCCATGTATGCGCGCATGCATGCCCCATTGCTGCTCCCATGTGGCCCATGTATGCCCCATTGCTGCCCCATATATGGCCCATGTATGCGCGCATACATGCCCCATTCGCTGCTCCCATATATGGCCATGTATGCGCGCATGCATGCCCCATTGCTGCTCTCATGTGGCCCATATATGCCCCCATATATGGCCCATGTATGCGCGCATGCCCCATTGCTGCCCCCATATATGGCCTATATATACGCGCATATATGCTCCATTGAGTGGTACAAAGATTAGGACAATTAGCAAAGAGGTTAAAACGCCAAGCCTTATACCTAATTTGGACTAGCGCAGTAATAGCCCATGCATGCGCGGAGCAATAGGCGATATGCAGGCAAGAATGGGCCATATTTTGAAGCAGTAATGGGCTCATACATGGGCCATATATGGGGGCACATATGGGTCACATGGGAGCAGCAATGGGGCATGCATACGCGCATACATGGCCATACATGGGGGCATATATGGGCCACATGGGAGCAGCAATGGGGCATGCATGCGCGCATACATGGGCCATATATGGGAGCATACATGGGCCACATGGGAGCAGCAATGGGGCATGCATACGCGCATACATGGCCATATATGGGGGCATACATGGGCCACATGGGAGCAGCAATGGGGCATGCATACGCGCATACATGGCCATATATGGGGGCATACATGGGCCACATGGGAGCAGCAATGGGGCATGCATACGCGCATACATGGGCCATATGTGGGGTCAGCCCTACCCCGGAAGGGAGGAAGGGAATAGCAGGGAATCCCTTCCCTTCCCTGGACCAGGGAAGGTAATCCCTGCCCTATTCCGCAGCGTAATTATTTCTAATTTTTAGTTCTAAAACCGTGAAATATACGCCCTAAGCGCCCTGAGCGGATTTGACACTACGACTCTTTTTATACGGGCTCCCGCTTTGCCGATATACTACCTCTATAAATATATATATTTATAACTACTACTATTTTTATAGATATATATATTTATAGCTACTACTACCTTTATAGATATATATATTTATAACTACTACTACCTCTATAGATATATATATATATAGCTACTACTACTATTATTTTTATAAATATATATACTTATAGCTACTACTACCTCTATAAATATATATATTTATAGTTACTACTATTACTATCTTTATAAATATATATATTTATAGTTACTACTACCTCTATAGATATATATATTTATAACTACTACTACCTCTATAAATACGCGTATTTATAGAATAAATACTCGGACTTATAATTATTTAAATTAATATTAAAATTAAGATTATTATTAACCTAAAATTAGATATAATTAAAAGTTATATTAAAAATATAGTTTAATTCGTTTATTTTAAAATTAAAGAGATATTTAAATAATAGTTTAATTTTAAATTTAAAACTAACTCTTTTTAAATATTTATTAATACGTTTTAATATTAATATTTTCTTTTAAATTTATTACTTTATTTTTAAAAATATTTCGATTTAAAATCGGTTAAAAAGTAAAGAGTAAAGAATAATAATAAATATTAATTATAATAATTATTATAAAAATCGTCTCTTTATAATATAATCTATAATATATTTTATTATTAATTTATAATAGGGGTAGTAGTAGTTATAAATATATATATTTATAAAGATAGTAGTAGTTATAAATATATATATTTATAGAAGTAGTAATAATAGTAGTTATAAATATACGTATCTATAAAGATAATAGTAGTTATAAATATATATATCTATAGAGGTAGTAATAGCCATGAGTATATATATCTATAAAGGTAGTAGTAATTATAAATATATATATTTATAGAGGTAGTAGTATTATTAGAATAATTATTAGAAATTTACTTTAGTATAATAGAGATTCTTTAGGGATCTCTACTCTACTTTATTTTATTTTAAACTCTACGTTAATAAATCCGTATATTAGGTTAGGGTAGGGATTATACCTCGATATCTACTCTACTCTATATTAATCCGAAGCGTACTCTAGAGCCTAGGTTATTATTTTATAATTTAATTTTAATAATACTCGCTCGAGTTATTATAAATAATATATTTAATAATTATATTATTATAGAAAAACTCCTCGAGATTAAACCTCTAGACGAGGAGATATATTATTTTTAATTTAAAGAAAAAAATATTTAATAATATTTTCTTTAATATATTAACCGGAATAATTTAGAAAGTTAATATATTTAATAAATATTCAAGGGATCTAGGCTTCCGTGTAAAATATATATAATTATTTATTTATAATTTTAAAGAGGAGGGTCTAAAAGATATTATATAAAGTTATTAACTTTTTTACTAGAAAACGTAATAGTATTAAATATATATAGTAATAGTAAAAAGTAAACGACTTTTTCGAGAAAAGTTTCGTAAATAGAGGACAAATCTATTTAAGAAAGTAAATAAATTAGCGTGGATAACTAACTCGAAAATATATATAATTATTTAATATTATAATAAATATTATATAATATTAATTAATTAATTAATTAATTAATTTATATATTTACTCTAGTAAAACTACTTTATTAATAAGGGAGTTCCGCGAATATTTTTTTAATAAGGTTATTAACGGCGCCTACTAGTTATTAAAGAAACCTCGTTAATTAAAAACTCTAGTTTATTAATAATTTATTTCCTCTTTTTACTAATTAATAACCGATAATTATAATTATTTTAAAATATTATTTATCTTTCTCTCCGTTTTCTATCTATTTTAATTTCGGATTTTATTTATTTATCTTATAAACTTATAGGCCGCTTTATTATAAATTTATTAAATAATTATTATTTATAACCCTTTAACTAGTAATTTCTTCCTTTTTTTCCTCTTCTTTATAATTATATAATATTATTAGAAGGGTCTATCTTTAATTATTTATACTCTTTAACTATTTAACTTTATAGGGCTACTAGCGTATACTTTTTTTTAAATATCTTTTATAATAATTTTGAATTATTTATAATTTTATAAATTTCCTATAATATTATTTACTCTTTAGTTTTATAAAGTTTTTTAATATAATATTCTCTATTTATTAATATTTTCTCTAGTTACTTTAATTAACCCCCGTATTATTATTATTAAATTATTATAATAATTTATTATCTTTATTTTAGTTTTTCTATAATTATTTTAATTCTTAATTTAATTATAAATTTTAAATATTATTATTAAAGTATTATAATATTTTTATATATAATTTAACCGTCGAAGATATTTTTATAAATTATCTTGAATTTCTTTATTTTAATATTCTAATTATCGAGTTAAAATATTTTAACTTTTTTATATATAACTTTATGAATAATTTTACTCTAAATAATATTTTTATAAATTAATTTTAATTTTTTTACTTTATTATTTTAGTTTTAATTTTTCTTTCTTTTATTTATTACCTCCTAGTTTATATATCGCGTATATTTATTATTATTCTTTTTACGTTTCTTTTTATTTTCTTTCTATTTATTATATTTTATAAATTCTTCGTTAATATAATTTTATATAATAGATTCTATTATTATAAATATCGTGGAATTATTTATCTTTTTAAAAATAATCTTAGTTTTACTCTAGTTATTAATATTATAAATCTTTTTTATTAAAGATTATACCTCTTTTATATTCGTAAATATTAGAATTATTTCGTAAATACTACTCGGGTTATTATAACTAATATATATATTAAATAAAATAATAAAGTAAATAATAATATTATAATATTAAATTTAAGGAATTTCTAAAGTTTTATAAAGTAGGAAATCTTTAAATATAAATTAAAAATCGAAGGGTCAAAGACTAGTTATTTTCTCTATTTTTCTTAAATATTAATAAATATAATTACCTCGTAACGCGCTAGGCGGTATTATTCTAGAAAATCGATTTTATTAATTAAATAATTAGTATAATAATAAGTAATTATATAAATATTATTTTTATATATAATTATTAAAGAGGCGAAAATACTAATATTTAAAAATCATAAAAAGTAAATAATATACGTAGAGAAGTAAAATAGGATAATTTTTTTTTAAATATAATACTCGACTATAATAATAATAATATACGAAGTATATTTATTAATAAGAAGTATTCGATACTTCTTTTTTTATATTAATAATATTTCTTTATTAAAATATTATTATATTTATTATAACCCGATTTTATTATTTATTTATTTATTTTTATTAATTATAATATAAATTTCTAGATAAACCTAAAACTAAATCTTTTATTAAAGTTTTATTTTAAATATAATCTATAAATAGAGTTTCCTACTATTTAGGAAAATTTATTTAATTAATAATATTTATCCTCGGTTACTATATTATATTATATATATTTTTTTTTTTTATATTTTAAATAAATAATTTTAAATTTAATAATTATATTCTATATAAAGCCCTTTTTATTTATATTATATATTTTTTTTTTATATATATTATAATTAATATTAATAGAGTTAAGTAATTTAAATTAATAAATTAAAATAATAGAATCTTCGATTAAAGCGCGCTTTTTATTATTATAATTAAAGTTCGCTAAAAACTTTAATAAATTTAATAAATTTAACGGATTTAGTAGATTAAAGGTCTATTTACTACTCGACGTAATATATAAACTAATAAATAGGTAAGTATTTAACCGTTTATTTACTCGATATAAAAATAAACGAGTAAATAAATAAATAGCGTAGTTTCTTTTTTCTATATAAACTATATATTTTCTTAATAAATAGAAGTTTCGTATTTAACTTCTCTTAAAATCTTTAATTATAGATTCTAAATATAGACGTTTATCGAATAATTAATTAAATTTATTAAATTTATTTAACTTTATTTTATATTAATATAAAACTTATTATCCTTTAATTCTTAATAATTCTCTTTATAAATATTAATCTAGGTCTTATCGACGTTATATTTGAATATTAAATAAAGAGTCTTAATATTTTAAATATTTTTAAAATAAATATTTTAGGATTAATAAAGGCCCTAGTTTTAAATATTTAAAATAGTACTAGAAGATATAATATTATAGAGGAAGGGGACCGTATTAAAGTTATTTATTTAAATTATTATTATAAGGAGCGTAAAAAACTTAATAATTAATTATTATAACTCTAGTTATTCTTTATATTTAACGAGAATATTATATTAATTATTAAATAGATAACCTTTATAATAACCTATATAAGAGATAATATATAGAAATAAGTTAAATTATTCTTAAAACACTATATAGGAATAGTATATAATAGCGATAACTTATTAGTAAAACTTTAGATAGAGAACTTCTTTAAGTTTAAAACCGAAATTTACTATATATATAAATTATCTAATGAAAGTAATATAGTAGTTCGCGTTATTTAATATTTAATATAACGAAAGTCTATATTTAATTACTCGGCGTAGTTCTAATATTATATAATATTAACGGACTAGGACGATACTACTTTTATAATAATATATCGACGAGGATTAAAAGATAATATAAAAGACGAATTTATATAAATAAAAACCGTTATAAAGGACCTCGATATATTTATAAAATAAATAATTAAAGTTAATAATAAACTATACGAATATATAATAAAGAAATATTATAACGGAGGGACTAACGAATAAAAATATCCAAGAGTTTATAATAACGAATATAATTCGGTAAGTTATTACCGCTATAAGAAACTTAACCCGTATAATTATATATTAATAAAACTCGATTTTACTAAAAAGAGACTTATAAAAGAATTTTAGAAAAGAAGTAAATAGTAATAAAGAGGTAAAAAAGTAATAAATTATTATAATTATAATAAACCGGGTTATATCGTAAGGAACTATTATTTAAAGAATATAATAAATTAATAATAATTAAATATATTTAAGAAGGAGATATTAAATAATATATTTAAATCCCTTAAGGATCTAATATAAAACGATATTATATTTAATAATTTATTTAAAAAGTAAAGGGAGATTAAAGAAAAAATCGTTTAAAGAATTCGAGAACTCGAAGAATTAAATAATAATAACGATAAAACTTTAAAGGAAGATTTAGAGAAAAGATAAAAATAAAAATAAAATAGAATAAACTCTAAAGAATAACTTTAGATAATAAACTACCTCGATAAATTTAAAATCTAATTTATTATATTAGAAAAGAAACCCGAAAAAAAAAAAAAGAAAAAAAAAAACTCTTTAAAATTAATTATATTTATAATAAATATTACCAGCGATATAAAGAGATATACTAGTTAATATATATAAACGAATATTATAAATATTATTACGATAGTTTAAGAGAGCGAAAGTATATTATAAAACTAGAATATAATTATAATTAATAGAATAACTACGTTAGAGATAATTATTTATAGTACCTAGTTAAGAAAAGAGAGAATTAAATATTCCTAGGTTATAATAAAGAATAATAGTTATAATTACGGAACTAGGAAAAGTATAATAAAAAGACGAAATATTATAATTAAAACGAATAATACTATTGTTTAATTAAAGATTACGAAAGGTACTTCGAGTCTAAAAAGTATTATAGATTCCTATTTTCGTCGGGAGAAGACTAGTCCCTTATATTAAAAGAAAATATAAAGAGATTAATATACTAACCCTAGAATAATATCTATATTTAATTTAATATAGTATATATATATGGATACCGGTAAAAGTTAACGGATATAAAGTCGTTATAATAATAAATTTAAAAATAACTAGTAATTTTATATCTCGAATAATAATTTAAGTAATTAATCTATTAATTTAAAAAAAAAGAAATAATATAAACTTTAATTAATTAACGGGTCGAAATTATTAATAAAAAGAGTAAATAAAGAAATATTCCCGCTATTAATTATTATTTAATATTACTATAAGGAAATTACCTTCGATATAATAAAAATAACTATTTATTATATTATTCTAGGGATATTTTAATTAAAGAAATATAATTTAATAATTAATTAGAAAAGAGGAGTATTTATATTTCCGCGTATTAAAGACGTCGCTAGTATAATATTTATATATTTATAAAGGATAATTATAAATAAAAAGTCGAACCGTAGCCTAGTCGAAGTCTATAATACTTTATCTTTATATAAAAATAACTTATTATAAAGATCCGACTCGATATATATTAATTAAAGAGGTTAATAAAGTGAATAAATTAAAATTTCTAAAGATAAAAACGAACCTCCTAATATCCTTAAAGAGTATTAATAATAAAAGTACCTCTTTTAAAAAAAAAAAACTATAAAAGTATTATTTAAATATTAGTTATAAAATTATAAAATCGAACTCGAATTTAATAAATAACCGATATTTAAATCTATTTATACTTTATTAAAAAAGAAACTCGGAGTACTTCGCGGGTATATTAACGAGAACTTTAAAAAAAAAATTATTCGAGAATTTAAATTACTAGTAGGATATTTAATCCTCTTTATAATAAAAAAGGATAGAAGTTTATAATTATATATAAACTACTAAAAGTTAAATAATTTTATAATAAAGAATCGGTACTCTTTACTAAATATTAGCGAGTTATAAAATTAGTTTATAATAATAAAAATCTTTATATAACTAGATCTTCGAGGCGGGTATAATTTAATTCGAATAAAGAAAAACGAGGAGTAGAAAACTACTTTTAGAACTAGATATAATTATTACGAATATTTAATAATACCCTTCGGACTTATTAATATACTAGTAACCTACTAAATACTAATTAATAATATTATATAAGTATATTTAAATATAACGATAATTATATACCTCGATAATATCTTAATCTAGTCTATTAATAAGGAAGAATATATTTAATATATATAAGATATTTTAACCTATTTATTAATAACTAGACTTCTCTTTAAACTAAAGAAATACGAGTTTTATAAGAAATTAATTAAATTCCTTAAATTTATAATTAATATTAAAGATATTTATATAAACCTTAAAAAGATTAGGAGTATTAAGGAATAACTTATACTATATAATATTAAAACGGTATAGAGTTTCTTAGGATTTATAAACTTTAATAAAAGATTTATTAAAGATTATTTTAAGAAAATCTTATTATTAATAAATATTATAAAGAAAGATACTACTTTTTAATAAAAAAAAGAATAATAACGATCTTTTAAAATATTTAAAAAGTTTTATAAGAAACCGCTAGTATTATATTCCTTTCAAAGTAATAAACTAGCTCGGATCGAAACCGATACTTTAAATTTAATAATAAACACTTATATACTCTAATAAAGAGACGATAAATAGTACCCTATTATATACTATTCCAAGAAAATATTATTAATAGAATAGAACTATAATATTTACGATAAGGAATTACTAGTAGTAATATCTTTACTAGAATAATAAAGAGTATACGTAGAAAACTACTCGGATTTTATTATTTTTATAAACTATAAAAACCTTCTTAATTTTACGACGATAAAATAATTAAATCGAAGATAGGTTAAATAGTTAGGACTATTAAAATAATATAAATTTAAAATCTTTTATACTCTAGAGAAAGATAATAATCGCGCCGATATATTTAATAAATAAGAAAACTATATAAAGGAGAAAAATATAATTATATAATTAGTCTTTATTTAATAATAAAATAAATCGCTAGTTTCGGTATAATAACTAATAGCGATATTATATATCTTTATTCCCGGAATTATTAATAATATCTAGAAGGAATATAAAAGTAATATTTTAACTAAAATATCAAAAAGTTAATAATTATAAATTAAACTATTAAAATATAATAAGAAAATATATCTTCTTAAAGGATACTTCGAGGAAATTATTCGAGATTATTATAATAATCTAGTCTAAGGATACCCTAGAGTTATTAAAACTATAAAATTTATTTATAAAAAATACGACGCGCTAAGATTAAAATTATATATCGAGAAATATATTAAGGAATATATCGAATATTAATAGAATAAGTTTATAAAGTATATTAAATACGGTTAAATTTAATTCGCCTCGGTATTAGAGATACTATAGGACGAGGTTATAATAGACTTCGTTATTAAATTACTAAAATTAAAAGACTTTATTACGATAGAGGTCTTTAACTCCGTTATAATAATTTATAATAAATTTAATAAATACGTTATAATAATACTAATTAAGGAAATTTATAAAATAGAGTAAATCGCCTTCGTATTACTAAATTAATTAATTAGGGATTACGGGATACCTAGGTTAATTACTTTTAATAAAAATAAATAATTTATATCTAATTATTAGAAAATACTAGTCGGTACTATTAGAACCAAGTTACGAATATTAACTATATATTATCTATAGATAAATAGATAAATAAAGCGGATAAACTAAATAATAAAGATATATTTACGATACTATATTAATAAGAGATAGAATAATTAGGTAAGGCTTTTATTTATAATTTAATTAATATTTAATAATAACTAGTTTAATATAATAAAGTTTATATTATTCTTCGCGAATTATAATAAATATATTAATATATTCCTCGGACCTAAAGAAGGATTAAATATATAAAAGACTTTAATTTATATAATTAATATAAAGATATTATATAAAGATATATAAATTTAAATTAATTAAACGAATACTCGAATAAAGAAAATAGTAAATAAATATTAAAAAAAGTATCTTTAATTAAAGGAGGGGGATAAAGTATACTTTTTAATAAAGAATATAAAAAGTAAGAGATTAAATAAGAAATTAAACTACGTTAAAATCGGATTATTTTCGATTAAGAAAACTAAAGGATTAATTAATTATAAACTAAATTTTTTAACCGACGCTAAAGTATATTTAATATTCTATATCTCTTTATTAAAGTTAATAGACTTTAATATACTTTTATAAAATACTTTTTATTTTTAAATTAAGATAGAAACGGAGTTCGAGGTAAAGAAGATTCTAAATAATAAAAATTAAAACTATCTTATTAAATAAAAGGGATATAACGAGTTAGAGAATATATAAAAATTAATAATAAACCTAGTTAATTATTAAAAGTTTTTAGAAAAGTTTTAGGGACTACGACCTAAAAGAGTTAATTATAAATCTCGGGCGAGAAAGATTTCGGGGATATAAAATCCTTAAAGTAAAGAATTTTAATAATTATATACTTTATCTTATTAAATTTCTCGAGTTCTTTTAAGCGCTCTAACTCTTTTATATCCGTAAAATTTTTATTAATATCTTTTATTTATACTCCTTTAAGAACTTCTTTTATTAACGAAGTATTTTTAACTTCGTATTCTTTTAATAAATAATTTCGTTTATAATAATAACGACCTCGTTAATTATTTTTTAAATAATTTTAATTTCTTCTTTTTTATACTTTAAGCGCTTTAGAGCCTTATTAATACCCGAGAAATTAATAATTAATTCTAAAAATTTATATTTTTTTCTAGTTTTAATATACTCTTTATAATTCTTCGATAAAGAGGAAAGCCGATATTCGATTTAATATATCGCGTAGCGCGTATAAATAACTATAATTATAAAACTTTTAAAAATAATTTATTCCTATAAATTATTACGTTACTTTATTTAACGAGAAGATATAAAATTATCTTTAAAAGTAAAGAAAATTAAAAGAGAGAGATAATATTATAATTAAAATTCTCTTCGAGCCTTAATAAGTTTAATATATTTAATATATTTAGTAGGCTAAGGAACTATTTATTACTCGACGTAATATATAAATTAATAAACGAATAAATACTTAGTTATTTAATTATTTAACGAAGGAATAAACGAGTAAATAAATAAATAACGTAGTTTCTTTTTTTTATATAAACTATATATTTTCTTAATAGATAGAAACTTCGTATTTAATATCTCTTAAAACTTTTAATTATAAATTCTAAATATAAATATTTATTAAATTATTAATTAAGTTTATTAAACTTATCTAGTTTTATTTTATATTAATATAAAGTTTATTATTCTTTAATTTTTAATACTCCTCTCTATAAATACTAACCTAGGTTTTATTAATATTATATTAAAATATTAAACGGAGAGCCTTAATATAGGGAAGGGAAGAGAATATTAAGAGAAAATAAAAAAGAGAAGAGATTATTTATTATTCTCTATCCCTACCCTCCTTATAGGGTTAATTATATATATATATATATATACCCTATTACTATCCCTATATATAGTTATATATATATATATATATATTTTATTACTACCTCTATATATATATCTCATTACTACTCCTATATATAGTTATATATATATATATATATACCCTATTACTACTCCCGTATAATTTATATATATATATATATATACCCTATTACTACCTTTATATATAGTTATATATATATATATATACCCTATTACTACTCCCGTGTAGTTTATATATATATATATATATACTCTATTACTACTCTCGTGTAGCCTATATATACACGTATATATACTCTATTAAATAGTATAAAGATTAGGATAATTCGGAAAGTAGTTAAAAAGATATTAAATTTTATACTTAATTTGGACTAGCGTAGTAATACGCGGAGTAATAAATTATATTTTAGAGTAGTAATAAACTATATTTAGGAGTAGTAATAAGTATATATATAAACTATATATAAGAGTATTAATAGGGTATATATAAGTATATATATAACTATATATATAGAGGCAGTAATAGGGTATATATATATATATATATATAATTTATTATTATTTTTATATAGGGCCCATTCTCACCCCTATATATAACTCGTTATTATTTATATATATAGTTTATTCCTACCCCTATATATAGCCCGTTACTATTTTTATATATAGTTTATTCTTACCTCTATATATAACTTATTATTATTTTTATATATAATTTATTCTTACCTCTATATATAGCCCGTTATTATTTTTATATATAATTTATTTTTATTTTTATAAGTTATATATAACTAGTATTAAGAGGTTAGTTTAAATTAAATATAAAGTTTAGTATTTCTTAACCGCTTTCCGAATTATCTTAATCTTTATACTATTTAATAGAGTATATATACGCGTATATATAGGCTACACGAGAGTAGTAATAAAGTATATATATATATATATATAAACTATATATAGGGTATATATAGGCTATATAAGAGTAGTAATAAAATATATATATATATATATATACTTATATATAGGGGTAGTAATAGGGTATATATATATATATAAACTATATAGGAGTAGTAATAGAATATATATATATATATATATAAACTACACGGGAGCAGTAATAGGGTATATATATATATATATATATATAACTATATATAAGGGTAGTAATGGGGTATATATATATATATAAATAAATTATATAAAAGTAGTAATAAAGTATATATATATATATATATAGGCCACACGGGAGCAGTAATAGAGTATATATATATATATATATATAATTATATATGGGGGTAGTAATAGGGTATATATATATATATATATAACTATATATAGAGGCAGTAATAGGGTATATATATATATATATATAATTATATATAGAGGTAGTAATAGGGTATATATATATATATATATAAACTATATATAGGGCAGCCCTATAAAAAGAGTAGAGAAAAAATTCTTTATTATTCTCTTCTTTTTTTTATTTTAAAGAAAGAAATTACCGAGTTTTTATTCTTTTCTTTTCTTTTCCCCGGTTCTTTTCTCTAGCCGGGGAAGGGAAGGGATTCCCTATTTTATTCTATAATATAATATAAAATTTATAAATTTTAATACTAACTCCGAATTTTTATTAAATATTAAAATCTATTTAATAGTTATAAAAATACAAGTTTATTTATTAAAAATAATATTAAAAATATAAAATAATATTAAAGATTAAAGAAAACCCTTATCCGATTCTTTAAATTAATATATAAAATTTATATATATCTTTATTAAAATGAGAAGGATTCCCTAAAAAAGAGATAAAGAATTTTAAAAAATAGATATTATACGATGAGGAAAATTCTACTAGGGGTACGAAATTAATTTAAAATAAAAAAGAATAAAGATAATAGAGATAAAACTCGAGATATTAAAATAGAGGGTAGACGCGGGCTATTAACGCGTTTTAACGCGATAAAGATATTATAATAAATAAAGAGGATAAATAATCGAATAAAGAAATATAAAAAAAATATAAAAATATTAAAAGAATTAATTAATTAATTAATTAATTTATATATTTACTTTAGTAAAACTACTTTATTAATAAAGAAGTTCCGCGAATATTTTTTTAATAAGGTTATTAATAGTTCCTATTAATTATTAAAGAAACCTCGTTAGTCGAAAACTTTAATTTATCGATAATTTATCTCCTCTTTTTACTAGTTAATAGCCGATAATTATAATTATTTTAAAATACTATTTATCCCTTCCCTCCGTTTCTTTTCTATTTTGATTTTTTTTAATTTTATTTATTTATCTCGTAGGCCTATAGACCGCTTTATTATATATTTATTAAATAATCGATATTTACGACTCTTCGGCCGGCGGTTTTTTCTTTTTCTTCTTTTTCTTTATAGGCCTAAGTATATCGCTAGGTCCTAATAATAATTTAGATTATACTAGTTATATTTTAATAAAAGAGAATTAACCGAGCTACCCCGTTTTTATTATTTACCGCGCGGTTATATATATACTTTAGGCCTAGGTTAATATTTTCTTAAAATTATATATATTTATTTATTTTATAAACTCCGTTTTATCCCTAGCTAGTTCCAAGTAAAATAATAATATATATTTTATATTTTATTTTTCTTATCCGTACTAGTAATTAACGTTATAGATTATAAATATTTTTATTCGGTATAGGAATTTATTTAATCCGATTTTATTATATTTTAATTATATTATTATAGAGTTTTTAGCCTTCTTTAATTAATTATAATAATCGAACTAGTTTTTAAATAAATCTCTCTTTTAAGCCGGGTTAATAACTTATATAGAGATTATTATTTTATAACTCTTTTATTTATCTAGTTATTATTAACGGGCCTAGTCTTTTACTTTTTAATTAATAACTTTAATATTTTAATATTTTTCGACGTTTTCGATTAAATTTATTTAGTTTTTTCTTCTCCTTATAATTATAACTACTTTATATTATTCTTTAAATTTTAAAGCGCGGATTATTTAGGCTTCTTTTTCTATTATTAATATTAAAAATATTTATTATTACTTCCCTCCTCTACGCTAGAGTTTATTCTAGATCCGTATATTTTTTATAATCGTAATTAAATAAGTCCCTCGATTTATTTAATATTATATTACTAGGCAGTCTAACTAGAGGTCGATTAACACGATTATTAACTCGACTTTAAATATTAAAATTAAAGTAATTTTAAATACTTTTAAGACCGTCTTTAAGTAGTTATTTTAAATAATTATTAATTTCTTTATATATCCCTTTATAGCCTTTATCGTTCTTTTTAATTAATATTATATCGGAGCCGTAAATATTAATATTAATCTAATTATTATATTATATACTATTTTATACTTCGCGAAGGTAGCGCTCTATATCGAACTAATTAAGTATTTTATAACGCGGTTTTAATTAACTACTTTAACCTTAATTTAGGTTAAATATAATTTTTATTTTTATTTTAAATTAATATATAATCTTAAGACCTTAATATTTATTTTAAATTCGATAATTATATTCCTAAAATTTATCGTTATTTCTATATTAAACTTCTTCGGTATTCGATATATATAGACTAGCTCGTACTTTTAGGGGGTAAATAATACTCTATAAATAATTATTTATTTTAAATAAATATTATAGGCCCGTTTTAAATTCGTATAATCTTTCTTTATACTCTCGTTATAGACGAGTAAATAAATATCGTCTACGAATCCTCCGACCTATATTAATAGGTTTATTTTAATATATTCCTCGATTAATAATATATTAAAGAATAGAAAGAGTACCGGTAAAATAAGTAATTTTTATAAAATATCTATTATTACCTTCTCTACTATACTCGTTTTTTATAATTTTATCCGATAAAAAGTCTAATATCTAGTCGATAATTAGACTCGGTATATCTTTTATTTATAAATCGTATAATAGTCTTTCATATAAGACGTTATCGAACGCTCTTATTATATTTAATAATAATAGGTTTATTATCTTTCCCCTCCCGTTCCTATTATAATTTTATATACTATATACTATATTTATAAAAGTCTCTAGCGCGGTTTTTATTAAACGCTTTCGTCTACTCTTTATTTTTATAATAGTAGTATTTCGTATTTCTTTATTATATTATTTAATTTATTAAAGATAATTATTTCTAACACTTTATTAAATATATCGAGGAGTATAATAAATCTATATAATTTTAACTCCGAGTAATCGCTTTTCTTCGATTTTTTAAAAATTACTATATTAATCTTTTTAAAATATTTCGGGTAATATTCCTATTTAAAGTAAACCTAGAATAAATAAATAATATCGTTTATTACTTCCGTTTCTATTATAGTTTTTAAAAATTAATTTAAAATTCTAATTATTCCTAATACTTTATTAATAGTTAAGTATTATATTATTTTATATATTTTTATTCCAGTTATTTTCTAGTTTATTTTAACGGGCTCTAGGTATTTTATTTCGTTAATATTATTTAAATTTACTATCCGTAGAGGGGGAAATAATATTTTTTATAAAATTTTTATTTTACTCTCGAAGTCTTTAGTTTTTCCTCCTTTATTATTTTTAATAACTAGGAATTAAAGAAGTTCTTTAAGGTAGTTATTTTTCTTCTTTTTTTATTTTACGAGTTTTTATACTCCCGTCGATTTTAACGAGGTTTTATATATATTTTTTTATTAAAAAAACGTTTTCGTTTTTCGAATTATATATATTTTTTTATTATTTACTATATTTAGGGCCTCCTCCGTCCGGGTATTTCGATTTTATTTATACTCTTTTATAGATTTCTTTATCTTTCGTATAATATTAATATAATAGGAGTTCTAGTAGGATTTAGCTTTTTAATATAAACGGGTTTATAAAATTATAAACTCGATAATTTTTTAGAAATCTTTTATTATTTTATTTAAATATTAATCGATATTTTTTTTACTTTTAAGTTTTAATTTCTTTAATACCTAGTAAAGGGACTTTATACTTTATTATATTTCCTCTCGGGTAGTATTATCTTTAATTTTCTTTTAAATATACCGAGTATATAATATTACCCCTTTTTATATTTACTCGAATTTTATTACTACTAGTTTATAATCGGAGTTATAATATAAATCTTCGTAGATTATAAAATTATTTATAACCTAGTATACTCCTTTTATAAAAAATAATAAATTAATTATACTTTTATATTCTTAGGCTTTTTATATAATAGATATTTTTAATAACCCTAGTTTTATTTCCCTCGACTTTATTATTCCTAGGAGATAATTAATTATAATATAATATATATATCGCCTAGTATTATTTTAATTAGGGTAATAAAGGTTAAAATTTTTCAAAAAGATATATTCGCCTTTTTCTATTAATACTTCCTTTAATAATAATAATATTAACGGATTATTAATCGAGGTATATTATATCGGTAATAGATTATATATATTATAAATTTATATTTCTTTATAATAGAGGGGTTTTTAATTAATAACCTCCTCCTCTCTAATTTTATTATACCGAGATTTCTTTTTATTTCTTCGCTCGTTTAATATAATCTTTATAGAGTATAAATTACCTTATAATAAACTAGCTCATAGTTATTTTATTATTTTAATTTATATTAATTTTAGACGACTCCGTATTTAAAATCTTTTAAACTTTTATATTTTCTATTTTAAATTAATATAATTAACTTCTTTATATTGGAATTTAAATTTTTTATATTATTTAATTATTATACTAGATTCTAGGGTCTAAAAAAATAATATTTATAATAATCGCTACTACCTACCGTTACTTTAATTCTAAAACTTTAGTACGGATTAATTTATTATTATTTAATAATAATTATTACGTATTAAGTTTCTCTATTAAATTAAACTATATTTATATAAATATTAAAATATTATATATTAAGTTTCTCTATTAAATTAAACTATATTTATATAAATATTAAAATATTATATATTAAGTTTCTCTATTAAATTAAACTACGCCTATATAAATATTAAAATATTACGCGCCAAGTTTCTCTATTAAATTAAACTACGTTTATATAAATATTAAAATATTATACGCTAAGTTTCTCTATTAAATTAAACTACGTTTATATAAATATTAAAATATTACGCGTTAAGTTTCTCTACTAAATTAAACTATATTTATATAAATATTAAAATATTACGCGCTAAGTTTCTCTACTAAATTAAATTATATTTATATTAATATTAAAATATTACGTATTAAGTTTCTCTATTAAATTAATCTATATTTATATAAATTCCAAATTATTATATAGTATATTTCTTTACTTTTAAGATATATTTATATAATTTTAAATTATTATATATTATACTAGTCTATTAAGATAAAATATATTTATTTAATTTCAACTCGCTATACGCCCTACTTCTTTATTATATTAAAGTATATATATTTAATTTTAAATCGCTATACGCCGTACTTCTCTACTAAACTACTTATATTTATATATTTTTTAAATTATTATATATTATATTTCTCTACTAGATTAAGCTATACCTAAATAAATTTTTAATTATTATTCGCCGTTTTCTCTTCTAATTTAATTTATTTTTATATAAATTTTAAATAATTTTTATTCTTTTTAACTACTTTAAATAAAGCTCTTTATTCGGTAAAATCCTCCTCCTCTCTCCGTCTACCTCGCTTAAATAAATCCTATTATTTAATTTTTTCGGAATTATTAATTAGTATTTTAGGGTATAACTTTATATTCGGAGTAATTAAAGAGTTATATTTATATTTATAAAACTCGCCCTTTAAATCGAGCCGATTAATTTTAAAAATATTTAAAATAATAATATAGCGTTAATCCTCGTCTTTATTTAGGTATTCGATTATATATATCTTCGAAGATTTTAATTAAAATTATTAAATAGTCTTTATTATTATTAATAAATATTATTATTATTTTATTTAAATAAGTTAAATTCTCGTATATTCCGATTTTAATAATTAAAAATTAATAATAATAAACGATTCGGGATATCTAAACGTCTAGAATATATTTTTATATATTATATTTAATTTATTTATCTTATTAATTTTACGGAACTTTAGCGCGTAAATTTTATAAATTATATAAATCCGCGATTATAGTAGATTTTAACCTTCCGATAAGAAATTTATCGGAGCCGCTTAATTTAAAATAATTTTTTATCTCTTTCTCTAGAAATTATAAATATCGCCGTCGTACTTTACTAGTTATTAATATATAAAACTAGGCGAGCTACGCGCGTATTTTAGTTTTTCCGTTATAAAAATAATCTATTAATTAAATTAATAGTTAATAATACTTCGGTCGAGTTTTATAACTTCGGAATTATAATCTACTAAATTCTCTACTATTCTACTACCCTAGAGTACGTTAGGTTTAGACGATACTTCCCTTAAATTCCTCCAAACTTTTAAATATCTTATTTAATAGTATTATAATTAACTTCTCCGTTTTAGAATATAATTATCTAATATTATTAAGCTGTTATACTAGATAATAGTATTTTAAAATATCGATATTCGTGATGATCGCCATTACCCGCCACTACTTTAACTTTAAAATTTTACCGCGATTGAATTTTTATCGCTTAGTAATAATTATCACGCGCTAAGCTTTACTACTAAATCGATCTATACCTATATAAATAATAAATTATTACGCGCCAAGTTTCTCTACTAAATCTATCTATATTTATATAATTCTTTAATTATTACGTACTAAGCTTCTCTACTAAAGTTATCTATACCTATATTAACTCTTATATTACTCCCTTAAAAAATCGTAAAAGACTTTTCCTAGATTAGTAGATTACCGTCGCGACGATACGATTCTAACTATTAGGGTAGTCGAGTTTAATCTAGACTACGAATATAGCTCCGGTTAAAACGACTTTATATATCCCTATTTATAAGGTTAATATTTTCTAACCTTTATTAATACTTTATCTATTATAAATTATTAAGACTAACGTCCCTAATATTTAGTAATTTATATTTAGTAATTTACCTAAAATATAATCTAGTTATCGACGTAGAGTAAACTAACTATGGGTGTAAATATAGTATATTCTAATTATTATACCCGTTCTAGACTAGAGTATAAAGTAGTAGGTATTAAATTATATCGCTTTTCGTCCCTATATAAACTAGTAATTTAGTAGGTATTATATCGCCTAGCCCTCTATTCTATCGTCCTAGTCTTATTTATTTTTACTATAAATATTACCTAGTTACTCGGGCCTATTAAAGTCATAATCCTTATCTCCCTCCTTATTATAATTAGCCCCCGTTAAAAAAGACCCTACCGTAATAGAGCGCTATATTTACGGCGATAATATAGGACTCGTCTAGATTTACTATAAATACGGAGGACTCGAAAAGTCCTCCGTAGGTTTATCCTCCTTTAATCCCTTCGCCTTTATTTTTAGAAAAAGATCGCGGCCCTTTTTAAGTTTAATTATAGTTATTACTAAATACTCTAACGTACGGATAGAGATTTAAATCGTATTACTCTCGGCCGCCTTCAGGGCCGCTTTCTACTCTTATAAAATATTAGGCTATATATATCCGTCCTACCTAAAAAGATCTCGTCGTATAATTTCCCAGTATAACTTAGTTAACGATAGTTTAGGAAATACCTCGGAGTTTATATCTATAATAGCCTCGCGCTCGTATTAGTAACGGGTACCGCCTATAAATTTCTATATAATCCGATAGATATTAACCTTAATTGTATATTCGGTAATCTTATCTCCCTTTACCTTTAGCCTATCTTCCTATAATTTAATTATAATTAAGATTATGAGATAACTCTTATTTTTAATAATAAAGGCCTCCGCCTTCTCCTCTATATATTCGATACCTTTAGAAACTCCGACTTCAATAACTAGGAAAGGATAGCGGAGCGGGAATCGGTAGATCGAGGCGTCGGGGATAATATTCCGAGTAATAATATCTAAAGTTAAATCCGGCCGGGTTTAATAGAATTTAAACGCGTAGCCTATATATTCTAGATTAAATTCGTAATTATACTAGACTTTAATTATTCGAGAAAACCTACTAGAGGCGAAAGGGCCTAAAAGTTTAACTATATCTATACTCTTTATATCTTTCTACGGACTCTCCTCGAAGGTATTCCTTATATCGTCTAAGATAGACTATCCGTAATATACTAGATATTAATATACTTAACTCGGCGTAGGCGGGTAGCTTAACTTTTATTTTACCTCCTCGGGAGGCTACGGTAAATATACTTTATACTCTTTTAAACCGTATTTGACCCTAGATTCCAAGAGCCTAGGTAGAGATAAAGGTATACTATAAAAGAGTAAATATTCGGAGCTAGATAAGGAGGATATAATCGCTAATTCGTAATCGGAATTTAAAGGTATATAAGTGTATTTAAAAGAACTTCTAATACCTATTAAACCTATGAAATATTAGGAGGGGAGTTCTACCTACCTAGGAAATTTTACTCGTCGATAACTAAAGACTTTAATAAAACGCGTCTTAATAATTTATAGAGCCCTTTAGCCGGGTAATAGTAGCCTTTTTCGCTTCGAAAATCCTATTCTCTAATACCGGCTACTAGATAGTTTTAATAGTAAGGATTTTCGTCTCTCGATTTATTTTAGGGCGCGGATACGATCTATAAAGTACTTCTTATTATTTATTATAATATTCCCTAGATACGGATTAAAGCCGCGAGTTTCTACTCTAATTATCGATAGCCTTAACCCCCCTAATAGTTAGGATAATTAGGGTTATCCGCTAATACTCGGAGCTATCTTTCTAGTATCGCGATTATTTACGTAACTTTTAATTCATTATTCTTATCGCCCTATTCCCTATTAAAGTCGGCCGTCCTATATTATATAAATTCCCTAACCTCTACTATATTTAATTACGACTTTATAGATTTACTATCCTCCTATATCGATACCCTATAGACGAATTACTACTACCGGAAGAATTACTATCTCCCGACTCACCTTTATTTATTACTTTAACCTACTTCGGCCCTCTCTTTACTAGCGAAGCCTAAATAGCCTAGAACCTCTTTATATTCTTAACCTACTCTTTCTCGTAGGCTCCTTCCTTTCCTAGGCCTACCTATAAGAACGTTATCTTACTAACTATCCTTACTATTCGCTCGATCGAATTTAGTCTCCGCCTATTAATCTACTCTTTAACTTATACTAACTACTTCGTACCTCGACTTATTCGGTCTTTTAGAGGTATACCCGTCCTTATTAAACTTAATAGCGTCGCCCTTTACTTCGAGATTCGTACCTAAATATATCTTTATACCTCGTTTAACCGAAATCGTCCTAGCGCGGAAGATAAGAATATTCTCCGGTATATATAATTTAACTAGAAGGGATAATTTAATACGGATTTCTCCTTATAAATAACTTCTCTATTAACTCGATTTAATTTAATTATCACTAATATATCTTCCGCTAGACTTTCTTCCCGCTCCGAAGAAAAAGAAGAGTAGCGACCGTAATCTTTATCCGGAGACCTAATATTATAGTCGAGTTAATTACTACTATCTACTATTCGTTAACTATCTAAATCTTCGGTATCTATACCGCCGACAGCGCAGTCCGGACCCTATATAGATATTATATAATTACTTTATCCTTTCGATTAATATACGGAATCGAAAAGAAGGTAGCTATCTTATACCTAAACTTCTATATCGCTACTACTCTTATAGCCTTATTTTAGTAATATATCGATAAGGGTTAAATTATTTTATATTTCCCTATCAATATCTCTTTCGCCTATAAACAATTTTAAAAAATTAATCGATTACGTATTAAGAACTATATTATTCTCCTATAATCCTCGCTCGCTATTTTCGTCCTTTATATCTTCTACTTATAGCGCTCCTAGAAGATCCTTACTCGGTAATTCTAGGTAATTCTACTAAGATAGTATTATAATTAGTTCTATTCGGTACTAGCCTAGAAATTATAACTAGTTAGTCTCGCTCCGCCTTAAAATACTCGCCTTCCCTAGACCCTTCACTCTCTAGACTACGACTCTCTATATCGTTCGTATAAATATATATCTCTATATAACCTATAGCGAAGTCAAATCTATCCGTAGCCGCCTATATAGCCGTATTATTTAGATCTAAGCTATTAAGATTATATTTATACTATACTTTAACCGCCGCTACTATATCGGTTCTCTCGACGTAGTAGGTAAACCGTATATAGTCTAGGAGGGTTTAATTTCCTTTACCTCGTAATTTATACAGCGCCGTAAACAATATAGAGAAGAGATTCATGAATAGTACCAGCCTCCTATTATCGCGTATCTAATACTAACTCTCCTCGCCCCAAATATTTAAATAACTCTTCTATCCTTTTCCCTTTCTATTTTAACCTAAATACCTTAATGGATCCAGGCTAGATCTATATAGGAATAATAGTTTTTCCGGGCCGGGGGGACCTGAATCCATATACTCTCTTAAACGGAATCTATATACCCGTCCTAGATGAATCTAATACGCGAAACTCTTAATTTTCTATATACGATTTATAGAGCTTAGCTCGCGTATTCTAAAAATATTCCGTCTAATAGAATCGGATAGGGAAATAAAAAGTAATTAATATATAAAAAATAAATAATATCGGTACAACCGCTCGGATAATACTTAGGTAATCGACGCCCGCCTCTTTAACCTTAAGAATATAAAGTAAACCTATAAATTTAGAACTCGATTACGGTTATATATAATAAGAAGGTTTTACCTTATAAATTATAAAACTTAATAAATATATTCGATACACGTTTTAATTAAGGTTTTTAGATAGGTATTACTATCTATATATAGAAAAATACTCTCTATAATTAACTTCGGTAGTTTTAATATCCCGCGTTTCTCTTCTACCCTAATAACGCGATAGCCCTAACCTCCCTAATAGTTAAGGAGGTTAGGGCTACGCGAAATTAAATCTTCGGTCGGGGGATTTAAACTACCCTAATTATTAAAATAGGAAGAAAATATATATAAATATAAATTTATTTCTTAATATACGATTAAGGTTATAATCGGGTAACTATTAATTTATATAGATATAGAATCGTATAGGGATAACTCGTAGAGTAAACTATCGGGTTAAAAACGTATTTAGATTACCCTAATTATTAAGATAAATAAATATAATATTTATAAATAATATATAGATAGGATCTATTCTAGGACGAAGCTAGGCCGATACTATTATATTATCGTTACGTAAAGCCGCTTATATCGGTGCGACCGCTCGGATAATACTCGGGTAATCGACGCCCGCTTCCTATATAAAACAGAAATAGTATCTTTCGGATTACTTTCGTAACAGTCTTCTATAATTTTATATATCTTATTATAAATATATAGTAAAGTTTAGTACTCGGTTTCGAGTCTAATTTTAAAGAATCTTTAATCTCGATTATTCTATCTTTAGACTCGCCTCCGCTAGTTAATAAACCTACTTTTATTAAATACCTAACTCCGATCCCCGAGTACGCCGTCTAGTTTTATAAATTATACGTATTTATTTTAATACCTAGCCGTTTAGATAAATATCTCTTTAATAAAAATTATAATTATTTATTAGAGAAACGAAAGGAAATCTAATAATATATTAATAAATAACCTAGTATTATCCGAACGGAGAAAGATTTAGAGTATCTTTTATTTCCCTAGAATATCCCTTCGCCTATTCTAGGTTTACGGCTTTTAACGAATAGCGTTTAATACCGAATAAATCCTAATAGCCCATTTTAATATAAATTCATTATTAGAACCGTAAAAGGTATTAAGTCTCATTATTTAAATAATTATAATTAAATTAATAACTAGCGTCGTAGCCTTAAAGCCTAGGATCGTTATTAAGCTAGCTTATTAATTAGTTAACTATAACGAACGAATATTCATTATTAGCGGTTCTTTATTTAGGGTAAAAGATCCGAGTATTTTAAAGTATAAGAACCCCGCGATAACGACCTCGAATCCGACTCCGAGCTACCGGTATGGACCTAGGCTTAAAATAGTATCGTTTAAATATATAAAGATATCCTACGACGTAAAGAAAGCGTTATCGAGGCGGGGTAATCCACGGAAATAAACCTATAATTAAAACGAATATAATAGGTTTTATATCTAGAAGGTTTAGATCCCCGAGAGGTAATAAAGTCCGTTAACGAGCCCGATACCGAGGTAGAGCCTATTACGACTACGATATAAGATACCGTTAAAGAATTAATTTCGTTCTACTAATATAATATAATTACTCGAGTTAGGGTATTTATCCGTCTAGAGGCGATTCGTACCGAGAAGTATTAAACTCGATATTAACCATTATAGCTATATATAAACCCTATTAAATTAACTAAGTATATAAGATTATAGTAACGAATTATTATATTTTTTACTCGTATTTAAAAAGAATACGAGTAGGAAAGCCCGAAGTACTCGTTTAATCCCGAGTAGTAGAAAGTATAGTCCCGATTTATCCGCGCCGTTAAAGCCGTCAGCTTAAAGAAGGCGACGGAGGATTCGGTTAATAAATCTCTTAGACGTTTAGGCCGCCGCCTTAAAAAGGTAACTAAATTTAACTAATATCCGCTAACGCCTATAAAGGAGGCCAAAGAATTAACTATCTATTAGCGAATATATTTATTATTTTATATAACGTTACTAGATTAAAAGATTCGACGGACCGAGTACGATTACCTATTAGTTTATATAATAGCGGTATTAGGGGTTATTAAATAAGAATAAATAAAAGCGGATTAATATCCCTTAATTTTATCGGCCGTAATTAAAATTAACCGGTTTCTAGTAGTTTAATAAATATTAGAAAAATTATAATAAAATAATATAAATAATATTACGGATTCGGGAAGTTTAGTATATATAGCCGATATAATAAATCGATTTATAATACGTAGTAGTTATAGACTTATATAGTAGATATTAGACCTACGTATATATAGGATAAAGATCCATTATAATACTACTACGATAGGTTACGTTAATTAAATTAATAACGGCGAGGAGATAATTTATAAAAACCTATAATTTAGTATAATAAATTTCCGCGCTATAATTTATAGGGTTATCGGCGAAGCCAAGTAAATACTAGTAGAGATATTAATATTTAGCGATATTATTAATACCCCGTGTATTTCATAATCCTAGGTTCGTAAAAATCCCGTCGAGAAACGGCTAGGGTAGAACTTTCTTCATAATAAATATAATATATAAGCTAGCGTCATTAGCGATATTAATAACCGAGCTAGTATATAGTTAGGGGAGTAGTAGTTATTCGATTATATTAGTCGATCCCTATTACTATATCGCTAATTTAGTTAATCCGGCCCCGAGTTTATATAGAATCGTTATCGGGTAGAGAAATATATAGATAATATTTCCCGATTTCTTAGATTATTATTAATTACGGCGTATATTATTAATAGAGGGCCCGTACGAGCCCCCGAACTCCTTAATCTCCGTTATAATAATACTATTTAAAGCGACTATCGAAGTATCTTTATAAAAGATTAGGTTATCGTCTTCGTCGCCCGTTACTATAAAGAGTATACTATAAGTAGAGACGTTAAAATCATTTATCGATATTTGCCCCGCGAAGTAGGCGAGTTAATAGTATAGTATTTATAACTAGTACTATTATTTCGCAGATAATTAGAGGCTATTATATATTAATTAACGAGGCGTTCCTAGTATATATAGCCCGATAATACCAGCGGACGAGAATAGACCGGCGATTATATACGAAAAGTCTTAGAGCGAGCCAGTTAGGGTTATATAGATATTTCTATTAACGTCTAATTATACCGAGAGATCGCTATCGTTATTAGTCGTCGTTATTTACCGCGGAAAAAAGTATTCAAGTATAACGACGATAACTTAGATCGGGTATAAAAGGACAAGGCTTATAATAATATTCATAATAAATAAGCCGGCTATACGTCCTACGTTATAAATACTATCTATATACGATTAATCGAGGAGTTATCTAGGTATATAGCCGAGAAACGAGCCAAATTCCGTTAATCTAGCGAAGCGTAGTATATATAGCTAGGTTTAGCTAGTACCGTCGACTAGGAAACTAGCTATAAAGATAAATATAAAGCCGTCGTATTCGACGATAAAGTAAATAATTCGCGTATCTAATAATTAAAGCGTTTACGTTATACCGATATATAATCTAGATTAAAAGCTATCGTCGGGCTAGGTACCGAATTCCGAGGGGTATAAAAGCCCGCTATCTATACTATCTTATAGGGCGAGAGTCCCATTATTATTATTATAGGTATAGGAGGTAGGAAGAGTTTACTATTTATACTACCTATATAAATAAAGTAAAGAGGTACCACTATTATAGTAACACTATTAATCGCACTATAATAAGATACTAAGCGTCGTTATCGGTAGCTAGGGATCCTATACAAAGAATAGAACCATCGGTTACCCCCGAGTAGTACTACTATAGTATTAGTCACTCCCGAGTCCGCTATCGGTAACGATTTCCGTACCTATATTAATCGCTTAAGGTAGGTCAAGAAGCTAGATTATATTATTATCGACGAGTACTATTTAGTACTCTATAATAAAAAGAACTTCTATAAATACTTATAGGAATAGGGCCAGTTAACGGGGGTAGGGACGTAGATAATATTATTAATAACGATATTACCGCCTAGTAAAGAAGGTGTATTATACGATCGTATATAATTTAATCGCGATAGGGTTTATTTATTTCGAGCTAAAATAATATAACGTAATATCTATTATTCCGTATATAAAGTCGCTACGATAGAAGATAAAGAACGACGACGGATTATTTATAAGTATATCGATACTAAGCTAGAGGAGTATCGCGATAAGAAGATTATCGTATATAATAATACTATTAAGGAAGTATAGTAAATAGCCGAGGAGTTAAGCTATAAGGCGTACTTCTATAATACCGAGAATAAAGAAGTAATAATATAAGAGTTTAGATAAAAACGGACCCGAGCTATTACCGCTACTAGTATACTAGGACTAAATATCGATATCCCCGATATCCGCTTAATCGTTCACGTATATATACCGCGAACTATACTAGATTATACGTAAAAGAGTAGGCGTACAGGGAGGGATAAAGCTCGTAGCGAAACTATTATTATCGTAGCCGACGATAGTACTCCCAGCGACGATAGGTAGTTTAATTCCGTTAAATATACCGACGTCCAGCTAGTCCACTAGTACCTAGAATTACTATATCGACGTATCGTACTCAGTTAGTACTTAGATAGATAGGTACGACAGCGATATATACTAGAGGAGGAGATATATAATCGCTATAAGATTTAGGTATATCCGCGCTCCCCCGTTCGTATTATATTCTACCCTTATCCCGACTCCCCCTACGGCGTATATAGGGGAGCGATATTAAACTATCTAGCTTCGCCGCCAGCTATTACCCGAGAAATATTACTATACCCTAATATAGCCGCCATCGTACGCCAGGACTAGTAACGCGATAATAATTATCGGACTTCGACGCAGCGTATTCGATAAAAGGCGATAGAGTTAGACGAACTATAAAAGTTAATTTAATAGCGCCGGGGCAAGTACGTATACTATATTTAATATTATACTACGAATGTCGAGTATTTTCTATTTTATTACCCCGATCCGGAGGCGGTATATATTCGTATTATATATTAGAAGTTTAAGGATCAGATCCGCGAGTCCCGGTATATAGAGAGGTTTAGTAATTATTCGGAGTACTTTTTACCGTAGGTATAATATAATAAATAGCGATAAAGGGAGGACGAAATAAGTATATATAAGGCCGTACCCAAGAAACCCGTATATCGATATCGCGATATCGTTATAAATAACTTAATCGAGAGGCTAATAGAGGATAAAGATATACTAGCGGACTTTACCCGACGTATCTACGAATAAAGCCTATAAATCGAGAATATAATAAATATCGGAGGTTATTTAGGACGGCGTCGGGTATAGGGAGGGTTAGAAGCGAGTTAACTATTATAAGAGTTTTATATATATACTCGTGTAAGGCCGAAACGGTAGGGTACTATATATACGTATATTCGTAAACTTCACGTAGTTATATTTAATAATCTTAGTAAAAGGGTCGCTTTACAATCGCCTAACTTTACGAATATATAATTTTATATATAAACTAATAATCTATATATATTAATTAGTTAGACCGCTACTCTTAATATATTAAAAGTATTATTCAGTTAGGGGATTTAAACTACCCTAATAATTAAAGTAAAAAGAAAATATATATAAATATAAATTCATTTCTTAATATATAATTAGGGTAATAATTAAATAACTATTAATTTATATAAATATAGAATCGTATATAAATATAAACTACCTTAATAATTAAAATAGGAAGATTAATACTTATACGAAATCTATACTTATATAAAATCTATACTTATATAGAATTTATACCTATATAAAATTTATACCTATATAAAATCTATACCTATATAAAATCTATACCCATATAAAATTTATACCTATATAAAATCTATACCTATATAAAATCTATACCTATATAAAATCTATACTTATATAAAATTTATACTTATATAAAATCTATACCTATATAAAATCTATACCTATATAAAATCTATACTTATATAAAATTTATATTTATATAGAATTTATATTTATATAGAATTTATATCTAGATTAAATTTATACCTCGATAAAATCTATATTTATATAGATCTTTATTAATAACTAAATAGATCTAGATTAAATTTATATAAGGATAATCTTTATTCTCTTTTAAGGGGATTTAAATCTATATAATTTTCTAACCTAAATTCTTTTTTCTCTAATAAACGAAACTTTTACTTTTCTATAATTAATTTATAAAATTTATATTATTAAATAGAATTAATATAACTACCCGAATAA